>Ga0194132_10006251_pt1 | contig 18603 bp, 17 predicted proteins | sample TA2KigOf80mmetaG_FD_148612 | JGI IMG/M metagenome (GOLD analysis project Ga0194132, IMG submission 148612) | Freshwater microbial communities from Lake Tanganyika, Tanzania - TA2015054 Kigoma Offshore 80m | ecosystem: Environmental > Aquatic > Freshwater > Lake | place: Tanzania: Lake...
GCGGCTCAATCCGAGCCCATTCAGCATCATTCAGCCAATAAATCGTTCTCATCCGAGGCTCCCCAAAATCAGAGCCTTGAATCACCACCAACCCAAATCAGTAAGCCAAATTGAGTACAGACCCTAGGCCGATCGGCGCCGCACGAGCACCAGCGCGAGCAATCCGGCGAGCATCGAGGCGATCGCGGGCGGCGCGGCGACGGACGTCGGACCGCCCGACCCTGGGGACAGGAAGCTTGCCGCCCTGTACTCGAACGATTCAACGATCGCGCTCTCGAACGGTAGGACCCAGGTCTCATCGAAGACACCGAAGGTGGGCGTGAACGTCGGGGCGACTCGAAGCAGCGGGCCGCCCGAAATGTGAATGTCCGGCAACGGGATCGTGAAGTCAGGGATTAGCCAATCGAGCCAGCCCGGCACATCGATGACAAAGTCCGGTATCACCAGATCAATCTTGGCCGACAGCGCGCTAATGACGAGCCCCGCAGAGAGTTCGAGCGCCGTCTGATTGCGGATCGTGTTCTTCAAGTAGAAGACCGGCTCGATCTCAAGGATGCCATCGGTGGGAACGGTCAACTCAAGCGACTCGCCGAGCTTCAGGTCGTGTATCGCGCCGTCGATGTCGAGCTTGACGCGCGGCTCGAGGTCAAGTGACAGGATCTGACGCAACCCCGCCGTAAGAGCAAGATCGATGTCGAAGATGTCGTATTCGACGCCTATACCGATCACGTTGAGGTTGTTTTCGAGAACCCGCGTGCATAGGAGGCTAAGCGGGAAGCCGCAGTAGAGCCCTGTCGCGAGCCGATCGAGGTCCCACTCGAGCCGCAGGATTTCATCCCGCTTGTCCGAGACGAGACGGTTGTTGAGGATCGCGTTCACCGCCGCATCCATCTCGACGCCATAGGCGAGGCGCTGGAATCCGAGGGTCGGGATGACGAGTGCGAGTGCGGTGGCGAGCGCCTGGTTTCCGGCGATATCCGGTCCGTAGCCCGAAAGGAGCGATACGCCGTCGTCAGCGATGGACAGAAGAGTCTGCGCGAGGGTGCTTGAAAGCTCCTTGTTCGTGAAGTCGAACTTCACATCCGACGTTCCGATGCGCAGTAGCGGCGCGTTCACATTGGCGTGGTAGTCGAGAAAGGTAGTCCCCCAACAGCCCCCGAAACACCGCGAGGCGCCGGCATACGCATCGATCGCTGCATTGATAGAGAGACCCGTGTAGGCACTCGCGAATTCGGAAGCGAGCGTCGATCCGGGCGCGTAGGTCGTCGCAGTCTTGAGCAAGAACTTCTCACCCGGCGAGAGTGAGAAAGCATTCGGCAGCTGAAGCGATGCGTCGAAGGGGATCTGAGCGGTGATAGACCCGGGATTGATCCCGGCATCGAACGTCATGCCGAACCGGGCACCGAGCGAAGCGCCAATGGAGGCACCGACCCGCCCCAGGCTGATGCCCGGCCAGCAGAGCGAGGTCAATGGAATGCACCCGCCCCCGAGGTTGTTGAAGTCGGCGATGTAGCCGATGTTCAAGGGTGCGGGGTTGATCGGGATGTCGAAGAGAAGATAGGGACCGACGTCGCGATGCTGCGCGCCGGCTGCGCGCCCCACATCCCGTTTCCACTCGACTGGGGGTCTACCGCGTAGTCCTTGATCAGTAGAGCGTTGGCCGCACCCCCGTATCCGAGCGCAACGATCACGAGGGAGAGGAAGAGGCGCCACCGCCGGAGCGTTGGAGTCTTCACAATGTTGGCAAGGCCGGACATTATACGCCTATCTTTATCCTCCCCCCCAGTATTTATCGAAACATTGACTATTATTAATGTCAATCGGCAAGTAATGCCGCAGGCCTGATCCCGGCTCGGTGCGGATGGGCGCGAGCCGATGGGTGCGCCACTCCGGCGCGTGAGGCCGCGCGCGACGCACGCTTTCTGACTACGCCTCGACACCGGCGGTGCCGGCGGCGATCGCGGCCTCGGCGGCGCGCTTCTTGAGCGCGTTGCGGTCGATCTTGTTGGTGCCGGCGAGCGGCAAAGCGTCGACGAAGAAGACGCGCCGCGGATGGGCGTAGGCCGGGCCGTTGGCGAGCGCGTGCTTCTTGACCGCGTCCTCGCCGAGCGCCGCCCCCTCGCGGCGCACGACGAAGGCGTAGGGAACATGCGCCTTGAGCTCGTTCGGCGCCGGCACGACGACGGCCTGCATGATGTCGGGGTGACGCTCGAGCATCGCCTCGACCTCGCCGGGATAGATGTTCTCGCCCCCGCACACGAACATGTCGTCGGCGCGGCCGACGAAATAGTGCCAGCCGTCGGCGTCACGCTTGAGGATGTCGCCGGTGTCGAGCCAGCCATCCTTGAGCGCCTTCGCCGTCTCCGCCGGCAGGTTGTGATAGCCGAGCATCACGCCCGGATTGCGGACGTGGAGGACGCCCTCGTCCGGGCTCGGCCCGTCGACGAAACGGAGCTCGACGCCGGGCAAGGGATAGCCGACCGTCGTCGGCGTGCGCGCGAGCCCTTTCGGATGCTTCCACGAGAAGATGATCGGCCCGCCCTCGGTGATGCCGTAGTTGAGCTGGATCTTGGCCTCCGGGAAGCGGCGGCGAAGACTGTCGAGGAGCGGCCCCGAGGCCGGTGCCGATCCCATCGAGAGCGCGCGCACCGAGGTGAGATCGGTCGCGTCGAGGCGCTTCTCCTGCTGCAGGATCAGCGCGTACATCGTCGGCACGCCGGTCAGGATCGTGAGCCGGAACCGCGCGATCGCCTTGATGTACTCGGCGACGTCGAAGCGGGCGAGGATGACGACCCGCCCGCCCGGCGCGAGCGCCGATTTGACCGCGAGGAGCGCGTTCTTGTGGTAGAGGGGCGCCGAGATCACCGAGCAGTCGGTCCCGGCCATGTCGCGGCTCTGGACGAGCTGCTCGGTCATCCAGAGCTGGCCCGCGTGATGGAGAAGGACGCCCTTCGGCCGCCCCGTCGAGCCCGACGTGTAGGGCTGCTCGGCGATATCGTTCGGCCCCGGCCGGAAGCTCTCGCACGGCCCGGGCCGCTGGAAGCCGGCGTAGTCGGGCCCGAACGCGACGACGCGCGTGCCGGCCGGCACGAGGCGCACGAGGTCGGGATCGGCGAACACGATCCGCGCCCCGGCATCGCGGACGATGTAGTGGATGGTCTCGGCCGGCAGCTTGATGTTGATCATCACCGGCACGCAGCCCGCGCGCATGGCGCCGAACAGCGTCTCGAGGAACTCGACGCGGTTGAGCGCGAGGATGCCGACGCGGTCGCCGGCGCCGAGCCCCGCGGCGCGGAGCCCGTTCGCGACCGCATCGCAGGCGGCATTCATCGCCGCGAAGGTGATGTCGCGCGGGTGCGCCGGATCGTAGAGGTCGTGCACCGCGACCCGGGTCGAGTCGCGATGCAACGCGAGGATATCGCCGAGATTGCCGGACGCGGGACGCATGGCGACGATCAGGGCCGGATGATGATCTTTCCGATGACCTCGCGATCGCGGAGCTGGCGAACGCCTTCGCGTGTCTCCTCGAGCGGCAGCATGGTGTCGATGATCGGCTTGAGCTTCCCTTCCGCGATCAGCTTCATCAGCGTCGAGAGATCGTCGGGCGTCCAGGAATTCGACCCCAGCACCTTGAGCTCGAAGGTCCAGATGTAGCGGAGGTCCTCCTTGGGATCGAAGCCCGCGGTCGCACCGCAGGTGAGGAGCCGGCCGCCGCGCTTCAGAACCCTGAGCGATGGCACCCAGGTGTCGCCGCCGGTGAAGTTGACGACGACGTCGACGCCGCCGGCATAGCGTCGCCGGTGCGGCTTCTCGTAGAGCGCGTAGATTTCCTTGGTGAAGTCCTGCGCCTTGTAGTCGATCACGTGATCGGCGCCCCAGTCCTTGAGGGCCTTGAGCTTCTCGGGCGTCGAGCCGCACGCGACGACCTCGGCGCCGGCGAGCTTGGCGAGAAGGACGCAGCACGAGCCGACGCCGCCCGAGGCGCCGAGGATCAGCACCTTCTCGCCGGCCTTGAGCCAGCCATTGGTGAACATCATCCGGTGCGCCGTGCCGTAGGCGACCGGCAGCGAGGCCGCCTGGTCGAACGACACGCCGTCGGGCATCCGGATCAGCCGCGTCGCATCGACGGCGCAGAGCTCGGCCGCGCCGCCGTGCAGCATCTCGCCCATCAGCCCCTTCTCGGGCGTCACCGGATCGAGCGGGTTCACGAGCACGCGGTCGCCCTGCTTCCAGCCGGTCACGCCTGGTCCGACCGCGGCGATCTCGCCCGCGATGTCGAGGCCGATGATCATCGGCATCGGCACCTTGATGCCCGGCATGCCCTGGCAGGTGAAGACGTCGTGGTAGTTGAGCGAGGTCGCCTTGACGCGGAGCAGGATCTGTCCCTCGCCGATCTTGGGATCGGGGAAGCTCGGCTCGAATTTGAGGGCGTCGATACCCCCGTGCTCTCTGAGGACGACGGCGCGCATGGCCTCACTCCCTTGCAGGCGTGGCTGGGACAGTCGCTACGCTTAGCGGCCGGGGGTCGGGTTGTAAATCGGCGATCGGCCGGGCGACGGCGCGATCAGGCCCGGTAGACTCTGAGGAGATTCGGCCCGACCGCATGGGTGTTGCCGCCGTAGACGTGGATCGAGATCACGGCGCGGTCGGTCGGGTTGTGCATCGAGTGGATGTTGACGTCGTTCACCGGCAAATGGCAGACCGCGCCGGCGGCGAGGCGCTCGACGTCGCACACGTGGCAGTCGTCGCAGCCGCCGGTCGGATCGGCCGGCTTGTAGTGGCGCTGCTCCATCACGCCCTCGTAGACACCGAGCGCGCACCAGACCTTGTGGTCGTGGATCGGCGTCGCGATGCCGGCCGGCCACACCATGCAGAGCACGCTGAACAAGCCATCCGGGTCGATGTGGATCGGGTTGCGGCCATAGCCGTTCGGCGGGCACGCGCGCGCCGCGTCGTCGAGAAGCCAGCCGTTCGACAGCATCGCCTCGAGCACCGGCGCGACGCGGCGCGGGCGATCGACCGCCTCGACCCGGCGGCAGATATGGGCGGCTTCCTCGGCGAACTCGTTCAGCGTCATCGCACACATGGTTCCGAAGTCCTCAGCGTTCACGGCGAATACTGGTCCGCATCAGGCTCTCGCTCGCCAGCAGCGCATCGAGCACCATCTTCTGCGCGGCCTCGATCTGCTCGGCGGCCACCGCCTCGGCGCGCGCGCCATCGCCGGCAGCCAGCGCCTCGACCAGCGCGCGGTGCTCGTGCTGCATCTCCTCGGTCCGGTTGCGGATGCGGAGCCCGAGATGGAACAGCCGCTCGGCCTGGTCGAGAAGCGCGGCGATCAGCTCGGCGAGGCGCCGATTGCCGGCGGCTTCCGAGATCGTGACGTGGAAGGCGCGGTTGGCGGCGAGGAACGCGGCCTCGCTCGCCGCATCGCCCGGCGTGTAGCCGGCGCGGCACACGGCATCGAGCCGGGCGAGACGCGCCGCATCGACCCGCCCGGCCGCCTGACGCGCCGCGGCGGGCTCGACGATCCGCCGGAGCGCGAAGATGTCCTTGACGTCCTGGAGCGTCACCGGTGCGACGCGGTAGCCGCGCCGCGCCTGGGCGTGAAAGAGGCCTTCCTGGCAGAGCCGGGCGAGCGCCGCGCGAACCGGCGCCTTGCCGAGACCATAGCGGAGCGCGAGCGAGGCCTCGGTCACCTCATCGGCCGGCGGCAACGCGCACGAGATCACATCGGCCCGGATCCGCTCATAGGCGAGATCGCTGAGCCGCTGGCCGCCATTGTCATCCCGGTGGGCGGTGACTGCCACGTCGTCGCTGGCCTTCTGACATGTCAGAACGGCCGTATCAGTACCTCACCCGACCGTTTCTGTCAAATCGGCTACAGCCGGGACGGGTCCTGGACCCGGTCATGCAGACGGTAGGCGGCGCCCGGCGCGTGGACCACGAGGAACGCACCCATTGCGGCCACGGGTGCGACCACGAGGTGGTCGGGAGCATCGGCGACAAGCGGCACGCCGCGCGCGGCAAAGAGCGCCCGGGTCGCAGCGAGATCGCTGCTCTCGAGCCCGATGGCGGCCATCCAAGGGGACGATCGGGCGGTCGTGCCGAGGACGACCTTGGCCCATTCCGGTCCGATGAAGGCGACCCGGCCACGGTCGAGGCGGATCACCCGTCCCTGCCCGCCGATCGCCTCGCCCCGTCGGCCGACGAAACGCGCGAAACGATCGGCGGTCGCCACCACGTCGTCGACCACGAGGAGGATGCCCGTGAGGACCGCGACCCCGTTATCGCGGGCGATGAGGCTCGGCTGCCAGACGAGATCGGGCGTGTCCTGGCGCAGGAACTGGATCCGCCCCTCGGGCATCATTTCGGGCGAGGTCCGGAGCACGGTGAAGGCGACCGTCGCCGGGTCGCCGTCGTCCAGCACGAGCGGTCGGCGGAGCGCGACGGGTGCGTCGGGCCGGAAACCCGCCGCCGCGAGCCGCGCGCGTTCGGCCTCGGGCTCGGCCGTCGTGAAGGCGATGAGGTGGACGCCCTCGTGGCGGTCGAGGCCGGCGCGGAGCTGGCGGGCGAGCGCGGTGTCGGTCCCCTTCACCGCGGTCAGGATCTCGAGATAGCCGCGCGCGAGCATGGCGCAGCGGTTCGCCGTGCCGGACGGCACGCTGCCGCCGTCCGCCGTCGCGTTGCGATGCTCGGTATAGGGCGTCAGCGGAAAGCCGAGCCGTTCGAACGCCGCGGCAGCGCGCGCGATGTCGGCGACGAACCAGCCGATATGGTCGAGAAAGACCTGGCCGGGTGCGGGAACTTGCGGCGGGAGAGGCATGGGTCTCGATAGCGCGGATGCCGGCCGCTGTCACGCGGCCGTCACCCGGGGACGTTCAGCCCGTCGCGAGCTTCATCTGCTGCAAGACCGCGCGGCCGAGCAGGCCGAACGGGTTGGCCAGCGTCTCGATGATCTCGAAGTGGTTGTAGCCGTCGGCGACGAGGAGTTCGACGGGTTTCCCGGCCGCCTTCACGGCATCGGCGAACTCGCGCGACTGGCGCTGGAACTCGGGCGTCTCGAGCGTGCCATAGGCGACGACGACGGGCGCCACGAGCTTGTCGAGGTGCCGCTGGCTGCTCATCGCCGCCTCCATCGCGTCGGTGAAGGCGACATAGCGGCTCCGCGCCGATTTGCGGACCGGCGCCATGTCGAACATGCCGCTGACGAGAAGCCCCCCTTCACGATGTCCATCGGCACGCCATAGGCCTTCGGCCAGTCGGTCGTCATCACGACGCCGGCGAGATGGCCGCCCGAGGAGTGGCCCGAGACATAGAGCCGGTCGGGATCGGCGCCGAGCCGCGCCGCGTTCTTGTGCACCCAGGCGACGGCACGGCGCACCTGGTCGGCGATCGGCATCAGATCGCCGTTGCGGTCCTGCACCCAGTCGAAGTCGATGACGGCGAGATGGGCACCGGCGTGGACGAAGTTCTCGGCGAAATAGGCGCTGTTCTTCGCGATCCCGCCGCGCCAGGCGCCGCCGTGGATGAACACGTTGATCGGCGCATTCGCCCGCTTCGCCGGATAGAGATCGAGCCCCTCGTTCTTGCCCTCGCCATAGGCATGACGCTGCGGCTGGCCGAGCCGCCGACGCACGGCCTCGCTGTTGGTCTCGTAACGCTTGGTGATCTGCTGCAAGTTCGGCGCGTAGACCGACTGGTCATAGGCGTCGTCGAGCTCCTTCTGGCTCATCATGAACCACGCCTTCGGCGGCGCCGGCAGCGCGGGCGCTGGCTGACCCGGCATGCCTGGTACCTGCGCGAGGGCGGGCGCTGCGCTCGTCGCGACGAGCGCGGCGCCGGCGCCGACCAGCACATCGCGACGACGGAGTTTCTCGGAGGTACGCGCGGGCGGACGAACGGCCATGGGACGCCTCCCTGTTCTGGTGCGAGGCGTCATCGTGCGCCGAATGTCGGCAGGCGTCCAGCCGGGGTGTCGCCGGCGCGCGCCGGCGAGACGCGCCCGATCAGCTCTCCCACACCTCGTCCCAGGTCCCCTTGGTCGCGGCGCGGGAATACTCGGTGGCGCGGTTCTCGAAGAAGTTGGTGTGCTCGGCGCCGTTCAGCATGTCGTCGAGCCAGCCGAGCGGATGCTTCTCGAGCCGGTACATCGGTTGCAGCCCGAGCTGGGAGAGCCGGCGGTCCGCGATGAAGCGGATGTACTGCTTCACCTCGGCGCCGGTCAGCCCCTCGATGCCGCCGAGCTCGAAGGCGAGGTCGATGAAGGCGTCCTCGTGCTCGACCACCGTCGCGCAGGTGATGTAGAGCGAGCGTTGGAAGTCGTCGGTCCACACGTGAGGGTTCTCGGCGACGAAGGTGCGGAATAGCGTGATGATCGAGTTCGTGTGCAGGGTCTCGTCGCGCACCGACCACGACACGATCTGGCCCATCCCCTTCATCTTGTTGAAGCGCGGGAAGTTGAGGAGGATCGCGAAGGAGGCGAATAGCTGGAGGCCTTCGGTGAAGGCGCCGAAGGCCGCCAGCGTGCGGGCGATGTCGGCGTGGGTCTCGGTGTTGAACTGCTGCATGAAGTCGTACTTGTCCTTCATCTGCTTGTAGCGGAGGAAGGCTTGGTACTCGGTCTCGGGCATCCCGATCGTATCGAGGAGATGCGAGTAGGCGGCGATGTGCACAGTCTCCATGTTGGAGAAGGCCGACAGCATCATCTGCACCTCGGTCGGCTTGAAGACCTTGGTGTAGTGCTTCATGTAGCAGTTGTTCACCTCGATGTCGGACTGGGTGAAGAACCGGAAGATCTGGGTGAGCGTGTGGCGCTCGGCGGCGCTGAGCTTGTTGTGCCAGTCCTTGACGTCGTCGGCGAGCGGCACCTCCTCGGGCAGCCAGTGGATGCGTTGCTGGGTGAGCCAGGCGTCATAGGCCCACGGATAGCGAAACGGCTTGTAGACGGGACGGTCTTCGAGGAGGGACATCGGGATTCTCGCGACTGACGAAAGGGGACGCGGTCTCAGGGATGGACGGGTCGGCGTCCGGCGAGCCCGGCGAGGCCCGCGGACGCCGCGCGCGGTGCCGGGTCGGGGTTGAGCACCGGGTGCAGCCGGAGCACGAGGTCGGCGGCGATCGCGCGGCGCTCGGCCTCGCCGCCGGCGGCTAAGCAGAGATGAAGATGGTCGGCGCCGGCGCGGATCGCCTCGTCGCGCGCGGCATGCGCCATCAGGACCAGGCGACGGCGGAGATCGTCGGCCTCGCCGGCGTAGAGGACGCGCACCTTGCCGTTGCCGAGATGGCGGACGATCAGATAGTTCGCCGGGCCGACATCGGGCACCGCGTCGATCGGGCAGTTGATGTGCAGAAACCGCCGTCCGCTCCGCCCGACCCAGTAGCCACGCTGCGGCACGTGGCGCGGCCGGCGGCGGATGGCCTCGGCCAGGCGCTCGAGGAGCGACGGCGGCGTCTCGTCGAGGCGCGCGAGCGCCGTCGAGGCGGCCCCCGCTCCTGTCTCCTCACGCCGTCTCCGCCACAGCGAGACCATGGTCCGTCCCCTCCCAGGAGGTGCGCCGTCACACCGCTACGCGGCCGCGCCTCGTCCTCCGCGCGCCCCGCCGCCCGTCACTGGCAGGCGAGGCATTCCTCGTAGTCGTTGGCGTTGGCCGATGGCGCCGCGGCGGTCGCGTGCGCGACGGCCGGGAGCTCCGCGACCGTGGGCGCCGCGATCGAGGCGAGCGCCTCGTCGTTGGCGATCTTGCTCGCGACCACGTCGGCGCGCTGGATCGACTTCGAGCGGCAGTAATAGAGGCTCTTCACGCCCCTCGCCCAGGCGCGGTGATGGATGTCATGCAGCGTCTTCTTGTGCACGTCGGCCGGCAGGAAGACGTTGAGCGATTGGGATTGGCAGACATAGGGCGCGCGGTCGGCGGCGAAGTCGATCAGCCAGCGCTGATCGAGTTCGAACGCGGTCTTGAACACCGCCTTCTCGTGCTCGTCGAGGAAGTCGAGGTGCTGCACCGAGCCCTCGTTTGTGGTGATCGACGACCACACCGCGTCGGTGTCCTCGCCTTTCTCCGAGAGGAGCTGTTTCAGATACTTGTTGCGAACGTTGAACGAGCCCGACAGCGTCTTGTGGGTGAACGAGTTCGCCGCTGTCGGTTCGATCCCGGGCGACGAACCGCCGCAGATGATCGAGATCGAGGCGGTCGGCGCGACCGCCATCTTGTTCGAGAACCGCTCCATGATCCCGTATTCGGCCGCATCCGGGCACGGGCCGCGCTCGTGCGCGAGCTTCTTCGAGGCCGCATCGACCTCGGCCTTGATGTGGCGGTGCATGTTGAGGTTCCACGCCTTCGCCGTCGCGCCCTCGAGCGGCACGTTGAGCGACTGCAGAAACGAGTGGAAGCCCATCACGCCGAGCCCGACTGAGCGCTCGCGCCGCGCCGAGTACTTGGCGCGGGCCATCGATTCGGGCGCCTTGTGGATGAAGTCCTCGAGCACGTTGTCGAGGAAGCGCATCACGTCCTCGATGAAGACGGGATGGTCCTTCCACTCGAGATAGTTCTCGAGGTTGAGCGAGGACAGGCAGCACACCGCGGTGCGCTGGTGGCCGTCCTTGTCGATCCCGGTCGGGAGCGTGATCTCCGAGCACAGGTTCGACATCTTGACGTTGAGGCCGGCGAGCTTGTGGTGCTCGGGGATGGCGCGGTTCACATGGTCGATGAAGATGAGGTAAGGCTCGCCGGTCTCGACACGGGCGGTGAGGATGCGGATCCAGAGCGCGCGCGCCTGGACCCGGCGGATCACCGTCTTGTGGTCCTTGGGGCTGATCAGCGCCCAGTCCTCGTTGTTCTCGACCGCGCGCATGAAGGCATCCGGCACGATGATGCCGTGATGCAGGTTGAGCGCCTTGCGGTTGGGATCGCCGCCGGTCGGGCGGCGCATCTCGATGAACTCCTCGATCTCGGGGTGGTCGACCCGGATATAGACCGCGGCCGAGCCGCGCCGGAGCGAGCCCTGCGAGATCGCGAGCGTGAGCGAATCCATCACCCGGATGAACGGGATGATGCCCGAGGTCTTGCCGTTGGCGCCGACCTTCTCGCCGATCGAGCGCAGATTGCCCCAGTAGCTGCCGATGCCGCCGCCGCGGGCGGCGAGCCAGACATTCTCGTTCCACAGGCCGACGATGCCGTCGAGGGAGTCCTCGGCTTCATTGAGGAAGCACGAGATCGGCAGCCCGCGATCGGTGCCGCCGTTCGACAGGACCGGCGTCGCCGGCATGAACCACAGATTGCTGATGTAGTCGTAGAGCCGCTGGGCGTGGGCGGAATCGTCGGCGTAGTGGCTGGCGACGCGGGCGAACAGGTCCTGGAACGTCTCACCCGGCAGGAGATAGCGGTCCTCGAGCACCGCCTTGCCGAACTCGGTGAGCTTGGCGTCGCGTCCGCGGTCGATGGTGACCCGGATGCCGCGCTTCGACTGAACCAGGTTCGACTGAACCAGCTCGCTGGTACAGATGGAATCAAGCACGCCACCCTCCCGTTATGCTTCGTTAAGCCCCATGTCCGATCGCGCTGTCCCGCCCTTCCGCACCACCCCCGAGAGCAGTCGGCCGAGTCGTCGTTCAAAGGCACGCAGTTCGGATTTCTGAGCTTGCCCGAGTCACCCGACGGGCGTCAATGGATGTAGTGGTCAATGCCCCGCTATACCCCAAATGTTGGGGACTGATCGGTGCACAGGTGCCGGCCGGTCACAGGGGTCGGCGGTGGATAAGCCGGTGGAAAACGGCCGCACCAAGGCCGTGAAGGCGCCGATCGGGATGGACTTGCGGCGCCGCGAGGCCTGGATCGCGGGGTTGGCCATGGTTAATAGTGGCTGGCACCAAAAAGTGTAGCCTACACTTCAATCTCTTGTCATATTTACACCCTATCCGGACGGCTTGGCGGGATCGGAGGGGGGGGGAACGGGCGTGCATTCGATCGGCAGGCGGCAGGCGCTGACCATGGGCGGGGCGGCGGTCGCGCTCCTCGGTTCCGGCGCGAACGCACGGGCGCAGGCTCGGGCGCGCACGTTCCGCGTCGTGACCACCTTCACCGTGATCCAGGACATCGCGCGAAATATCGGCGGCGAGGCGGCGCGGGTCGAATCGATCACCAAGCCCGGTGCCGAGATCCACGACTACCAGCCGACACCGCAGGACATCGTCCGCGTCCAGGGGGCCCAGCTCGTGATCTGGAACGGGCTCAACCTCGAGCGCTGGTTCGAGAAGTTCTTCGCCAACGCGAAAGGCGTCCCGAGCCTCGTCGCGAGCGAAGGGATAGACCCCATGCCGATCCGCGAGGGGCCCTATCAGGGCAGGCCCAACCCGCATGCCTGGATGTCGCCCAGCAACGCGCTCCGCTATGTCGAGAACATCCGCCGCGACCTCGTCCGCCACGACCCGGAGAACGCCGCGGTCTATGACGGCAATGCCGCCCGCTACGCCGAACGGATCAAGGCGATCGATGCGCCGCTTCGCGCCCGCCTCTCCCGCATCCCCGAAGACCGGCGCTGGCTGGTGACGAGCGAGGGCGCGTTCAGCTACCTCGCCCGCTACTACGGCCTCCGCGAGCTCTATCTGTGGCCAATCAACGCCGACGAGCAGGGGACGCCGCAGCAGGTCCGCCGGATCATCGATGCCGTGCGCCAGCACCGGATCCCGGTCGTCTTCAGCGAGAGCACGATCTCGCCGCGTGCCGCCCAGCAGGTCGCCAAGGAGACCGGCGCCCGCTATGGGGGCGTGCTCTATGTCGATTCGCTTAGCCCGCCGTCGGGCCCGGTGCCGAGCTATCTGAAGCTCCTCGAGGTCACCGTCGATACGATCGCGCGCGGTTTCGATACATGAACGCCGCGGTCGCCCGGAGCGCCGCGCTCGATGACGCGGCATCGACCGCACCCGCGCTCGAGGTCGCCGACCTCACCGTCACCTACCCGAACGGCCTGACCGCGCTCCACGACACGAGCTTCACGCTCGGCGCCGGCGCGATCGCTGCGCTGGTCGGCATCAACGGCAGCGGCAAGTCGACGCTGTTCAAGGCGATCATGGGCTTCGTCCGCCCGGCGCGCGGGCGGGTGAGGCTCGGCGGCCATCCCGCGCCAGAGGCGCGCCGCAAGGGCCTCGTCTCCTACGTGCCTCAGAACGAGGAGGTCGACTGGAACTTCCCGGTCCTCGTCGAGGACGTGGTGATGATGGGCCGCTACGGCACGATGAACTTCCTCCGCATCCCGACCCGCGAGGATCGCCGCCAGGTGGAAGACGCCTTGGTGCGGGTCGGCATGGAGGATTTCCGCAAGCGCCAGATCGGCGCGCTTTCCGGCGGACAGCGCAAGCGCGTCTTCCTCGCCCGCTCGCTCGCCCAGGACGCCCGCATCCTCCTTCTCGACGAGCCGTTCACCGGCGTCGACGTCCGGACCGAGGTCGCGATCATCGAGGTCCTGCGCGCGCTCAAGGCGGCCGGGCGGCTGATCCTGGTCTCCACCCACAATCTCGGCAGCGTGCCCGATTTCTGCGACCAGGTCGTCCTGATCAACCGCACGGTGCTCGCGGCCGGCCCGCTCGCCGAGACATTCACCCAGGCCAACCTCGAGCGCGCCTTCGGCGGCTATCTCCGCCGCTTCCAGCTCGGCGGCGCCGATCTCCACGACGATGCCGACCCGCGCGCCGTGACGGTGCTGACCGACGACGAACGGCCGCTCGTCCTCTATGGCGAGAGCGGGCGCGAGGCGCTCGGCCGGTCGCTGCCGCCTGAGCGCGAGCCACCGAACCGTCCATGACGGAGCTCCTGGTTCCGTTCGCCTATGACTACATGACCAAGGCGATCTGGGTCTCGTCGCTGGTCGGCGGGGTGTGCGCGTTCCTCTCCGCCTATCTGATGCTCAAGGGCTGGTCGCTGATGGGCGATGCGCTGGCGCACGCGGTGGTGCCGGGCGTCGCCGTCGCCTATCTCGTCAAGCTGCCCTACGCGCTCGGCGCCTTCCTCGCCGGCCTCCTCGCCGCCGCCGGCATGATCCTGGTCAAGAGCCAGACCCAGCTCCGCGAGGACGCCGTCATCGGCGTCGTGTTCACCACCTTCTTCGCCGTCGGGCTCCTCATCGCCTCGATCAACCCGACCGCGGTCAGCGTGCAGACCATCGTCCTCGGCAACATCCTCGCGATCTCGGACGAAGACGCGCGCCAGATCGTACTGATCGCCGCCGTCTCGCTCGCGATCCTTCTCCTCCGCTGGAAGGACCTGATGGTCGTCTTCTTCGACGAGGCGCATGCGCGGAGCGTCGGGATCGACCCGACGGCGCTCAAGATCTTGTTCTTCGTGCTGCTCAGCGGCTGCACGGTCGCGGCACTCCAGACGGTGGGTGCGCTCCTGGTCATGGCCATGGTCGTCACACCCGGCGCGACGGCCTATCTCCTCACCGACCGGTTCGGCCGGCTCCTCGCCGTGAGCGTCGTGATCGGCGTCCTCACCTCTGCGGTCGGCGCCTATGCGAGCTACTTTCTCGACGGGGCGACGGGCGGGGTCATCGTGACCCTGCAGACGGCGGTGTTCCTCCTCGCCTTCTTCCTTGCGCCGCGCCACGGCTGGTTCGCCGCCCGCGCGCGGATGCGTCGGGGGAGCGTCGCGCCGTGACCGCCGCCGTCGCCGACTGGATCGCAGGCCCCCTCGCGTTCCCGTTCATGCAGCGCGCACTCGCCATCGCGCTTCTGATCGGGATCGTGTCGGCGGTGTTGTCGTGCTTTCTCGTGCTGCGCGGCTGGTCGCTGATGGGGGATGCGATCTCGCACGCCGTGTTGCCCGGCATCGTGGTCGCGTTCATGGTCGGCCTGCCGCTCACCGTCGGCGCGTTCGCCGCCGGATTGGGCTGCGCGCTGCTGACGGGCTGGCTCAAGGAGCACAGCCGGCTCCGCGAGGACACGGTGATGGGCGTCGTGTTCTCCGGGCTCTTCGCGCTCGGGCTCGTCCTCTTCGTCGCGATCGAGACCGACCAGCATCTCCACCACATCCTGTTCGGCAACATGCTCGGCGTGACGGCGGGCGACATCGTCGAGACCACGGTGATCGCCGGGCTGACGCTCGCGATCGTCCTCGCCAAGCGCCGCGATCTCCTCGTCTACGTGTTCGATCCGCAGCACGGCCGCGCCATCGGGCTGCCGATCCGCCTCCTCCATTACCTTCTGCTCGTCGTCCTCGCGCTCACCATCGTCGCCGCGCTCAAGGCGGTCGGCGTCGTCATGGTCATCGCGATGCTGGCGGCGCCGGGCTGCACGGCATTCCTGCTGACCGACCGGTTCGACCGGATGCTCGCGATCGCGGTCGCGGTCTCGTGCGTCTCGGCCGCGACGGGCACCATCGCGAGCTTCCACATCGACAGCGCGACCGGCCCCCTCATCGTCGTGATCCAGGCCGTCTTCTTCGTGGCCGCCCTCCTCTTCGCGCCGCGCAAGGGCATGATCGCGGTGCGCCGGCGGATGCGGACCGAGCGCTCGGCATAGAAAACCCCGCCGGGCGCGCGTCCCGGCGGGGCTCGATGTCGGTCGTGCTAGGCGCGGCGGCGGCGCGCGGTGGTGAAGAGGCCGAGGAGGCCGGCGCCGAAGATCGCGAGCGCGGCGGGCTCGGGCGCCTTGGTCACGGTCATGCTCTTGAGCTTGAAGCGGTCGTCGCTCTCGCCGAGCTTCGGCCCGAACAGCATCGCGGTGACCACGCCGCTCAGGATCGGGACGTCGCGCGCATTGCCACTCGCGGTCCCGTCGTTGTCGGTCCGCGATCCGAACCCGAGCCCGCCGAGGCCGCCCGTCGTGAGGCCGGCGAGCGAGACGACGCCGACATTGCCGGTCCAGTAGCTCACATCGCGATCATAGGTGCCGTAGGGATCGATGCGGACGATCGTGGGATCGACCGGACCGTTGAACAGGAACAGCATGAACTCGTCCGGGCCGTCATTGTCGGCCTGGTGGGCGGGGTTGCCGCAGTTGGGGAGCTCGGTCCGGGCGCACACGCCGAGGCCGGTCGAGTAGAGGCCGAGATGGGCCGCCTCGAAGGTCGAGCCGGCGCCGGTCAGCGCCCAGGCAGAGACCGTCACGCTGGAGGTGCCGACGGTGAAGGTGCGGGTGTTGCCGACGCCGTTCGAATCCGAAGGTGTCGTCGCGGTCTGCTGGCCGCTGCCCGAGCCGAAATCGAACACGATGGCGTGGGAGGGCGATGCGACCGCACCGGCGGCGGTCAGCGCCGCGACGAACGCGGCCGTCAGAACTGAACTCGCTGCACTACGCATGACACGCTCCGGGATCCTTCTACGCGACGCCATTCACTTTGCCGAGTCGCGATGAAATCGGCGTGCCACGTTGTGAGCGAACGGTGACCGCGCGCCGGATCAAGGACTTGGCGGGCGATTCACCGTAAACGCGGCGGGGGCGTGTCGGCCGCGCTTACAGCCGTCTTGGTTAAACGCGCATCAGCGCGCGTAGCGTTTCTCGAAATCCCAGACGTCCTGGAAACCCATCAGCTTCGAAAACGCCACGAAGTCGTAGAGCTCGGCGCCCGAGGCCGCAGCCGAGCCCTCATCGCGAAGCGCGGTATAGACCCGCCGCAGCGTCGCGCCGGCGGCGAGGAAACCGGCCGCCGGGAAGATCGCGATCTGGTAGCCGAGCGCCTTGAGCTCGGCCGGCGTCTTGACCGGCGTCTTGCCGCCCTCGACCATGTTGGCGACGAGCGGCTTGTCGAACGTGCGCCCGATCCGCGCCATCTCGTCCTCGTTCTCGGGCGATTCGATGAACAGGATGTCGGCGCCGGCCTTGGCGAAGGCCTCGCCGCGCCGCAGCGCCTCGTCGATGCCGTGCTGGCCGCGCGCATCGGTGCGGGCGATGATCAGGAAGTCCGACGACGTCCGGCTCTCGCGCGCGACGCGGATCTTGTCGACCATGTCCTCGAGCGGCACGACGCGCCGGCCGGGCGTATGGCCGCATTTCTTCGGGAACTCCTGGTCCTCGATCTGGATCGCGGCGACGCCGGCCTCCTCGTAGCCGCGCACCGTGTACTGCACGTTGAGGAGCCCGCCATAGCCCGTGTCGGCATCGGCGATCAGCGGTGTCGCGGTGCGGGTCGCGATCTGGCGCGCGCGGCCGACCATGTCGTTATAGGTCGCGATGCCGGCATCGGGCAGCCCGAGATAAGAGGCGACGACGCCATAGCCCGTCATGTAGAGCGCGGGGAAGCCCAACGTGTCGGCGATGCGCGCGCTGATGAGGTCGTAGACGCCCGGGGCGACGATGAACTCGCCGCCCCGGATGCGCTCGACGAGGGTGCGATTGCCCGTGCGGGCGCCGTCGGCTGCTGGGGACATGATGGCTCCTCCTGGTCCGTTGCGCGACTTTACGTCGCCGACGCGCTGGCCGGAAGGCCGTCAATCGGGCGCGAGCGCGATCGGGGCCGGCTGCAGCCCCGCCACCCGGCTCGCCCACATGGCGGCGTAGGCGGCCTCGAGATCGCGGACGAACTGGTCGAGGTCGAAGAGCGGCGCCGTGGCCCGGGCGGCTGCAAGGCGGGAGCGGATCGCCGCGGCGGCCGGCCGGTCGTTGCCGAGCGCGACCGCGCATGCCTCATAGGCCGAGAGGTCGGGCAGCACGCAGTCGGCGAGCCCGGCGGCGAAGAGAAGGCTCGCCGACATCCGCGCGGCGAAGCTCCGCCCCGCGATCGCGAGCACCGGCACGCCGGCACCGAGAACCTGGCTCGTCGTCGTGCCGCCGTTGAAGTGCCCCGTGTCGAGGACGAGATCGGCCGCCGCGATCCGCGCGAGATGATCGGCGACGGGCACCCGCGGCGAAGCGACGAGCCGCGACCGATCGAGGCCCGCCGCCGCCGCCCGGTCGCGCAGCCGGTCGGCGACCACGGGGGGATCGGCATAGAGCCAGAGAACGGCCGCTGGTGTTCGCGCGAGGATGCGCATCCAGCACGCGAACAACAGCGGATCGAGCTTCGCCGGCTGGTTGAACGAGGCGAACATGAACGCATCCGCCGGCAGGCCGAGGTGCGCGCGGGCGGGCGGATCGGCAAGCTCCGATGCGACCGGGGCCTGGAACAGATGCGGCAGATGCACCAGCGCCTCGGTGAACCCGTCGGCGATCGCGGTCGGCGTCGCGATCGCATCGCTGATGACGTAGTCGAAGAAGCGCGCGCCCGTGGTGCCGGGATAGCCGAGATACCACACCTGCACCGGCGCCGGCCGGAGTGCCGCGATCTGCATGCGCCCGCCGAAGGTCGGCCCGGTCAGATCGACGAGAATGTCGATGCCGTCGGCCCGGATGCGCTCGGCCGCCGCGCGATGGCCGAGCGCATCGATGTCGACGAAACGCCCGACCGCCGCCGCGATCCGGGCACGATGCGGACCGTGATCGGGCGGGCCATACGCGTAGGCCGCCACCTCGATGCGCGATCGGTCGTGGCGTTCGAGAACGCCCGCGATCAGATGCGCGATCGGATGGTCGCGGAAATCGTGCGACAGATAGCCGACGCGGAGCCGGCGTGGCACCGCCGCGCTTGGGGCCGGCGCGGGCACGGGCGCGAGCGGCGGGCCGGCGGTCGCCGCGAT
>Ga0194132_10006252_pt1 | contig 18603 bp, 15 predicted proteins | sample TA2KigOf80mmetaG_FD_148612 | JGI IMG/M metagenome (GOLD analysis project Ga0194132, IMG submission 148612) | Freshwater microbial communities from Lake Tanganyika, Tanzania - TA2015054 Kigoma Offshore 80m | ecosystem: Environmental > Aquatic > Freshwater > Lake | place: Tanzania: Lake...
GCGTTCTTCCTGGTTGGTTTTTTGCTCATCAGAGCCTCCTTGTGGACAGTTTTCTGCTAATATACCTCAAGGAGACTGACCTACAATTGCTGTCACTTGACTGACCTACAATTGCTGTCATCTGGCTCCTGACCGGTCAAAAACGACTGCCAGTGTTTGACCTTCTCGCCCCGCTCACCCTTCTGCAAGATCGTCATAGCCTGTACCCGTCGCTATCTCCAACCGCCTCTGACCTCGCCCCCTCGACCGGTCTCATGTCTTCTCTTTCCTCAATCCAAAATCCTCACCTTTCGCCCAGAAACGAATACACGCGTGTCGAGGGCGGCACATCCGGGGGATGTATTTCCGAGACATAAGCCTGTTGACTGTTCCGCGAAACCGTAATGACGATTCGAATGGCGTCTTCGTCTTGAGTCGCGGCCCACCGGATCCCCGGATCAAAAAGCCCCAGATCCCCCCGGCCTCGAAGATAGCGCCAGCATCGTTTCAGTCGTTCCCCGAAGGATGGATAGCAAGGCCGGATACAAAATTCGAACCGTATTTCGTCGATTCCCAGCCGGTCTAAGTATTCCAGTCCTTCCGCCAACGGAACCGAATGGGTAACGGTTTTCCATGCGGTGCGTTGCAACAGATGAAAATCGACATCTGCACGCATCACTTCGCGCAACAACGCATCGACAAAATCTCGAAAATCGACCCCGGTCGGATGCATAAGCGGCCTGTCAGGAGACGGTGCATATCTCAAAAAGATTGTCCATGTTTTACGGCGACTGAACCTGATTGGCCAGCAAACCCAGTATTTTCGAAAGGCCTTCGGGTATGGGCGCTTCGCTGGCGGTCAGCGTGATGTCGAGCACACCGCTTCGGTTCATCGACGACTCTTGCGAAGATTTGCTGGAAACCGACCCTTTTACAGAGAACCCGATCCACTTGCTTAAAAACCCCCCAGGCGACAAATCTGCTCCGCCGCCTTTCTCCATCTCTTTTCGGTCGGTGACCGTCTGGGTAATCTCATATTTGAAATGCGTGGTAAGCGAGTCGATACGAAGATGCGGGACCGGGACCATGGAAAGCAGAGGCGCTTCTATGGTTCGTTCGGAAACGGTGCCGCCTTCGTCCACCTTGATTTTGAAGGTGGTCGTGAGCGGCTTGCCGTCCGTCACAAGCCCTTGGATATACGCCAGAGTAGCTTGCGCCGCCGCCATCTGGGCCTTGACCGTAGCCAGTAGGGGCGCGGCGATGATAAATTCCAATGGCAAAGCCTGAAACTCGGCCCCAGGATGAATCTGAACATCCTCCGCCATGAGAGACTCCTTTGTGAGGGACGGTTTACGTTTCTTCGACACGGATGGTTTGCGTCAACGAGGTCAACAGTTTCTCCAGACCCGTCGGTGTCCCAATACGGCCCACTTTTACTTTGACGTGCATGGCGCGTTCTTGACGGCTCTCCACGGAGGTAATGGTTCCCCGGATGCTCAGCGGGTCTTGCACAAGAAACCACGGCCGATGATACTGATCGTACTGTGATTCGTTGTTTACACTTTCTTGTTCGGAATGATGTATCTGCTGATGACGGCCAATCTCCTCCACGACGATGGAAAATTCGAATTCCGCCGACTCCACGCCAAGCGGGGCAACCGGAACCAGCGACAACGCGGGAACGGAAACCTTCTGCATCCTGTCCGTCCCCTCGATCTTATAGAAAAAGTCCATCATGTACGGCGTCTTGTCGATGGCTTCGGCTGCAGCCCGATCGCTGGGATCGACCGGCTGATGCCGATAGCCGAGTTGGCCGATCAGACTCAAAAACGACCGTGCGGCATGGACTTGGGCCTTGAACAACGCGTCCAGCGGGGCCAACAACCATTGCGAAAGCGAATGATTCGCATCCGCCGCCCGTATGGTAAACATATCCGCGTTTCTATCTCGTTCGGCCATGACAACCCTCGTTCGATGAAATAGGAGGCTCTTTGACGATCCGGATAGCTACACTTGAGAGAATACACGAGAATCGATTGTAATTTTTATAGATATATTTGTATTACGGTCCATCTCAAGGCTTTTACCCGGTCTTCGAGCCGTCCGAAAATTGGTTTCATACATCCCCACAGACAAAAGAGGCTTGCCGTGCCGGGGTTCTCCACGCTATGTTGCCCAAACCCAGTTCTCCTATACCTTACGACCCTCTTCACCTTTCAAACTTCAAACTTGTTATCAAGAGAGGATACCATGCGATCCATCTTCACAGGTATCGAATATGCCGGAAAAACCACGCTGATCGACCTGCTCGAAGCCTATTACCGGAAACGACGACGTCCTACCCACAATGACGACCATTTTACCATTCCGGACGCCAGTTTGAGTCCCGAATCGCGAAAAAAAATGCTCGATTTCCCCGACGACATAAAAGAGCGGATGCAGCGGATGCAGATTTACTATCATGTGGACATCATCAAAAACTATCCACATCCGCTGATCGGGGGCTGGTTTTTAGAGGAAGCGGTATACTGCGCTTTGTACGGCAACGAGGCTGACAGTCCGTATTATCCGGGCTATCACTACCATTTTCAGCGTTTGTACGAAGCCAGTGTCATCGAGGCAAAATTGCCGGATGTGGTTTTGTTTCACCTGACAGCCAGCGACGAAGTCATCCGGGAGCGGATGCGCACGAACCCACATCCGTTTCAGATCATCCGGGAAAAGGATATTGCGGAACTCAAAAAGCGTTTCGAAGAAGAAGTGGAGCGGTCGCTGTTTACCCAAAAAGGGTGTACGGTAAAACTGGATACGACAGACAAGACGCCGGAGCAATCGCTGGACGAGTTGCTGCTCAAAACCGAATCGCTTGTTACGGATGGTGAAGTGGCCATGCGTGCCATGCCCGTACCGAACGACGAGTATGAAGTCCGGTACGAGAACGGGGTGCGGAAGACGATTCCGGCAAGCGGATGATAGGATATGTTAACGGAGGGTCGGGCAGACTATGTACAACGGGGCGTCTACGCCCCGGCGCGCCGATCGCCGGATTTTCTAGCCGCGAGTTCGAAGATCCCTCTCTTACGCGCCTGAGGCTTCCGGCTGTGCTACCCGCACGGGTTCGTAGTCCAGATAGGGCGACAGCCACCGTTCCACTGCCGCGACGGTCATCCCTTTTCGCGCCGCATACGCCTTTACCTGATCTTTGCCGATTTTTCCCACGGCAAAATATCGGGCGTCCGGATGTCCGAAATACAGACCGCTTACCGATGAAGCGGGTGTCATGGCAAAACTTTCGGTAAGCGAGATGCCCGCACGTGTTTGTGCCTGAAGCAGATCGAAAAGCGTACTTTTTTCCGTATGATCCGGGCAGGCCGGATACCCCGGCGCGGGCCGGATACCCCGGTATTTCTCTCGGATCAACTCTTCGCCACTCAGATTCTCGCCGCGTCCGTAGCCCCAGGCGTGTCGCGCGCGCAGATGCGTCTGTTCGGCAAACGCCTCGGCCATCCGATCTGCCAGCGCTTTGGCCAAGATGGCGTGGTAGTCGTCGTGGCCCGCCTCATAGTGAGCGGTCATTTCGTCCAACCCGATACCGACGGTGACGGCAAATGCGCCAATATAGTCGGCGCGCCCGCTGTTTGCCGGGGCCACAAAATCCGCCAGACAGAAACAGGGCGCTTCCGCCGAACGCGGACGTTGTTGCCGCAACATGTGAAAGACCGCCAGGCGCTCCGAGCGCGCCGTGTCTGCATAGAGCAAAATATCTTCATCCTGCGAGACCGCCGGAAAAAATCCCCATACCGCGCGTGCCCTGAGCTGTTTTTCGTCGACGATACGGGCAAGGAGTTTCTGCGCATCGTTAAAAAGGTCGCGGGCGTGCGGCCCTATGTCGGGATCGTCGAGAAGAGCGGGAAAACGCCCACGAAGTTCCCATGTGTGAAAAAACGGTGTCCAGTCGATAAAGGGAACGATGTCGGCAAGCTGAAAATCTTCATCTACCCGAACCCCGCAGAATTCGGGAGTATCGATCTGCGAGGCGGTCCAGTCGATGCGGTAGCGCCGCCGGCGTGCCTCTTCGAACGACAGCAGTTCGGTCTGCGAAGCGCGTTCCCGGTATTCCGACCGTATGCGTTTGTACTCTTCTCGGATCGCGGTCGAGAAGCCGGAACGAAGCCCTTCGCTCAACAGACTGCCCGCCACTTCGACGGCACGGGAAGCGTCCGCCACATGGACGGTCTCCCCGTGATAGGACGGCGCGATTTTGATCGCCGTATGTTTGCGGCTGGTCGTGGCGCCGCCGATAAGCAGCGGAACTTGAAACCCTTCGCGTTCCATCTCGCCTGCCACATGGACCATCTCGTCGAGAGACGGGGTGATGAGACCGCTCAACCCCACGATATGTGCGTTTTCCTCACGCGCCGTCTGCAGAATCTTCTCCGCCGGAACCATGACACCCAGATCGACGATCCGGTAGTTGTTACACCCCAATACCACGCCTACGATGTTTTTGCCGATGTCGTGTACATCGCCTTTTACGGTCGCCAGTAACACGGTTCCCTGATACTGACGTTTACCGCCCGCTTCCTGTTCCTGTTCCAAAAACGGAACAAGATAGGCGACGGCTTTTTTCATCACACGAGCGCTTTTGACGACCTGTGGCAAAAACATCTTGCCCGCGCCAAACAGGTCGCCCACGACGCTCATGCCCTTCATAAGCGGACCTTCGATAATCTCCAGCGGACGTGGATACAGACGCCGTGCTTCCTCGACATCGGTCTCCACATAATCGGCAATACCCTTGACAAGCGCGTGCGCCAGTCGCTCCTCGACGCTGGCGTGTCGCCAGGATTCGTCTTCCTTACGGCGGTCGCGTCCCTCCTGCTTGCGTGTCTCGGCAAATTCGAGCAACCGCTCGGTCGCGTCTGGACGGCGATTGAGCAACACGTCTTCCACGCGTTGGAGCGTTTCCGCGTCGATCTCTTCATAGATCGCCAACTGCCCGGCATTGACGATACCCATGTCCAGACCGGCCCGGATGGCGTGATACAGAAAAGCGGCGTGCATGGCCTCTCGGATATAGTCATTGCCGCGAAACGAAAACGAAATGTTGCTCACCCCGCCGCTTACCTTTGCTAACGGAAACAGCGCTTTCAGCCGACGCGTCGCTTCGATGAAATTTACCGCGTACTCGTTGTGCTCTTCCAGACCCGTCGCAACGGTCAGGATGTTCGGATCAAAGATAATATCGGTCGGATCGACAACGACCTCTTGGGTAAGAATCCGGTACGACCGCGTTAGAATCTCGATCTTGCGTTCGACCGACGTAGCCTGTCCCTGCTCGTCGAAAGCCATCACCACCATGGCCGCGCCATAGCGTTTGATCAACTCGGCTTGTCGCTTGAAAATTTCCTCGCCTTCCTTGAGGCTGATCGAGTTGACGATGGATTTGCCTTGAACGCATTTGAGACCGGCTTCGATTACCGACCAACGCGAGCTGTCGATCATGACGGGCACACGCGCCACGTCCGGCTCCGAGGCGGCGTAGTTGAGAAACGTGGTCATGGCCCGCTCGCTGTCGAGCAGCCCTTCGTCCATGTTTACATCGATAATATTGGCCCCACCCTCGACCTGTTGACGGGCTACGGCGACGGCCTCTTCGAAATTCCCGTCGAGAATGAGTTTGGCAAACCGTCGGGAGCCGGTGATGTTGGTTCGTTCGCCGATCAGGGTAAAATTGCCGTCGGGGCGTACGACAAAAGGTTCGAGACCGCTGTACCGGGACAGCGGTGTTTCTTCGGGGAGGATGCGGGGGCATCCACGCGTCCGGACCGCTTCCGCGATGGCCTGCACATGGTCGGGTGTGGATCCGCAACATCCGCCGACCATATTAAACCAGCCCAGACCGGCAAAATCTCCGAGCAATTCCGCCATGTGCGTGGGGGTGTCGTCGTAACCGCCCATCTCGTTGGGCATACCGGCGTTGGGGTAGCAGGTGACGTAGATCGGGGCGATACGGCTAAGTTCTTCGATATAGGGCCGCATTTCGACCGCGCCGAGCGAACAGTTGATCCCCACGCTAAACAACCCGGCGTGACGGATCGAAGTCCAACACGCCTCGACGTTCTGGCCCGAAAGGGTACGACCGCTGGCGTCCACGATGGAAAACGAAGCCATGACCGGAACACGCCGATACCCCTGTTCAAACAGCGTGTCGATGGCAAAAAGACCCGCTTTGAGGTTTAGGGTGTCGATGTGGGTTTCGACTAAAAGCATATCTACACCGCCGTCCAGCAGTCCTTTTGCCTGCTCTGCATACGCTTCGGCAAGCTGGCTGAATGTCACCGACCGGTACGCAGGGTTGTTGACATCGGGTGATAGCGAGGCGCTTCGGGTGGTCGGACCGATCGAGCCGGCGACAAAACGCGGACGCGACGGGTCGGCGGCCATAACAGCGTCAGCGGCGCGACGAGCGGCTTGGCCGGCGGCCACATTGATTGCGTAGGCCTGCGTCTCCAGTCCGTAGTCCGCCTGCGAAATCGACGTAGCGGTAAAGGAGTTGGTCTCTATGATGTCTGCCCCAGCCTCGAGATATCGGCGATGGATTTCTTCGACGATCTGCGGCTGTGTGATCGACAGCAGATCGTTGTTGCCCTTGAGCGAGCGGGGATGGTCGGCAAACGCTCGGCCACGGAAATCTTCTTCTCCAAGACGATACCCTTGGATCAGAGACCCCATGGCGCCGTCGATGATCAGAATACGTTGGGTCAGCAAACGTTTGAGTTGTTCAAAAATGGACATGGCTTATCAGGGATGTAGGGGCGGCCACCGACCGAGCCGGTATATGTGACGACGATTACGGATACATGCGGCCGGTCGCCGATCCGTTGCATGTAAACAAGGACATATCGGGATGATACCTGAAAAGCCGTCTATGAATCAATGACGGGGTTGTTGACCGGGCTGACGCGCGCGTTGATCCATCATTTTGGCCATGCGGACAAAATTCTCGTATAGGGGACGAAGACACGACGGTAGCGTTTCTTCGAATTCCGGCGCGCACATCCATGAAAGCCAGGTATAGAGGTCTCCACGCAACGGCGCTCCATCCACGGTTCCGATACAGGCGTGAATCGTTTCGCGCCGACGGTCTTTCGCATACACAACGCGGTGCAGGAGATTGGCATTGTAATAGACACCCTGTCCCGCCTCCAAACGCACCACTATTTCGTTGGGCATTGGATCGAAAGATCGGTGTTGTACAATGTCACGCTCTTGCTCGGTAGAGGCTCGGATATGGCTTCCGGGGACGATACGAAGACAGACATCGTCGTAGAGCGCGGTATTCCACTGCACCCCATGCCGAATTTCCAACAATCTGGCGTACTCCTCTTCCGGCGGCAGCGTAGTCGGCACTAAATCGCGATGCCAACCGATTTCGAAATCGCGATGTACAGGGTTGACAAGCATGTTAACCAGTTCGAGTTGAAGCGGCGTATCTTGACCGGAGGAGACGCCCAACAGGGCGGCAACGGTTTCGAGTACAACAGCGGAGGCCATGTATTCCGAGAAGACAGGTTCTCCGGCTTCTGGACGTAAAAGGTCGCTCCTACCCCATATATCCTCGTCGCCGATAGCGCGTTTGTGTGGCCAATCGCCACGGCGCGTCCGTTCGGTAATTCGTTGTCCAGCAGCACGCAACGGCATCAGCATACCCTCCGGAACCGCGCGCTCGATGAGGACGTATCCTTCGTCGTGGTAATGCAAGAGGTCATTATAGCTCAACATAGGAAAGAGTCTATCCGAAAACCTGTTCTGGGGCCGAACGGCTGCAAAGCACAAATTCCTCATTGGGTTTTCATGCGTTTTTTGACCCACGTATCACTTTCCATACACCCTCTAAGTCCGAAAATGTAAGGCCATAGATTCTTTCCGTCAACAGCATCTCTTGGAGCGTTTGTAAGATAATACCGGTTGCCATTTGTAAACTCTTTGCTATTTAGGCACTGGATACTATTTTTTATTAAAGGCTTTAGGGAGTTGAGTTGAATACTCTCGAAGAACATCTCCCCTTTCATAAATCTATCAGGATGCACGGCGTTCCAAACCATAAGGAGGCGGTTATGGAAGACGTAGCGGAAAAGGTACGGAAAGAGGAATCCGGGTTTTCGAGACGCGGATTTATCAAAGGTCTGCTGGCTGGTGCGGGGCTGGTCACGGTGGGCGTGCACAAGGCGTTGGGCCAGATGGCGGGGGGCGCTGCCAAGGCCCAGCCGGTGCGCGGCTGGGGTGTGCCGGAGGGGCTGGTCAAACTCAACGGCAACGAAAACCCGATTGGTCCTTCCCCGCGCGTAGTCGAAGCGATTCTCCAGCATGCTTACGGAGTCAATCGTTATGCGCAGACACAGGACATCTACGCCAAGATCGCCAAACTGCATGGGTTGCCGGTCGTTACGCCGACGTCTCCGTTTGGTGCACCGGCGGGCGCATGGGTGACGCTTGGCGCGGGTTCGTCCGAAGTCTTGTATGCGATCGCCTCGGCGTACCTGAGACAAGGCGGCGAAACCATCGAGGCCACACCCGGATACGGCAACATCTCCACCCTTGGTCAAGGATGGGGTTGTACACCCAAATGGATTCCGGTCACCAAAGACTGGCAACATGATTTGTCGGCGATGAAAAAAGCGATCACCCGCAATACCCGGATGATCATCATCACGCAACCGGGCAACCCGACCGGTATTCTGGTTCCGGTGGCCGAGTTGAAAAAATTTGTAGAAGAAGTAAGCCCTTCCATCATGATCTTTCTCGACGAGGCGTATATCGACTTTGCCCGGAAAGCCGAGGATCGGGTGGGGGGGGCCTATCTCATCAAAGACCATCCCAACGTGATCGTGGCGCGTACATTTTCGAAGATTTACGGCATGGCTGGCATGGCGATCGGATATGGTCTTGCGCAACCCAAAGTCATCGACGAACTCAACAGAAACAAGGGCGGGCGTCCGAGCATGTTGGCCGTTCATGCCGCCGAAGCCGCATTGGACGACATCGAATATCAGGAACGCGCCCGCGAAGTACACAACGCCGGCAAAGAGTATCTTGCCCAACGATTCAAAGAGATGGGCATCGAATACGTGCCGAGCGAGTCGAGCTTTATGCTGGTCAATGTAAAGAAAAATTCCGACGAGGTGTGCAAGCGGCTCGAAGCCGAATACAAGGTGATCGTCGGCAATGCGTTCCAACGTTGGCAGATGCAGGGGTGGTTGCGGCTCAGCATAGGGCTTCCGGAAGAAAACGAAGCCTTTATCTCAGCGCTCAAGCAGGTGCTGACCACGATATAGCCAAAGCATAAAATCCTATAACAAGACAAAAGCGGAGGATGGTCTTGATCGCCACCCTCCGCTTTTGTTTTCAAGGGCTACCTGTTCAGTTTGCCCGGTTTTCTGCCCTGACGGCTGCCTGAGCGCGTAATTCCTCTTCTTTCAGATGAATCTTCTGTTCCAATTCCTGAATTTTTTGCAGGATGCCTTTTACGTCCCCATCCGCCAGAACGTCCGTAACGCCTTCCTCGACCGCCAGTTGATGGACCCGTCCGCCGAGTTCGGTAAACTGACCCCGAATCTCGCCCTTCAGGGTCTGGACTTCAAGGGCGGTACGTCCTTTTCGGGTTAAATCTTCGGCCTTGTCCAGCGCGTCGGTCAGTCCTTTCCGTACCTTGCCTACCGGACCGTCGAGTTCCTGTTTGAGAGTTTGCCACAGACTCATCGTGTTGCTCCTTTTTTATGAGGGGGTTTGCGTCGGACATTTCCGTCCGTGCATCTACGACGATAAGACTCGGCAAATGTGCCAAATGTTTCACGTGGCGATGTATTCGATAGCGCCTATACGGAAATCGGCTGTCGTTATTGCCGATGCGGTTTCGGATAAACCGATAGAGGGTGTTTATTGCGTAAGGGCGAAAACGACGATATTGGCGCCCATGCGAAAAGCGGTTTCTCGTTTCTGGGGCGGATCGTTGTGGGTTTCCGGGGCGGCCCATCCATCGCTGATGTTGGATTCATAGGTATAGTATAGCACCAGCCGTCCGTCGTGAAACAGACCGAATCCCTGCGGAGGTTTGTTGTCGTGTTCGTGGTGTTTGGGCAATCCGCCCGGAAAGTCGTAAAGGATATGATAGATGGGATGCGAAAAGGGAAGTTCGACCAGATTCTTATCGGGAAACACTCGTTTGAGTTCACGGCGAAACGACTTGTCCATGCCGTAGTCGTCATCTACATACAAAAAGCCGCCGTGTGTCAGATATGTTCGGAGTCGTTCGATTTCGCGTTCGTTCCATCTGACTTCGCCATGTCCGGTCATAAAAAGGATAGGAGAAGAGAACAGGGCTTCGTCACCGAGAGTAAGAATGCGCTGTTCGGGGTTGACGTCTATGCCGGCGCGGCGCTGGAGTTCGCGTGCCAGATTGGGGATGGATTCGGGATCGTTGTACCAGTCTCCCCCGCCATCGTATTTGAGACGGGCGATGGTAAGTTTGCCGTTTGCCGAATCGGCGTTTAGGGGACGGTCGGCAAGGGCGGTCAGCAGAACGAGGAGTGCGAGGAGGCATCCTGCCCGACGGGGAGGATGGCATTGGGAAGCCATAAAACCGGTTTGGGGGTTATCGCCCCGGCCGACGGGCCGGTCTGGCTGTATGGGCGGGACGTGTATCTTCGGCGCGCGAGCCACCACCGAGGGCCGCCATGAGATATACGAGACCGGCTGCTACCCCCGCAAAAACGGCGGTTCCTGCCAGACTGAACAATAGGGTCTCCAGCATACTTTTCTCTTCTCCCGTTTGTCAAAATCGTGTTGTCATCCGCCGATGAGCGCTTGGGGTTCGATGTTCCGGAAACCCCATTCCAGAAGCCGGTGCATATCTGCAAACCGGGAGGAGGAGGACGTGCCGCCGAGCACCACGGCGATGACGTCGTCTCCGGCGTGATTGCGGGCGCGCGTTACCAGGCAGTATCCAGCGCTCCGGATAAATCCGGTTTTGCCACCGATGATATCCCACAGGTCGTCGGGTTGTTCGCCGCGTAGCAACCGATTGGTGGTACGGATGGTATGTACTCTTCGGTTGGTTTTGAAAGCATATTCTTTTATGGCAAGAATCTCGGAAAGGGTTTCGTTTTGGAGCGCCGTCCACAACAATGCGGCGCAGTCTATCGCCGTCGATACGTTTTCGCTATATAGACCGGTAGGGTCTACAAAATTAGAATTGAGAAGTCCCAGCGAGGCGGCCGTTTGGTTCATCCGATCTACAAATTCTTTGTTGGACAGACCGGAAGCGCGGGCCAAGGCGCGCGCCGCCGCATTGTCCGAGGCGATCAGCGACGCGTGAAGCAAGTCTCGGACGGTTAGTTCTTCTCGCGCCTTGAGATAGGTATGGTTGGCCCGATACACATCCTGACGAACGATAGTGATTCGCTGGCCCAGATCGGGGTTCATGTTCATCAGGGTGACCGCGCTCATAAGCTTGGTGATGCTGGCGATAGGAACTTGAGCGGTGGGGTTTTTCTGATACATGACTTCACCGCTTTGCATATTGAGTACAAGGGCTGACCGGGCACGAATCCGGACCCCATCCTCCTCCGTCATGACGGGGGTCGGTTTGGCGGTTGGGGATTTTAGCGGCGGTGGTGCTGCATCCAGGGTAGAAACTACCAAGCCGCCGCTCAGGGCGACCGTAAGTACGAAGGTTTTGAGATTGACGACTCGACGACGCGTCATCGTGTAGTCCTTTTTCCGAATAGAGGGTGTTTCGTCTGTTTCGGCGAACTGTCGGTCCAGAGACGATCGGAAAATTTTCGTGCGCCGCGCGAAAACCGAGGTGCAGGAAAAATGTTCGGAGTAATAGATAAAGGTAGGGATACCTCTGCAAAAGTCAATGGGTTTCTACAGAAATGGCCTCCAAGTTCTACCACACATTCAGGTATGTGACGGGTTCGGCCGCCAGAAACTCCTTATCGTTTCCTATAGAGAGAGGTTGTTTTAAAGGATTGTTTTTCAAGGAATTATATGCCAAGTGCAGCGTTACCATTACCTCTGGAGCCGGTATGGGTCTGGCAGAGGAGGGAAGGGGAATAATTTTTACCTGACACCGTATCGTTCGGGTGGTCGTAATCCCCGAAAGGTCGATCGGGGAGGTCGTCACCTTCACGATCTGGTCCAGATCGCCTGCCGGACCGCGCAGTTCTACCGGATTGGGGCTGATGACCACATCGACGAGTTGAACGCCCTCAGGCAGTTCGCCGGTAAATTCCTCGTCTACCTTGAAACGCCGGGTCACGATGCGGTCAAATTGCATGGTGAGCGCGGCCGGTTCTATCGAAGTGGCCTCCAAGCCGAAAGGAAGATCAAGGTTTTCAGCGGAAAGCTGAATCACATGCGTGCCGGGCGTAACGTCCGTCAGGTCCACGCGCATACGCACCCGGCCCGGTGCGAGGGTGGCGATGCTTCCGCGCGGACCACGCACACGCACATGGATGTCCGAGACCGGCTCACTCGTAATGTCGAGACCCTGTGGGATGTTGCGATATTCGAGTTTGGCGCTGGCAAAGGTTTCCGACCATTCTTGGCCGACCAGCATAAACCAAAGCAGAAAAGAAAAACCGAGCGCTAAAAACTTGGCGGCCAGATTTTGCCGGATAAATTCCTGATAGTTGAACCGGCTTTTGATCGACTCGATAATCATCGACCGAAGCGCGGGTCTGACACCCGACGGGGGCATGAGTGCTTCTTCGAGAAGATGAAGCAGTTGGTGTTCGCCGCTTATCGGTTCTATATATCCCTGTTGAACGAGCGATACCGCACCCCGTTCTTCGGAGACGACTACACAGACGGCGTCTGCGGCTTCGACAATGCCAAGCGCTGCGCGATGACGGGTTCCGTATTTCGCCGGCAATCCTTCCCGTATGGACAGCGGCAGATAGCAACCCGCTCGTGTGATACGTCCGTTTTCGATGATAACCGCGCCGTCATGGATGGGAGAGGATTTCTGAAAGATAGTGACCAGTAGCGCTTGGGTGACAAGGCTGTCCAGCACTACCCCGTCTCGAACCGTCTCGGCGACCGGGGCGTTGCGTGGAAACACGAGCAACGCCCCGGTGCGATGGCTGGCAAGATAAAAACAGGCGTCGGTAATTTCGGTCAGCACCGTTCGTTGCAATCCGACCCCGCGCTGACGGATAAAAAGAGCGCTTACCCGTTCTAAAAGCTGACGGATCTCAGGTTGGAAGATCACGATCGCAAGCACGAGAATAACACCGAGCAGGTACTGTAAAAGCCAGCTTGTCAAAAAAAGACCGCTCCAACTGGCTATGAAATACAGCATCCCCAGACCCGCCAGACCCGCCAAAATCTGAAGCGCTCTCGTTCCTTTCAGCCAGATATACAGGCTGTACACCATGGCAGCGACGATAAAAATGTCAAAATAATTCTGCCAGTGGAGCGAGACCAAGGGGATCGGATTTATCATGCGACCGGTCTCCGGGGCGGACTTGGGATGTACTTCACGTGCTATCTACCCATCTGCCGAGCCAGCGCTTCGAGCCGCTCCACCCGGTCGTCCATGCTTGGGTGGGTGCTGAACAGGGTCGCCAGACCACCTCCTCTAAGCGGGTTCACGATAAACAGATGTGCCGTAGCGGGGCTAGCGTTCATGGGCAGGCGCTCTACACCCCGTTCCAGACGCCGCAACGCGCTGGCGAGCGACAGCGGTTTGCCGCAGATTCCCGAACCGGTGCGGTCCGCAGCATATTCACGCGACCGCGAGATCGCCATCTGGATGATCATGGCGGCAAGCGGTGCGATGATGGCCATGGCCAGCAACCCGATCACCCCTCCGCCTTGATGCTCTTCGTCATTCGACCGGTTAAACCCTCCGAACATGGCGGCCCATTGGGCCATGTTGGCGATCATCGTGATCGCACCCGCTATCGTGGCCGCGATCGAGCTGATCAGAATGTCCCGGTTGCGTACATGCGCCAGTTCGTGCGCCATGACGCCTTCCAACTCTTCCTCGTTCAGAATTCGGAGTATACCTTCCGTCGCCGCTACAGCCGCATGTTTCGGATTCCGACCGGTAGCAAAAGCATTGGGCGTATCGTTCGGAATAATGTAGACTTTTGGCATGGGCAGGTTGGCCTGACGTGCCAGACGCTCTACCATACCATAGAGTCCGGTCCGATCCTCCGGGCCTATTTCCTCGGCGCGATACATACGCAACACGATCTTGTCCGAAAACCAGTAGCTGATAAAATTCATGACGATCGCTATCCCGAAGGCGATCACGGCACCGCCGGTCCCGCCTATCATCTGACCGATTACGATCAGAAGACCTGTCAAACCTGCCATGAGAACCGTCGTCTTCAGATAATTCATCTCTACCTGCTCCTTTCTATGAGCTTTCCCTTGTTTCAAACCTCTTCATCCCTCAAACATGGTTCTTCTTCTACTTATACCCGTAAAACCGGTCAAAGGTTGCATACAATCGGCATAGGATAAGACCTTTCTTTGAAAAAAAACAAATCACAAAAATCGAACGGACGGGAAGAAAAATTTGCCGGCGTTTATCCCGGAGGAATGGCACGGGGACGTGCGGTCTGGGACAAGGGTTTCTCCGGGGCTTCGTTTAGCGGATTCGGATCTCTTGTCAGAGGCGGCAAAACAAAAGAGGGGCTTATGGCAGTTCCACCCGAAACGACAAACTCGATGGCGTCGTCAAGCGGAATATCCAGGTATCGCACGTCGGCGCGCGGCACGATGATGACTCTTCCGGCGGCAGGATTGGGGGTGTTTGGAATAAAAAGACTTACCATATCCGTTTCGCCGTGCGTGTCAGGAATTTCGCCGGCGACAAACGCAATCATCCAAGCGTCACGCCGAGGGTATTCCACCAGCACCGTTTTCCATGTGCCGGCTTCGGCGGGCATGGCAAACGTGCCAAGCAGTTTTTTAACCGGATTGTAAACGATTTTTACGACCGGAAGACGCATCAACATAGACTCCGACCAAGCGATCATGGGTTTGCCCAGCACGCTGGAAGCCACAAATCCGACGATATAGATCAGCGCCAGTGTCAGCAGAATCCCCAAACCGGGAATGTCTACTTCCAGTAGACTGTGGATGACTGGTGCGGCAAAAGAGTCCATCCATACAAGTACCCAGCGTAACACGATAAACGTTGCCGCTACCGGCACAAGCGTAATCAACCCGGTTACAAGGGTGCGTTTTAGATTGTGTTGCAGTTTATGCCACGGGCCGGATTCGGAACCCGTCGTATGCGTGCGTTCCATCGTATGCCTTCTTATACCTTGAACAGTTCGCCCATTTTCTTTCCGAGTACCTTACCTGTTACTAACAAACTACATGCCAACAGCACCATGCCGAGCATCCCCATGGCGCTGGCCATGTAGGGGCCGTCGGCAATACGGCCCATCAGGGCATAAATGGCCTTTGTGATGGGATAGTCGTCTTCTTTGGTCGCCAAAATAAGGCTATCGCTTACCTCCAGCATGGCAAAAGAAAAAGCCAGTATGGCACCTGCTACGAGATTGGCGATCACCAACGGCATGGTAATCCTCCAGAGCGTCGTAAACGGGCTGGCCCCCATATTCATCGACGCCTCTTCCATGGCGACGCTCATCTGCTGAAACCCCGCATAGGCGGACCGCACCATGTAGGGGAGTCGGCGCACCGCATAGGAGATCACCAGCAGGGGAACCGGCCAGATACGCACATCGAGAAAGGTTCCCGAAAACCCCGCCACATATCCAAACGCCAGCACCAGCCCCGGAAGCGCAAGCGGCAACATGGTCACTGCGTCCAGTAGATCTTTGCCGGGAAAACGCCGTCGGGTCAGCAGATAGGCGATCAGTATGCCAAGCACGATGTCCACCAGCGTGCTCAGTCCGCTCAAGATCAGACTATTTTTGATCGCCCGGGCTGTAAGCTCATGATCGAAAATACTGCCATAGTAAGCCGTCGTATATTCGGAGGGAAGAACGGTCATAAACCAACGGTCCGACACTGAAGTCAGCAAAACGCTGAAATGGGGAATCAAGGCAATCCCCACGATCGAGAGCAGACCGGCATATATGACTGCCATTTCGACGCCTGTGGCCGGACGCGACGCCGAAACGACGTGTCCCCTACCCATCATCTCGTAGCGCCGACCGCCGATAAACTTTTTGGACAGATAAAAAAGCGCCAGGGTCACAATCATGACAAAAACGACCAGCGCATACCCCATCGGGTTTTCGTGCAGATCGCTCATCATATTAAAAATCTGCACCGCGACGACCTCGCGGAACTCAAAGATAAGTGGTGTGCCCAGATCGGTAAACGCCCAGATAAATACGATGATGGCCCCGGCAAAATAGCCGGGGAGCATAAGCGGGAACGTGACGGTTCTGAAAAGACGAAACCCGCTGGCTCCCATGTTTCGGGCCGACTCTTCAAGACTCGGATCCACGTTAGCAAGACCGGCAGCGATATTGAGATACATGATCGGGTACAGATGCAGCGCCTCCAGGATGACCACGCCCCAGAATCCGCCGCCGCCAAACCAGTCGATAGGCGTGTCGATGATCCCGATCTCCAACAGAAGCAAGTTGATCGATCCGAAACGCGCAAACATCTGTTTCATCCCGATCGCCCCGACAAACGGCGGCATCACCATAGGGATCAGCAAAAGACCGCTCAGTATGCCCTTGCCCCGAAAATCGTACCGAACCAGCGCATGCGCGATCGGCAGGCTGATCAGCGTGGTAACGATCGTGGCGGCGATACCCAGTTCGAGACTGTTGAGCAACGAACGCTGCTGGACCGGGTTTTGCAACAGCAGACCAAAAAAAGTAAGGGAGAAGGTTCCGTCGGTGTAAAAAGCATTGGCAAAGACATAAAACAGGGGATACAGCAGAAAAGCCCCGAAAAACAGCACAAGAAACCCAAGAAGCACTTTGAGACCGGGCGTCAGATCGGAAGAAAAATAGCGAAGCGGCATGGAGGTGTCTATTCGGGCGTCAACGCCACTACATGGGAGGGGTCGAACGTCAGCCATATTTCCTGACCCGGCTCCGCCTTGCGGCGGTCCGGATGGGGATGGACGACCTTGAGCGTGGTATCGCCCTTTAACCGTACACTATACTGTTCGTGTTCGCCGAGATACATGATCTGGATCACAGAAGCGGAAATAAGGTTGGTTTTTTCATCACCCGCGGAACCGGAGACGAGGTCTATCGATTCGGGGCGTATGCAGCATACGACGTCCGCCCCCGGAACAAACGGGCGGTCCGGTGGAACCGACGATATCAAGGGGCCGACCGCCGTTTCGATCACGGTCTCTTCCCCTGTATGCGCGACTTTTCCGGGAATAAAGTTAGTTTCGCCGATAAAGTGCGCCACAAACGGACTGGAAGGTCGCGTGTATACGGTACGCGGATCTCCGATCTGGCGCACTTCTCCCATCCCCATGACAGCAATGCGGTCGGCCAGCGAGAGCGCCTCTTTCTGGTCGTGCGTCACATAAATCATGGTCGTTCCGAGCTCGTCGTGGATACGCCGGATTTCGTCGCGCATCTCCAACCGCAGTTTGGCGTCGAGATTGGACAGCGGCTCGTCCAGCAATACCACGTCCGGGTTGATGACAAGCGCGCGCGCCAACGCCACCCGCTGTTGCTGTCCCCCCGAAAGCTGGTTGGGAGAGCGTCCGGCGTATTCGGTCATCCGTACCATCTCCAGCGCTTCCTGAATACGCCGGTTTTGCTCTTCTACGGGCGTTTTTCGCAGTTCGAGTCCGTACGCCACGTTTTCCCGGACGGTCATGTGCGGCCACAGCGCATAGTTTTGAAATACCATGCCCGTGTTTCTTTTGTGCGGCGGCGTCTGCGTTATATCCCGTTCGCCAAACAAAATGCGGCCCGACGTGGGCAGATAAAAACCGGCGATCATCCGCAACAGGGTCGTCTTGCCACACCCGGAAGGGCCAAGCATGAAAAACAATTCGCCCTTTCCGATCTCCAGCGAAACGTCACTTACCGCCTCTACCTCTCCAAACGTCTTGGATATCCGTTCCAATGTTACGCTGACCATGCGACCATCCGGTTATGAAAAATCGTTCGCTATGTGAAAAATTTTTTGAACAGAAACCCAAACCCACGCAAGGGGTTTATCTCTGTTTGCGTTTTATGCGCCAGAGATAGCCAATAAGCGCCAGACCGAGCGCGCCGCTGCCCAACAAAACGACCGCCTCAGTCGCCGGTGAGCCGGACGCGCCCGCACCGTACTTCTGTTCCAGCGTCGCTCCCCAGGCAAGCAAGGTCCGGTTACGAAACGCCTGATCTTTCCACTCACCCGTTCCGAGCGCAATCGCCTCTTCTTCCGTCACCGGCATGGCGGCGAGCCGCTTTAGTGTCTCAGTCGTATTGCCTTCTTCGATGGCCCTTTGCCATCGCGTCCGGAGCGCCCGGTGCGCGTCGATGATAAAAACACCGACCAAGTCGTTGACGACCCCCCACCGCGCCGACCCCTTTTCGGCGTCGTAGACAAACGTGGACGACCAGGCAAACGGGTTGAATCGGACCGCCG
>Ga0194132_10006256_pt1 | contig 18597 bp, 19 predicted proteins | sample TA2KigOf80mmetaG_FD_148612 | JGI IMG/M metagenome (GOLD analysis project Ga0194132, IMG submission 148612) | Freshwater microbial communities from Lake Tanganyika, Tanzania - TA2015054 Kigoma Offshore 80m | ecosystem: Environmental > Aquatic > Freshwater > Lake | place: Tanzania: Lake...
CTGACGCGACGTGATCGCTTTCTCGCTGAGATCGAGGCGGTAACGCCTTGGACGCTCCTTGTGGCTGAGCTTGAACCGTTCTATCCCAAAGGGGAAGGCCGCGGACGCCCGCCGATCGGTCTTGAGAAGATGCTGCGCATGTACATCGCACAGCAATGCTTTGGGTTTTCCGATGAGGCGATTGAAGATGCGTTGTACGACAGCCAGGCGATTCGCCGCTTTGTCGGTATCGATCTCGGACGCGAAAGCGCCCCCGAGGAATTCAAGAGGCAGGCCGACGTGATCGTCGCCAACCGTAGGGCGGATGCCCTCGCCGACGTCGCCGGTAAGGTCTACTCCCGCGACCTCTTCGGCCGCGACGCTTGAGGATGCCCATGAAGAAAGTGCTGGTCACGGGGGCGGACGGTTTCATTGGATCCCACCTCACGGAGTTCCTAGTTCGCGAAGGCTACGACGTCCGGGCCTTCGTGCTCTACAACTCGTTCAATTTCTGGGGATGGCTCGACCATTGCGCGACGGACGTGAAGGGCCGTTTCGAGGTGTTCGCTGGCGACATCCGCGATCCGCACGGCGTTCGCGCCGCGATGACCAGCTGCGAGGCGGTGCTGCATCTGGCGTCGCTGATCGCCATTCCCTACTCGTACCACTCGCCCGACACGTACGTCGACACGAACGTGAAGGGCACGCTCAACGTCCTCCAGGCGGCGCGCGACCTCGGCGTGCGGTGGGTGGTCCACACGTCCACGAGCGAGGTGTACGGTACCGCGCGCTTCGTTCCGATCACGGAGGAACATCCCCTGCAGGGCCAGTCGCCTTACTCTGCGACTAAAATCGCGGCCGACCATCTGGCGTATTCGTTCTATGCATCGTTCGGGGTGCCGGTCGTGATCGCGCGACCCTTCAACACCTACGGCCCCCGGCAGTCCGCCAGGGCGGTGATTCCGACGATCATCACGCAGGTCGCCAACGGCAAGCGGCAGATCCGACTCGGGGCGGTGTCGCCCACGAGGGACTTCAACTTCGTCATGGACACCGTGCGCGGGTTCGCCGCGGCGCTCCGCAGCGACGAGGGGCTGGGCGAGGTCGTCAACTTCGGCAGCAATTTCGAGATCTCCGTGGGCGATACCGCTAAGCTGATCGCCGAAGTGATGAACGCGCCGATCGAGGTCGTGACGGACGAGGCGCGCATGCGTCCCGCCGATTCCGAAGTTGAGCGCCTTTGGGCTGACAACACTCGGGCGCGAGAGCTGTTCGGCTGGACGCCGCAGTACGCCGGCCGCGAAGGGTTCGAGCGCGGCCTGCGGGAAACTGCAGAATGGTTCTCCGACGCGGACAACCTGCGTCGCTACAAGGCGGATATCTACAATGTCTAGGCGAGCGGTCATTCTTGCGGGCGGTCGCGGCACGCGACTCCGGCCGTACACGGTCGTGCTGCCCAAGCCCCTGATGCCGATCGGCGAATATCCGATCCTCGAAGTCATCGTGCGGCAGTTGAGCCGGGCCGGGTTTGACCACATCACCATGGCAGTGAATCACCAGGCCGAGATCATCAAGGCGTTCTTTGTCCATGGTGAACGCTGGGGCGTGCGGATCGACTATTCGCAGGAGTTCCAACCGCTTGGCACGATGGGGCCGCTGACGCTGATCTCCGATCTGCCGTCGCACTTCCTCGTCATGAACGGCGACGTCCTGTCGGACCTCGATTACGCGAGCTTCCACGACGAGCACGTCGAGCGCGGCGAGCTATTCACCATTTCCTCGATGTCCCGCGAGCACCAGATTGACTACGGCGTGCTCGAAACCAACGACGCGCAGCGGCTCGCGGGCTTCCGCGAGAAGCCGAAGACCCGCTACCAGGTGAGCATGGGCATCTACATGGTGTCTTCCCTCGTGCTCGAATACATTCCCCGCGATACCGCCTATGGCTTCGACAACCTCATGCTCGACCTGCTGGCGGCGCAACAGCCGGCGAGGGTGAGTCCCTTCGACGGTTACTGGCTCGACATCGGGCGTCCCGACGACTACGCGCGGGCGATCGACGAATTCGAGGCCATGAAGGAGCGTTTCATCGGTGCATGACGTGCTCGTTACCGGTGCCGGGGGCTTCATCGGCCACGCGCTATGCGAGCGGCTTCAGGCCGACGGGCGCAGCGTCGCCGCCGTTTTCCGCGCGCAGGGCGATGTGGCGGCCCCAGCGCTGTGGGACGGGTTGCCGCCCGCTCGCGCGATCGTGCATCTGGCCGCCCGCAGCTACGTACCGGACAGCTGGCGGGAGCCGGCGGCATTCGTCACCACGAACGTCGGCGGGACCCAGCTTGCGCTCGACTGGTGCAGACGGCACGGCGCGCGCATGGTGTTGCCGAGTGCTTACGTGTACGGGATCCCCGAGAGGCTGCCGATTCGCGAGTGCGACCGCGTCCGGCCGAACAATCCGTACGCGCTCAGCAAGCACCTCGCCGAGCAATGCGCCGAATTCGCCGCGCGCATCCACGGCCTGGACGTGGTGGTCCTGCGCCTGTTCAACGTGTTCGGAGCGGGGCAGCGGGAGGAGTTCCTCCTGCCGACCCTGATGCGTCAACTGGGCGGCCAGGAGATCCGGGTGATGGACCTCGCGCCGCGCCGCGACTATGTGTATGTGCGCGACGTCGTCGATGCCCTGGTGCGGGCGCTGGACGCGCCGGCGGGGTTTCACTGCTGCAACATCGGCAGCGGCGAGTCACACTCCGTCGCCGAGCTCGTGGCAGTGCTTCAATCCGTGGCCGGGACATCGCTGCCGGTCATCTCGTCGGGCAAGCCCCGTGCACAGGAAATTCCCGACGTCCGTGCGGACATCGATGCCGCCCGGAACGTCCTTGGATGGAAACCGGCTTTCGGCCTGGCCGAAGGCGTTCGTGAAATGTTGGAGGTAGCCAGATCGTGACTGACAAGACCGGTGAGCGCTATGTGCCCATCAACAAGGGCAACTACTCGATGGACTCGGCCGAACGCGAGGCGCGGTTCGAGCAGTATCGCGGCGAGGGCTGGGAAAGCGAATACGAACGATATCGCAGCGACTGGGCCGACCTGCCGAAGCGCCAGGAGGTGAGGGACTATCCCTTGCTCGTCGACCTCGAGCTCTCGTCCATCTGCAACCTGCACTGTCCTATGTGCTACACGATCACGGACAAGTTCAAGGAGCACGTCAACACGACGCGCATGGACTGGGGCCTCTACACCCGCATTGTCGACGAGATCGGCGGCAAGGTCCCGGCCATCCGGCTGTCGCTGCGCGGCGAGGCGCTGCTGCACAAGCGGTTCACGGACTGCATCCGTTATGCGAAGTCGAAGGGGATCAAGGAAGTTTCGACGCTGACCCACGGCGGCAAGCTGACGCTGGACTTCTTCAAGGAGATCGCGGAGGCGGGGATCGACTGGATTACCATCTCGGCCGATGGCATCGGCGAGACCTACGAGCGCATCCGCAAGCCCATCAAGTTCCAGGAACTGATGGACAAGCTGCAGGCGATCGCCGCCTTCAAGAAGGAAGCAGGGCTTCACCGTCCTGTCATCAAGGTCCAGGGAATCTGGCCGGCGATCCGCGACAACGCGCAGGAGTACTACGACACGTTCGCCCCGCACGTGGACCTTGTGGCGTTCAATCCCCTGATCGACTACCTCGGGAACGATTCGAAGATCGAGTACCTCGAGAACTTCACCTGCCCGCAGCAGTACCAGCGCCTGGTAATCGGAGCCGACGGCCTGGTGATGAAGTGTTCGAACGACGAGGAGAACCGGGAGGTGATCGGCGACGTGAAGGTCGAGACGGTGCACCAGGTCTGGCACGGCGAGAAGATGAACGCCATCCGGGAGCAGCACAAGACCGACCGCGGCTTCATGAAGAGCGCCGTGTGCCGCCGCTGCTACCTGCCGCGCAAGACCGAGGACGAGACGGCCGAAGTCGGGGGGCGGACGTTCACGGTGAAGAACTACGTCTTCCGGATCCAGGAAATCGGCAAATAACCGCGGAGCTGAACGTGTTCAAGAATTTCCGGAAAGACCGCTGCTACATCATCGCCGAGATCGGCGGCAACTTCACCACGTTCAAGCAGGCGAAGCGCCTGATCGACGCCGCGCACGAGTGTGGCGTCGACGCGGTGAAGCTGCAGACGTACCGCGCGGACACCATCGCCAGCACCAAGGCGATCTTCGACATGGAGAACACCGGCGTCGTATCGCAGCACGCGCTCTTCAGGAAGTACGAAGTGGATGAGTCGCTGCACCACGACGTGTTCGGCTACGCGGAATCGAAGGGACTCGACTGGTTCTCCACGCCGTCCCACGAAAGCGACGTCGACATGCTCGAGAAGTGCGGGGTCGGCGCGCACAAGATCGGCTCCGACGATGCCGTGAACCTCCCCTTCCTGCGGTACATCGCCCGTACCGGCAAGCCGATGCTGCTTTCGACCGGAATGTCGACGCTCGAGGAAGTCCGCGAATCGGTGAGCGCCATCCTGGGCGAAGGCAACGACCGGCTGATCCTGCTGCATGCGATCACCAGCTATCCGACGCATCCACATAACGTGAACCTGGGCGCCATGCAGTCCATGATGCAGGCTTTCCCGCAGCTCGCCGTCGGCTACTCGGACCACACTCTGTCGCCGGTGGCTTGCCTCTGCGCCGTCGCGATGGGCGCGCGCGTGATCGAGAAGCACTTCACGTACGACAAGAAGGCCGACGGGCCCGACCACATGCTCTCAGCGGACCCGCAGGAGATGAAGTGGCTGGTCGACGCGGTGCGCAGCTTCGAGGTGATGCGGGGCACGGGCGTCAAGCGGCCCGCGGACAGCGAGAAGACGACGCGCCTGAACAACCGCAAGAGCGTGGTGCTCAACCGCGCCGTGAAGGCCGGGGAGCGCCTGAGCGCGCAGGACATCGCGATCAAGCGGCCCGGCTACGGCATCGGCCCGAAGTATTTCGAGCAGCTGATCGGCCGCTCGGTCGCCGCGGACATGGAGAAGGACGCCGTTCTCACATGGAACGACTTGGCGTGAACGTCGGGACGGTCATCCAGGCTCGCATGGGCTCCACGCGGTTGCCCGGCAAGGTGCTGAGGCCGATCGTGGGCAAGCCCCTGCTCGACCACGTGCTCGGCCGGCTGGCCGCGCTGGACTTTCCAGCACGCACGGTGGTGGCCACGAGCGACCTGCCGCAGGACGACGCCATCGCGAAGCATGCGGCCGCGCACGGCGTCGACGTGTTCCGGGGGAGCGAGCAGGACGCACTGGATCGCTACTATCGGTGCGCGGTCGAGTACGGCTTCGCCCACGTGGTGCGGCTGACTGCCGACAACCCGTTCACCGACATCGAGGAACTCCGCCGCCTCATCGAGTTGCACCTCGCCGAGGGCAATGACTACACCCACTCGTTCGGAATGCTTCCGCTCGGGGCCGGATCGGAGATCTTCACATTCGAGGCGCTGCAGCGCAGCGCGCGGGACGGCCACGATCCGCGGCACCGCGAGCATGTGAACGAATACATTCTCGACCACCTCGACGCCTTCAAGGTCGGCGTGCTGCAGGTCGAGGCCACCAAGAGCCGTCCCGACGTGAGGTTGACCGTCGATACCGAAGAAGACTATCGGCGCGCCTGTGCCATCGCGGGGCACGACCCGGACCGGTGGATCGGCACGCAGGAAGCGATCCGCCTGTGTTCGCACTCTGCATAGAGAGTTCCCATGCGCGCGGCATGGGGCACTTCTACCGGGCGCTGAACCTCGCAGAGGGCCTGGCCGCAGCGGGCTGGCGCTGTACGTTTTACCTGAACGATCACGCACCGTCGCGCGAGCTGCTCGAGGCGCGCGGAATCGCGCACCGCACGGTACGCCTCGACGATGACGTCTCCGACTGGCAGGCTCAGCTCGTCGAGCAGGACGGCATCCGGGTGTGGGTGGATGACAGGCTCGACACCGATGCGCGCCACGCAGCCCGCGTCAAGGCGACGGGAATTCCTCTCGCGACCTTCGATAACCGCGGGCCGGGAGCCGAAGCGGCGGACCTCCACGTGGCCGCCTTGTGCTTCGATCCGGCCGAGCGCCTAGGAGGCGGCCAGGTCCTGCGCGGCGTGGACTACCTCGTCCTCAACTCCGAGATAGGGCGCCACGCGAGGTTGCGCGAAGGCCTGCGCAGCATCATCGTCACACTCGGCGGCAGCGACACGTACGGCGTGAGCTTGAAGGTCGTTCGTTCGCTGCGTGAGAGCGGCCTTGGGGCCACTGTTGTCGTTGGCCCCGCATTCATGCACCTGCGCGAACTCGAGGCGCTGATGACGGAGGGGTTCGTCCTCAAGAAGGGCGTGGCGTCGATGATCGAGGAGTTCTCGCGGCACGATCTGGCCATCACCGGCGGCGGTATCACGCCGTTCGAGGCCAACGCCTGCGGGCTGCCCTGCGTGGTGATCGCCAACGAGATCTTCGAGATCCCTGTCGGCCGCGAACTCGAGCGGCTGGGCGGCTGCGTGTTCGCCGGACACTACGAGTCGCTCCGGTCGCCGCTCGTGCGCGGCGACCTTCTCATCGCGGCGATGAGCCGTGCCGGGCTGCGCAACGTCGGCACCGGCGGCACCGCCCGTGTCGTCGCCGCGCTGCTGGAACTCGAAGGAAGGGGGGCATGATGGATCGCAAGACAGTCGTCATCCACCAACCCGACTTCCTGCCGTATCTCGGGTTCTTCCACCGCTTCCTGTATGCCGACCTGTACGTATCGCTGGATCACGTCCAGTTCGTGCACAGCAACCGCAGTTGGACGCATCGCGACAAGATCAAGACGCCGCAGGGCGCGAAGTGGGTGACGGTCTCCGTGAAGAAGGCGCCGCGCGACACGCCGATCAACCGGATCGAGCTGGCGGAAACCGGGTGGCGTGACGAGAACCTCAACCTCATCGAACAGAACTATCGCAGATCGGCGTTCTTCGGCGAGGTGATGCCCCACGTCCAGCTCCTCTACTCGCTGCAATGCCACTTGCTGCGCGACTTCAACATGGCTTCGATCGAGATGCTGATGGACCTCCTCGACGTGCGCATCCCGTGTGTCTTCTCGAGCACGCTCGACCCGCACGGGGCCAAGAACGAGTTACTCGTCTACATCCTGCGCAAGACTGGCGCCACCCATTACCTGTCCGGCGTGGGCGCTCGGGACTACTTCGATCCCGAACCGTTCGACCGCGCGGGGATCGCGGTCGAGTGGCAGCAGTTCGAGCACCCGGTTTATGCGCAGTGCCACGGGCCGTTCGAACCCTTCCTGAGCAGCATCGACCTGCTCTTCAACTGCGGCATCGAACGCGCACGGCAGTTTCTGCGCGCGCCGCAGGGGAATGCCGCCGCGCCGTCGCACCCGGCCTTCGCACCCGCGATAGGGGAGACGACTTGAACGTACTGGCGATCGGAGCGCATTTCGACGACGTCGAGCTCGGCTGCGGCGGCGCGCTGATCTCGCACGCGGCCGCGGGCGACGATGTCTACGTGTACGTGGCCACTGTCTCCGGCTTCATGAACCACCAGCGCCTGGTCGTCCGCGGCAACGAGGTCGCCCGCGCCGAGGCCGAGGAGGCCATGCGGATCATGGGCGTGCGCGAGCTCGTTTGCGGCGACTTCCCGACGCTGGCGATCGAGTTCAACGACGAGCTGAACGTCGAGATCCGGCGCATGGTGGAAGAAAAGAAGATCGACATCGTGTACTCGCACTGGGTCCACGACGTGCACCACGACCACCAGGCCGTGGCCAGGGCTTCCCTTCACAGCTGCCGGCACGTGCCTCGGCTGCTGATGTACCGCAGCAACTGGTACCACTCCATCCAGGAGTTCCGGGGCAATTTCTACGTGGACATCACGAAGCACTGGGCGGTGAAGGAAGAGGCGATTCGGGCGCACAGGTCCGAGATGACGCGCACCGGCGAGAAGTGGATCCAGTTCTTCCGCAACGAGGCGGAGAACGCGGGACAGCGCATCGGGGTGCGCTATGCCGAGGTGTTCGAGGTGGTGAAGTGGCTCAGGAGCTAGTCGCGAAGGTGCTGCGCAAGCTCGTGCCGCTCCCCGCGAAGGCGCCGGCGGCGATCGTCTACGCCGACCGCGTGGCGATGATCGAGAAGTGGGTCCTGAAGGAGATCCCCTACGAGGTCGTCCGTGTCGACGGCAGCGTCTGCCTGCATCCGCTCATCCTGCTGCGGACGCTGGCGAACCTCCGGCATGTCGACTGGAACTACGTGCGGCACAGCCGATGGCGCCTGCTGGCGCTGGCCAAGCAGGGCTACGAGATGCATCTCCTCGCGCTGCTGCAGCATATTTCGCCGAAAGTCGTGCTCACGACGATCGACAACAGTGCCGTCTTCCACCGGTTGAGCCTGCTGCATCGGGCCGCCCAGTACTACGCGATCATGAACGGGCTTCGTTCTCTGATCGACCTGAGGCTGGACCTGCCGCCGCCACCGCACCCGAATGCCAAGATGAGGATGACGCACCTATTCTGCTTCGGCGAGCATGAGATCGACGTCTACAGGCGATTCAGCCACGAGGTCGAGAAGTTCCACGTGGCGGGGGCCTTCGTGTGGGGCTGCTACAGGGAAGCCTCCAGCAACAGACCGGGCGAAGTGACTCACGATCTGTGCTATGTGTCGCAGTGGGACGGATACCACTCTTACGCGCAATATGCACTGGCGCCTGACGCGCAGTTGCGCTGGCCGATCTTCCATAGTGCGCTCTCCGCCATGGAGACGTGCCTGGTACGCCTGCTCGATGAGAGCGGCCTGTCGCTCCTGATCGCATTGCGGTACGAGGATTGCGAGCAGGAAAAAGAATATTTCCGGGAGAGGTTCGGACCGCGCGTCGAGTTCGTCGAGGCGAACCGGCTCGACTTTTCCGCATACCGTGCAATGGACCGGGCGCGGCTCGTCGTGACGCTGAATTCGACATGCGCCGTCGAGGCCTTCGGCGCCGGCCGCAAGGTCCTGTTCTGCAACATGACCGCGCATCCGCACTTCGCACTCCAGGTCGCGCAGGCCGGGCTCGGCTACCTGGAGGGAGGCACTTTCGACGACTTCAAGGCGAGGGTGATGGAACTGCTCGACGTCGATCCCGCGAAGTACCGGGACGCGACCCGCGATGGGGCGCGCTACCTCGTGAACGACGATCCCCGCAACCCGGTCCATGAACGCATCCGGCGGTTGACCCTGGAGGCAATTGCAGGATGAACCGCGGCCGTCTCGTTCTGGGTACCGTGCAGATAGGGCTCGACTACGGCGTCGCCAACCAGCGGGGCCGCGTGCCTGTGGATGAGGCCAGGGCGATCCTGCGGCTCGCCCGCGAGAACGGAATCGACTGCCTGGACACGGCGGCTGGCTATGGGGAGAGCGAAGCTACCCTCGGTTCGCTGGGGATGGAAGGGTGGAAGGTCGTCACGAAGTTGCGGGGCGCGCCCGAAATCGACGACGTGGCTGCCTGGGTACGAGAGGAGACCGCGGAGTCGTTGCGCAGGCTGCGTCTGCAGTCTGTGCACGCGGTTCTGGTGCACCGCGCGGACCAGATGCTCGGTTCGAAGGGGGAAGCGATCTATGCGGCGCTGAAGACACTGCAGGAAGAAGGCAGGATCGGCAGCGTCGGCGTGTCCATTTACGGTCCCGAGGACCTCGACAGCCTCATGCCGCGGTTCGGCTTCGAAATCGTGCAGTCACCCTTCAGCCTTCTCGACCGCCGAATCGCCTCCAGCGGGTGGCTCGACCGCTGCCGCGAACGTGGCATCGCCGTTCACGGAAGGTCGGCCTTCCTGCAGGGCGCGCTGCTGATGACGCACCATGAGCGCGCCAGGAGATTCTCCCGATGGTCGCCCCTGTGGGACCGGTACGAGTCCTGGCTTGCCGAAAGCGGGCTGGCGCCCCTGCAGGCATGCCTCGGCTTCGCGCTTGCCGAAGAACGGCTGGATGGCGTGGTCGTTGGCGTCGACTCCCTCGCGCAGTTCGCGCAGCTGGTCGAGACGGCGAAGACAACCGGCCCCACAGAGTACCCGGACCTTTCGACGACGGACCTCGAACTGATCAACCCCGCCAGATGGAAAAACGAATGACACCACCGACGATCGACATCATTGCGGAGCTAGCGCAAGGCTACGAGGGCAGCATCGAGCAGGCGCTTCTGCTGCTCAAGGCCGCCAAGGGCGCCGGCGCCGACGCAGCCAAGTACCAGGTGATCTACGCAGATGAACTGTGCACCCCCGACTACAAGCACTACGCGCTTTTCAGCAGCCTGGAAATGCCCGACGAGTCCTGGGAGCGCATCGTCGATCTGACGCGGAAGCTAGAAATCCGGCTGATCCTCGATATCTTCGGGGACCGCAGCCTGGCTCTCGCCGAGAAGCTCGGCGTCGGCGAGATCATGGTGCATGCGACGGACCTCACCAACATGCCGCTGATCGAGAGGATCGCGGCGGGCTCCGCCACGAAAGTCGTGCTGGGCGTCGGGGGCGCGCTGATGTCCGAGATCGAACGCGCCGTCCGTGTCCTGCATTCCAAGCAGGTCGTGGTGATGGTCGGGTTCCAGGGTTATCCGACGCCCGATGACGAGAACCAGATTTCGCGCATCGCCCGCGTCGCGCACGAGCTTGCCGGCAAGCATCCAGCCCTCACGGTCGGCTTCGCCGACCATTCCCTGCCGGCGAGCCGGTGGGTGCTGCCGTTCTCCAGCATGGCCCTCGGGCTGGGCGCGCGCGTGTTCGAGAAGCACCTGACCCTGGGCGAGGTGATGAAACTGGAGGATTACGAAGCGGCGATTAATCCCGACAGGTTCGCGCACTTCAGCCAGGGGCTGAGGGCCTGCGCGGCCGGGATGGGCGCCGTGGCGCCTGTCGACGATTTCGGCATGTATCCCTCGGAGCAGGGTTACCGCAGGATGGTGCGCCGCAGCGTCGTCGCCGCAGTGCCGCTCGCCGCCGGCGCGACGATTCGGCCGGCGGACATAGCCCTCAAGCGATCCGCCACGCTCGGGGATTTCCATTCGCTCGACAGCGTGGTGGGCAGCACGCTGCTCGGCGCCGTCGAAGCCAACCAGCCATTGAGGTCCGTCGATGTCCAGCGATAACGCGGCAGCCGGCAGGAAGCTGGCGGCGGTGCTTGCGTGCCGCAACAAGGGGTCTCGCCTCTATGGTAAGCCGCTCCAGAACCTCGACGTCGAGGCGGGAATCACCATCCTAGACAACATCATCGCGTGCCTCAAGACGATTCCGGCGGTCGATGAAGTCGTGCTGGCCGTCTCCGAAGGAACCGAGAACCTGCTCTTCGTCGACGTGGCGCGCAAGCACGGCATCCGCCATGTGGTCGGGGACGAGCGCGACGTCCTCCTGCGCCTCGTGTGCGGCGGGCAACTGGCCGGAGCAACCGACGTCTTCCGGGTGACTTCCGAGTCGCCGTTCATGCACTTCGAACTGGTCGAGGAGCTCTGGCGCGAGCACGTTTCGGGCGGCTACGACTGCACGTTCCTCGACGAGGCGGTGGACGGCTGCGGGTTCGAGATCCTGAGCCTCGGGTCGCTCGAGCAGTCGCACGCGGGGGGCGACGCCCGGCACAGGTCGGAGCTCTGTACCCTCTACATCCGGGAGCATCCCGGCGAATTCAAGGTCGTCCGCCATCGGCCACCGGAGGCGTTGATCCGCAAGGACCTGAGGTTGACCGTCGACAACCCCGAAGACCTTGTCGTCTGCCGGAACGTATACGCGCGCTTCAAGGATCGGGCACCGCGCATTCCAGTGTCGGAGATCGTCGCCCATCTCGACGAGAATCCGCAGTTGAAGGAGCTGACCGCGCCGTTCACCGGGTTGGGATATTCTAGCATGTACGTATGGAAGCAATCATGAAAGACTCCGGTCAGGAACTCTGGAAGCGCGCGCGCAACGTCATCCCCGGAGGCAGCATGTTGCTGTCTAAGCGGACCGAGATGTTCCATCCCACGCGCTGGCCGGCCTACTTCAGCCGCGCCAAGGGCTGCCGCGTCTGGGACCTCGACGGGCGCGAATACGTCGACATGTCGCTCATGGGCGTCGGCACGAACACGCTCGGGTATGGCCATCCGGAGGTGGATGCGGCGGTCCTGGCCACCGTGCAGGCCGGCAACATGACGACGCTGAACTGCCCCGAGGAGGTCTACCTCGCCGAGCGGCTGGTCAGCATGCATCCGTGGGCCGACATGGCCCGTTTTGCCCGTTCCGGAGGCGAGGCCAATGCCGTCGCCATCCGCATCGCGCGCGCGGCATCGGGGCGGGACAAGGTGGCGGTGTGCGGCTACCACGGCTGGCACGACTGGTACCTTTCGATCAACCTGGCCGACGACAAGGGGCTGGACGGGCACCTTCTGCCGGGGCTGGAGCCGCGCGGCGTGCCCCGCGACCTCAAGGGCTCCGTGCTCACCTTCACCTACAACCGCATCGACGAGCTGAAAGCCCTGGTTGCGCAGCACGACATCGGCGTGATCAAGATGGAGGTGTCGCGCAACCATCGACCGAACGAGGGATTCCTGCAACGCGTACGGGAGATCGCCACGGCCAAAGGTATCGTGCTGGTCTTCGACGAGTGCACTTCCGGATTCCGCGAGAGCTTCGGCGGGCTGCATCTGAATTATGGCGTCCACCCCGACATGGCGGTGTTCGGGAAGACCCTGGGCAACGGCTATGCGATCACGGCGGTGATCGGCCGTCGGGAGGTGATGGAGGCGGCGCAGTCCACCTTCATCAGCAGCACTTTCTGGACCGAGCGCATCGGCCCCTCGGCGGCGCTGAAGACGCTGGAAGTGATGGAGAAGTGCGAGTCCTGGAGCGTCATCACGCGAAAGGGCCGGCGAATCGGCGAGCGATGGTCGGCGCTGGGGGAGAGGCTGGACCTGCCGATGGCGGTGTCGGGCCTGCCATCGATGATCGGGTTCACGATCGAATCGCCGGACTGGCTGAAATACAAGACCCTCATCACCCAGGAGATGCTGAAGGCGGGATTTCTCGCGAGCAACGCCTGCTATCCCAGCATCCAGCACGATGATGCTGACGTGGACGCGTATTTCGCGGCCCTCGAGCCCGTGCTCGTGCTCGTTCGGGAGTGCCTGGACGGGCGCCCCGTGGACGACCTGCTCGAAGGGCCGCCTTGTCACGGCGGGTTCCGCCGATTGAGCTGAGGCGATCGCTGGGATGACTCATCTTGTATTCGGCGCATCGGGCATGCTCGGCCTCCAGCTTCTGCGGGAACTGCGGGCGCGTGGGCACCGGGTGGAAGGGGCGAGCCGCCACGGACCGGACCATGTCGTCGACGTGTGCTGTGGCGATGAAACTGCGTCGCTCATCCGCCGCACTGCGCCCGCGGTCGTGTGGAATGCGGCCGCGATCGTGAATCTCGCCCTTTGCGAGCGTGACCCCACCGCCGCTTACGCCGTGAACGCAAGGGCGGTATCCGTGATGGCGCAAGCGTGCCTGGAGACCGGTGCTCGGCTCCTGCAGGTCTCGACCGACCACTACTATGTCGGTCACGGGGCGCTGCGCCACAACGAGCAGGCGGAAGTGCACCTCGTGAACGAATATGCACGCACGAAATTCGCCGGGGAGGCTTTCGCGCTCATCAACCGCGACGCCCTGGTCCTTCGTACCAACATCACCGGTTTCCGGGGGACGGCAAGCCAGCCGACGTTCGCCGAATGGGGCTTCGATTCAGTCCTCGGCGACCGGCCGGTCACGTTGTTCGACGACATGCATGCCTCCACGCTGGACGCCCGCAGCTTCTGCAAGGCCGCATGCGACCTCTTGGAAAGCGGCGCCACGGGCATCGTCAACGTCGCCTCAAGCGATGTAGCCACGAAGAAGGTTTTCATCGAAATTCTGGCGCAGCGTCTTGGTCGGACGCTGTCGAAAGCCAGCGCCGGCAGCGTACGCGGGCTCGAGCCGCGGCGCGCGGACAGCCTCGGACTGGACGTGCGTCGGGCGGAAACGCTCCTCGGCTATCGCCTTCCCGGGCTCACGGCAGTCGTCGACGCCCTCATTGCAGAGTACAAAGGACTGAAATGAAATATCAGACCACCGTGCGGATCGCCGAACGCGAGATCGCCATCGATGAGCCCACGTATTTCGTCGCGGACATCGCGGCCAACCACGATGGAGACCTCGGCCGCGCCAGGGAACTGATCTGGCTCGCCAAGGAAGCAGGGGCGGACTGCGCCAAGTTCCAGCACTTCCTGGCCAAGGACATCGTGAGCGACCGGGGATTCCGCTCGCTCGGCGGCCAGCAGTCGCACCAGTCCGCCTGGAAGAAGTCGGTTTACGAGATCTACGAAAACTACGAGTGTCCCCGCGACTGGACGGAAGAGCTGCACAAGACCTGCAACGAGGCGGGGATCCACTTCATGACGGCGCCCTACGATCTGGCGGCGATCGACAACTTTGAGAAGTGGATTCCGGCGTACAAGGTCGGATCCGGAGACGTGACCTGGCTGGAGTCCATCTCCCGCATGGCAGGCAAGGGCAAGCCGGTCCTCCTGGCGACTGGCGCCGCGGACATGGCCGACGTGGAGAGGGCGGTGGATGCCGTCATCTCGAAGAACCCGCAAATCGTGCTGATGCACTGCAATACCAATTACACGGGCAGCATGGAGAACTTCCGCTACGTAAACCTACGCGTGATCCAGGCGTTCGCCCTGCACTGGCCGGGCATGGTCCTGGGGCTTTCGGACCACACGCCGGGGCATGCCGCCGTCCTCGGAGCGATCACGCTCGGCGCCCGCGTGATCGAGAAGCACTTCACCGACGACGCCACGCGCGACGGGCCGGACCATCCTTTTTCGCTCACGCCGGCCGCGTGGAGGGAGATGGTGGACCGCAGCCGCGAAGTTGAATTCGCGCTGGGCGACGGGGTGAAGCGCATCGAGGGCAACGAGACGCAGACGGTGGTGCTCCAGCGCCGCGCGATCCGGTACGCGCGCGACCTCCGCGCGGGAGCGGTCCTCAGCGCGGACGACCTGGAAGTGCTGCGGCCGTGCCCGGCGGACGGGCTGCCTCCTTATCGAATGAATGAAGTGTCCGGCCGCGTGCTGGCAACGGCCGTGGAGCGGGGAGATTGCGTCAAGTGGGACGATCTGACGTCGCAATCCTGATTCCCGCCCTGAACGAGGCTGCGACCATCGAAACGGTGGTTAGCGGCGCGCGGCTGCATGGCGATGTCATCGTGATCGACGACGGTTCGACCGACGACACGGCGGCGCGCGCCCGCGCCGCGGGCGCCCACGTTGTGGCCAATCCCGGTCCCAACGGTTACGACAGCGCCAACAACGCCGGCTTCGTCGAGGCGGAGCGGCTCGGCTACCCGCTTGCCGTGACCATGGACGCGGATGGCGAGCATGATCCCGCGTACGTCCAGTCGTTCCGGCGCGCGCTGCTGGAGGACGGGGTGAAACTGGCGATCGGGCGCAGGCCGCGCCCGCAGCGGTTCGCCGAAGCGCTGCTTGCTTACTACTTCCGCAGGCGTTTCGGCATCAACGACCCGCTGTGCGGCATGAAGGGTTACCGCATCGAGTTGTTCCGCGAGAACGGCGCGTTCGACCACGTCGGCTCGATCGGTACCGAACTGATGTTTAATTCAGTGCGCCGGGGACACCGTTATCGCGAGATCGAGGTGTCCGGCAGAAAGAGGCGGGACACTCCCCGCTTCGGGCGTTCGTTCAAGGCCAACTGCCGGATCGGGCTGGCGCTTGTCCGCTTGATGCTCCTGGAGCGCAAGGGACGTTTCAATTGATTCATGACTCTGGGGCAATAAATGTTTGACGGAAAAAAGATTCTGGTGACCGGCGGCACGGGATCGTTTGGTAAACAGTTCGTGGCGACGCTGCTGAAGCGCTATTCGCCAACGAAGATCGTGATCTTCAGCCGAGACGAGCTGAAGCAGTTCGAGATGGCGCACGACGACTTCTTTTGCCAATACCAGAGCGAAGGCAAGGACATACTGCGGTTCTTCATCGGGGACGTGCGGGACCTACAGCGGCTGGAGAAGGCGATGGAGGGTATCGACATCGTCGTTCATGCGGCAGCCCTCAAGCAGGTGCCCGCCACGGAGTACAACCCGTTCGAAGCGGTGAAGACGAACATCATCGGCGCGCAGAACGTGATCGATGCCGCCATCGGCGCCGGCGTCAAGAAGGTGATCGCGCTGAGCACGGACAAGGCCGCCGCGCCCGTCAACCTCTACGGCGCGACGAAACTGACGTCCGACAAGCTGTTCGTCGCGGCGAACAACTACCGGGGCTGGCACGACATCAAGTTCTCGGTAGTTCGCTATGGAAATGTGCTCGGCAGCCGCGGTTCCGTGGTGCCCTTCTTCTTGAAGCAGCGCTCCAAGGGGACGTTGCCGGTTACAGACGACAGGATGACGCGCTTCTCGATCACCCTACAGGAAGGCGTCAACTTCGTCATCGACAGCCTGGAACGCATGTGGGGTGGCGAAGTGTTCATTCCGAAGATCCCCTCGTACAGGATCATCGACGTAGCAAAGGCCGTGGCGCCGGAATGTGAAACCACCGTAGTCGGTATCCGGCCCGGTGAGAAGCTGCACGAAGAGATGATCACGGAAACGGATGCCCTGAACACGGCGGAGTTCGACAGGTACTACGTCATACTGCCTTCGATGAAGCTGTGGGACGTCGACAGCTTCATCAGGACGTCGAGTGCGGGTCCTGGCAGGCGCGTCGAGTATGGGTTCCGCTACAACAGCAGCGAGAATCGCGAATTCCTTTCGGTCGACGACATCCGCGCATTGGTCGAGGCGGAGTTCGGCAATACCACTCGCTGAGAACGATCGGAGGATCACCTTGGGCAAACGTTTGCAGAAAGACGCCTTTCTCCAGGGAGAAGGCGACGCCTGGTTCGAGCGCAATGCGCGCGTTCTCGACACGGACATCGAGAGGCGCGCTGCAGACGACCCGATCATAGCCGCCGTGAAGCATCACCGAGTTAAGCCGCGCAGGATCCTGGAGATCGGGGCCAGCAACGGCTGGCGGCTCTGGTTATTGCAGCAATTGACCGGTGCGGAGTCGATCGGCGTGGAGCCTTCGGAGCGGGCCGTGGCGGCCGCTCGGGCACGTTACCCTGGAATCGTGATGCATCGCGGTACGGCCGACACCTTGCCGTGCGGTGACTCCGAAGTCGATCTGCTAATCCTGGGATTCTGCCTATACGTCTGCGATCGTGCCGACCTTTTTCGGATCGCGGCGGAGTGCGATCGCGTGCTAGCGGATGGCGGCCGCCTGATGATCCTCGACTTCCACTCGTCGGTTCCCTGGCGCAACCCTTATGTACACCTGCCCGGGATGTACGCGTACAAGATGCAGTACGACACGATGTTCAGCTGGAACCCCGCGTACCGGATCGCCGAGCAGCGGCTCACGGACCATGCCGGAGGCGCCGGCGACGACCCAGCCGACCGGCTTGCCCTCACGGTGCTCGTGAAGGACTCAGCTGGCGCGTACGTCGACAACCCGTATCGGCCTAAGCCCTGACAGGATGTTCGCCGTCTGCCCTCCTACTGGAACTGCCGCGTGATCAGGATCTCTTCCCTGCCATACCGTCTGGTAATGCTCGCCAGCCTCGTACCTTGGCTTGCCGCGTACCTGAACTCCAAGTTCGTCGCGCTCGCCCCCGACCTCGCGATGATCGGCGCGTTCGTGATGCTGGCCCTGCTGGGGCGCCTGCGGCTGGCCACGAGCCCGGTTTCGATCGCGATGATGCTGGCGATCGGGGCGCACGCGGCGGTCGGTATCCTGGACGGACGCGGAATCGGCAGCGGCGGGCTCGTCCTGCTGGTGCTGGAAATCTTCGTTTTCTACAAGCTGCTCGAGGCCGCGCCGGACGCCGTCACTCCCGCGGCTGGCGCGCGCTGGGTGACAAGGCTCTACAAACTGCACCTCCTGTTCCTCGGCTTCGAACTCGTCGCATGCCTGGCCGGCTACAGGGATTTCTTCGTCGGACTCGCCGGCGCCTCGACGGTGACCGCGATCTATAAGACCTACAACACGGGGGCGCTGCTGAACTTTTTCGGCTATAGCGGCCTGAACAGCCTCCTTCTCGGCAGCCAGAGCGCGAGTCAGCTCGCGCTCTTCGCGCTGGCCTGGTTAGTCGGCGCCAGGATGCTCGCGCCGGCGGGCCTGAAGGGGCGCGGGAACCTTGCCTGGGTCGTCTTCGCTGCAGCGATGTATCCCGTGAACGCGACGATGACCGCGAATATCCTGCTGGTCATGCTGCTCGCGATGGCGCTTCTCTTCTTCCGCAGCGCGCGCAGGCTGGGCAGGAAGGCGGCGTGGGTCCTGGTTCCGTTCGGGCTGCTGTTCGCCGCGGAAGTTGCCCAGCTCTTCCTGTTCCGGCTCCTGAACGAGGAGGACTTGCTGATCTACTACGCCGCGCTGGAGATCCCGCTCGCCGTCTACCGGGAGATCGGCCTTTACCGCCAGTTGCTCGGCTGGGGTGCGCACATCGACGAATTCGTGATCGAGGACACGAACTTCGGGCTCGGCGCGCTCGTCTTCCAGATTGGCTTGCTGCTCACGATCGCCTGCATCGCCTGCATCGC
>Ga0194132_10006257_pt1 | contig 18594 bp, 13 predicted proteins | sample TA2KigOf80mmetaG_FD_148612 | JGI IMG/M metagenome (GOLD analysis project Ga0194132, IMG submission 148612) | Freshwater microbial communities from Lake Tanganyika, Tanzania - TA2015054 Kigoma Offshore 80m | ecosystem: Environmental > Aquatic > Freshwater > Lake | place: Tanzania: Lake...
ATGAACTCGACGCGCGGATTCTCTGTCCGCAAGATCCGGTTTTGCGTCACCACGCCCGTGGACTCCGGCCGCAGCCCGCTCAGGAACGAGGTCCGGGACGGATTGCACAAAGGATACTGGCAATACGCGCGGTCGAAACGAACGCCCCGTGCCGCCAACTGGTCAAGGTTCGGCGTGCGGACCGGCGCGCCATAGCACCCAGCCTCGGTATTCAGGTCGTCGGCGATGATGAACAGCACGTTCAGACGCCGCGCCGGCGGTTGCTGCGCGAGCGCCACCGCGCCTGCGGCGCCAAGCATGGTTCTTCGGGTCATCACATCTCCCTCCGGTTTTCCAACGACTTCGACATCGTCACCTCGTCAGCGTACTCGAGATCCGTGCCCACCGGAATCCCCATCGCGATCCGCGTTACCCGCACGCCCAACGGCTTGATCAACCGCGACAGGTAAACCGCCGTTGCCTCGCCTTCCACATTCGGACTCGTCGCCAGGATCAACTCCTGCACCTCTCCGCTCGCCAGCCGGTCCAGCAGGCTCTTGATCCTCAACTGCTCCGGTCCGATCCCGCGCAGCGGCGACAGCGCCCCGTGCAGTACGTGGTACAGGCCGTGAAACGTGCGCGTCACCTCGACCGGCAGGATGTTGTGCGGTTCGTCCACCACGCAGATCACGGACCGGTCGCGCCCCAGATCCCGGCAGTACGGACACATCTCGCCGTCGCTGACGTTGTTACAGACCACGCACAGCCGCAGGTTCGTCTTCACGTCCAGGATCGCCTGTGCGAACCGCTCGGCATCCTCGGTCTTCGCCCGCAACACGTGGAACGCGAGCCGCTGCGCTGACTTCTGCCCGATCCCCGGGAGCCGCTTGAACTCCGTGATCAGCCGCGCCAGCGGTTCGGCAAAGTCCATGGCCGCGGCCTAGAACAGCCCTGGCGGCAGTCCCATTCCGCCCAGCATCCCGCTCATCTTCTTCTTGGACTCTTCTTCGGCCCTGTTGAAAGCTTCGGTGCAAGCGGCAAGAACCAGGTCCTGCAACATCTCGGCGTCGCCCGCGGCTTCCGGGTCGATCTTCACCGCCAGCACCCGCTTGTTGCCGTCCATCTTCACCGACACCGTGCCGCCGCCCGCGCCCGCTTCAACGCGAATCGCGGCGATCTCTTCCTGCAGGCGCGCCTGCATCTTCTGCGCCTGCGCCATCATTCCTTGCATATTGCCGGGTAGTTTCATGGATCCTCTCAGTCTCTCAGGTTTCTGATGTTGCGGACCTGGGCGCCGGGAAACATCTCGCGGAAGCGCTGCACCTCCGGGTGGTCCATCACCCTGCCCGAGAGGTCTTCGCCCGGAGCCGCATTCGCCGCGGGAGCCGGAGCTGGCCGCTGGCCGCCAGCCACGAACGACACCTTCACTGCCCGGCCCACGACCTTCTGGACCGCATTGCGCATCGCCGCATCGCGGAACGCGAGGGTGAACTCCGGCGGACCCGTGAACTTGATCTCGCCCGGCGCCTCCACGATTTCCGAGTGCTCCACCGCGTCCGCAAGCATCGTTAGTTGGCTTGCCTTGAGGAACCCGAGCAGCCGGTCGCGCAGCGGACCCGATTCGGGAACCCGGGCCGGTTCCGGCGGTGCACTTTGCTGCCGTGGCGGCGGCGCTGGCGGAACCCCTGCACCCGTTACCGGCGTCCGTGGCGCGGGTGGCGCTGCTGGACCCGGTGGCACGGACTTCGGCGCCGGTCCCAGAGCCGACAGCGCCTGCTCCACCGTGGTCATCCTGCCCGCATGGATCAGCCGCAGCATCCCGATCTCCAAGTGCAGTCGCGGCTGCAGCGAGTACTGCAGATCCTTGTACATGTCGAGCGCGATCTGCAGATAGCGCGTCAGATCCGGCTCGGAAAACCACCCAGCCGTCTCCAGCAACCGCTCCTGTTCCGGCCCGGACGCCGCGATCAACCGCGAGCCCGCGCCCACCAGGCGCACCACCAGCAGGTTCCGCAGAAACCGCGCCAGCTCGCGGCAAAAATGCTGCAGATTGCGGCCATTGCTTTCGAGTTCCTGCACGATCTCGAGCATTCGCCGCCCATCACCCGCCGCCAGAGCATCAGCCACCTGTCCCATCAAGTCGAGCGAAAACTGCCCGAGCAGTTCGCGGACCTGCGCCGCCTCGAGCGACGACCCGCAACAGGCGATCGCCTGGTCGAGCGCCGACAGCGAATCGCGCACGCTGCCTTCGCCCACCTGTGCGATCACGCCGAGGGTCTCGTCGTCCGCCGTGATTCCTTCCTGCCCACAGATCCACCGCATACGATCCACCAGTTCCGCGTAGTCCACCGACCGGAAACTGAACTGCTGGCAGCGCGAGACGATCGTCGTCGGGATTTTGTGCGACTCGGTCGTGCACAGCAGGAACACCACCCACTCCGGCGGCTCCTCCAAGGTCTTCAGCAGCGCGTTGAAGGCCTCGTTCGTGATCTGATGCGCTTCGTCGATGATGAACACCTTGAAGCGGTCGCGGACCGGACGGTACCGGACATTCTCCCGCAGCTCGCGCATCTCATTGATGCCGCGGTTTGACGCCGCGTCGATCTCGATCACATCCGGACACGATCCGGCCCCGGTCTCGATGCAGGCCGGGCACTGCATGCATGGCTCCGGCGTGGGCCCTTTCTCGCAATTGAGGCAGCGCGCGAGGATCCGCGCGACGGTGGTCTTCCCGGTCCCGCGCTGTCCGGCGAAGATATAGCCGTGCGCAATCCGGCTGGACGAGATCGCGTTGCCGAGAGTCGCGCGAACGTGTTCCTGGCCAGCCAGTTCGCCGAAGGTTTGCGGCCGGTACTTGCGCGCGATGACCTGATACATGCGGGGCGCGAATGCCAGACTCCGGGTGATCCGCGGCACACCAGCTAAGCCACTACCGTTGCTTCCTTCCGGATCTGGCGGGGTTTGCAGCCGACAGTTGCACGGAGCCCGGAGCCTGACCCACTAGATTAACACGCAATGGTCCAAACAGAGCCGCCCAAACTTGTTTCGGCGAAATGGTAGAATCCAGACAAGTGAATGAACTCAGGTGAAGCGGTCTCGAGCGTAACCGCCCAGATGCAGGCAGCCCTTGATGGCGCCCGCCAGCAGGCTCGCGAACAATTGGCGGCTGCCTGGCAGCTTCACATCTCCCGCGTCGAGGACGAACTCCGGTCGCGGTGGGGAGCGCACCTCGAAGCGCTGCTGAACGAGCGGTTCATCGAGTTGAGCCAGAAGATGGTTCCGGGCGTCGAGGCGTCGGTCGCCGCGCGGCTCAAGGACGAAGTCGAGGCGGCATCTACTATCGAGCGCCGCGCCACCATCCGCAAGGTCAGCGAACATCTGAATCTCGCCGCGCGCCGGCTGCGTTCCGCGGAACGGCAGGAGGAATGGAGCGCCGCCATCATCGACGCCGCGCTTGGATTCTGCGACCGCGCCGCTGTGTTCTCCGTTCAGGGCGCGATGCTCCGCCTTGAGCGTTGCTCACAGCCCATCGGCGCCTGGGAAGCTCCGCTGTCCGACGCCCCGGCGCTGGCCCAGGCTGTCGAAACTCTGGAACCGCTCGTGGCCGCCTACAGCCCCAGCCAGCTCTCGCCCGCCCTGGCCGACGCGCTCGGACAACTCGCCGCGAAGCTGTATGTGTTCCCCGTGATCAGCCAGAATCGCGCGATCGGTGTGCTCACCGCCGAAGGCGACGAGGTCAACATCGATCCGAACGCGCTCGAGCTGGTCTGTTCCATGGCGTCGTGGATCTTCGAGATCCGCTCGGCCGCCAACGCGAAGAAGGAGGGAGCCGGCATCGTCCAGATCAACGCCGCGCCCGCCGCTCTGCCTGCCCCGCCATGGACCGACCTGCCACCCGAGGAGCAGGACCTGCACATGCGCGCCCAACGTTTCGCCCGCGTTCAAGTGGCGGAGATGCGCTTGTACAAGTCCGAATCGGTGCGCCAGGGACGGATTTCTTCCGACCTCTATCAGCGTCTGAGGGACGATATCGACCGCGGCCGGGACCTGTTCAAGCAGCAGTTCCTTCAGGGTCCTCGCGGCATGACCGATTATTTTCACGTGGAGCTGGTGAAAAACCTTGCGAACAACGACGCGGAACTACTGGGCGCTGAGTATCCGGGGCCTCTGGCTTAGCCTGCTGTCCGGGGCGCTGTGCGCCGCGGCTGAACAGCGGAGTCCGGTCGTGCTCCTCACCGCCGGAGCGTCCGCGCTCACGCGGGGCAATCATGCCGAGGCCCAGACGAATCTCGAAGCCGCGGGCGCCAAGCTGCCGCAAGTAGCCGACCACATCCTGTTCGCTGAGGCGCGGGCGCTGGTCGCTTTGGGACGCAAGGAAGAAGCGGTGACGAGGCTCGAACGCGTGATCAACGCAAGTCCCGCGTCGCCCCAAAAGCCGTGGGCGCTCGTTATGGCGGGCGAGCTCCTGCTGATGTCGGCCAAGCCGCAACAGGCCGTGGACCTGATCCGGCCGCACAGCACGGCCTTACCTGCTCCCAAGGGCTGGCTCGTCTACGGGTCGAACCTCGAAGCCGCCGGCAAGCTGCCCGCCGCGGTCATGGAGCTGCAGAGGGTCTACTACGAATATCCACGCTCGGAGGAGGCGGCTCAGGCGGAAACGCTGCTACGCAAGATCAAGCCGGTGCTCGGATCTGCTTATCCCCCGGCCCTCGGCAAGACCATGATTCTACGCGCGCGGAAACTGATGGAAGGTGGCGACCCGAGGCGCGCCCTTGAAGAGCTGATGGGAATGGAAGCCCACGTTGGCGGCGCCGACAAGGAGATGGTCAAGGTGCTCGTGGGCGGCGCCCGTTACCACCTCCGCGACTTCCGCGGGACGATGGTCTACCTGAAGGGACTCGCGCCCCAGTCCGCCGACGCCGATTCCGAGCGCATCCATTATTGGTTCAGCGCCGCCCGCCGGATCGACGACAGTGTGGAAGTCCGCGCGGCGTTGCGTGAGTTCGAAACGCGCCAGCCCAAGTCGCAGCGCCGGCTCCAAGCCCTCGTGGACGCCGCCAATCAGCCGCTGACCACCAATCAAGTGGACGTCTACGAGCCGCTCTACCGCGCCTGCCACGAGAGTTTTCGTGGCGATCCGAAAGCCGCATTCTGCCATTTCCGCGTGGCCTGGGCGCACTACATCCAGAGGCGCACGGACGCGGCCGCGCTGCTGCGCGAGCACATCGAAACCTATCCCACCTCTGATGATGCCGCGGGCGCGATGTACTTCCTGGGCCGGCTGTCGGAATCCACTGACCCCGGCGCCGCGCGTGCCTACTACGAAACCGTCGTCAAGCGATTCCCCAACTTTTACTACGCACTCGTTGCGACCGAGCGCTTGAACGAGCCACGCATGCGCGGCGTCGCAGCCAGTGAAGCCGCCGTCGCCAACCTGCCAGTGAACCCGAACGCTCCGAAGCCCGATTTCCAGATCGACGAGCCCACGCGGGTCCGGATCGAGCGGGCGAAACTCCTCGAGTCAGCGGGACTCCCGGACTGGGGCGAGACCGAGCTCCGCTTCGCCGCCAAAGCGGATGCCAAGCCACACCCCGTCGCCGTCGAGTTGAACAACGTGATGACGCGCGCCGGGCGGCCCGATCAGGGCCTGCGCTACGTCAAGTCGTTGACCAACGGATATCTCTCGTGGCCCTTCGAACAGGCGCCGCGCGAATACTGGAAGGCGGCCTTCCCTCTCCCCTTCCAGCAGCAAGTCGACCGCCACGCCGCCGAGCGCGGCCTCGATCCCAACGTGGTCGCAGGGCTGATCCGGCAGGAGTCGGAGTTCGATGTGAAAGCCCTTTCCCGCTCGAAAGCGATGGGGCTCACGCAAATCATGCCTGCCACCGGACGTGAACTCTGCCAGCGCCTGGGGATTCGCGGATTCTATCCGGCGCAGCTTCACACCGCCGATCTCAACCTGCGCCTCGGCTCGTTCTACTTGCGGATGCTGCTCGACAGCATGGACCGCAACTGGGCCGCCGTCCTCGCCGCCTACAACGCCGGAAAGTCGCGCGCCGACATGTGGATGAAGTGGGGCGAATTCCGCGAGCCCACCGAGTTCATCGAAACCATTCCGTTCCACGAGACTCGCAACTACGTTCAGGTCGTGCTGCGCAATGCGGACATGTACCGGCGCATTTATGGCGAGCGCAAGGTCACCGTTGCCCCCGTGCCGAAACCGGTGGTTCAGCCGAAGCCTGCACCGGCAGTTCCCCGCCGGACTCCCACTCGAAAGAAGTAGCCGGGCCCTCCAGCTCCAGCAGCTTCCTCTTCACATCCAGTCCGCCACCGAAGCCCGTCAACTTGCCGCTTGCTCCAATCACCCGGTGGCACGGAATCACGATCGCGATTGGGTTCGCGCCATTCGCCAAACCCACAGCGCGTGACGCCGCAGGATTCCCGATCCTGCGCGCCAGCTCGCCGTAGCTGATTGTCTCCCCGTACGGAATCCTGCGCAACTCGGCCCACACGGCCTGCTGGAACACAGTACCGTCCGGAGCGAGCGGCAGGTCGAATTCGCGGAGCTTGCGGTCGAAATACAACCGGAGCTGCCGCGCTGTCTCACGGAACACCGGCGCGTTCTCCACCCAACCTGGGCGGACCCTCCCCGCTTTGGACCCGCGCGTGAAGTGCAGCACGCGGAGCGCTCCGCGGTCGCCCGCCAGCAGCAGTTCTCCCACTGGACTCGGAACAAACGCGTACTCCATCACAGGCTCTCCTTGACGATTCGCACACCTTCCACCGTGTTGATGACTGAAGCAAAACCAATTCATCAGGATAGCCCACATAGCGCGCTATACTCGGCCCGATGCGGGTCTTGATTTTGTTGTGCGCGGCGGCCGTGGCCAACGCCCAGTGCATCCCGCTCACCGCGATCAATCAGGCTTACACGCAGGACTTCAACACCCTCGCGACCTCAGGCATCGAGAACCGCGCTTTGCCGCCCGGATGGATGGTTCGCGAAACCGGCACGAGCGCCCGAGCCGATTCCGCCTACGCCGCCGACGACGGATCGAGCGGAACTGGAGACACGTACAGCTACGGCGCGGAAGCTTCCGGCGAACGCGCTCTCGGTTCGCTTCTCAGCGGGAGTCTGTCGCCCTCCTTCGGCGCCTGCTTCATCAATCAGACCGCCGTCACCATCCGCGGACTCGCCATCCGCTACCAGGGCGAGCAGTACCGCCTAGGCGCTGCCGCACGCGCGGACCGGCTGCGGTTCGAGATCAGCGCGGACGCCACGAGCCTGGCTAGCGGATCCTGGGCCGCCCTCGCGGCGCTCGAGTTCAGCTCTCCGGTCCAGTCCGGCGCGGTGGGCCGCATCAGCCCGCCCGCATCCGCGCAGATCGCGGGAGAAGCCTCGGGACTCAACATTGCCCCGGGCGCGACCCTCCACATCCGTTGGACCGACACCGACGCCACCGGCGCCGACGATGGACTCGCTATCGACGATCTTGCCGTCACGCCGCTCGACACAGCCGCCGAAGTGCCGCTGCGGTCCATCTCCGAGATTCAAGGCCCCGGCGACACTTCTCCGTTCAACCGCCAGACCGTGCGCCTGCGCGGCATCGTCACCGCGCGCAAGTTCAATGGATTCTTCCTTCAAACTCCGGACGAAGAGACGGACTTCGACCCGAGAACATCCGAGGGAATTTTTGTTTTTACGTCAATGGCCGCTCCCGAAGCCGCCACCCCGGGCAACCGGATCGAGTTCACCGGCATCGTGGACGAGTTCCGTCCCGCAACCGATCCGAACAGTCCGACGCTGACCCAGATCCGCGACGCCCGTGGATTTGAAGTCCTGGCCCGTGGCGTGCCATTGCCGGAAACCGCGCGGATCACCGAGTTCGCCGCTGAACATTGGGAGGGGATGCGGGTCCGCGTCGATGCGCTCGCCGTAGTCGCGCCCACGGGAGGCCGGCGCACTGAGTCCACCGCCAGCGCGCTGTCGAACGGGATCTTCTGGGGCGTCGCCGCGGGCATGGCCCGGCCGTTTCGCGAACCGGGAATCGACTTGCTGGATCCGGTCCCTGAACCAGCACCCTGCTGTGTGCCGCGCTTCGACGGAAACCCGGAGCGGATCCGCGTTGACAGCGACGCACTCGAAGGCACCCCGCCGGCCGACGTCGCCACCGGCGCGATCGTCAGCGGACTCACCGGTCCACTCGACTACGGCGAGCGCGCCTACACGATTAACCCGGAGCCCGGCGCAGTGATCGAATCCGCTGGACTCAGCGCCGCGATTCCGGTGCGCGACGCGGCCGCGGACGAGTTCACGGTCGCCGCATTCAACCTCGAACGCTTCTACAACTCCTTCGACGACCCAGGCGGCGACGTGGTTCTCCAGGAGGAAGCCTACCAGCGGCGGCTCAACAAGGCGTCGCTCGCCATCCGCACCGTACTCCGCTCGCCCGACATCATCACGGTCGTCGAAGTCGAGGACCTCGCCACATTGCAGGACCTGGCCGTGAAGATCAACAACGACGCGACCGCCGCGGGACTCGAGTCTCCGGACTACACCGCCCACCTCGTCGACGGCAATGATCCTGGGCTCATCGACACGGGCTTCCTGGTCAAGACGAGCCGTGCCACCGTCCTGTCGTTGATACAAGAGGGAAAGGCCGCGACGTTTATCAATCCGGCAAACGGAGCTCCGGCGACACTGTTTGACCGCCCTCCGCTGATTCTCCGAGCCGAGATTTTTGACGCGGACTCGCCTGTCCCAGTCACCGTCATCGCGAATCATTTCCTGTCGCTGCTCGACGTCGCGGATCCATCCGCCGGCCCCCGCGCCCGCGCCAAGCGCCAAGCCCAAGCCACGTTCGTCGCGCGCCTCATTCAGGATCGCCAAAACGCGAATCCGCAAGAAGCAATCCTCACCGCGGGCGACTTCAATGCCTTCGAGTTCAACGACGGATACGTGGACGTCACCGGCACGGTCCGCGGTAATCCCGCGCCGCCACACGAGACCGTGGCGTCCACCGAGGACCTGGTCCATCCCGATCTCGCGGACGCCGCGGAAATGCTGCCGCCTGATCAGCGGTATTCCTTCGTGTTCCAGGGCAGCGCGCAGACGCTCGACCATATCCTGATCAACCACCGTCTCGTTCCCCGGCTGACGGGATTTGAATACGCGCGGGTCAACGCGGACTTCCCGGAAATTCTGCGCAACGACGCCACCCGGCCCGAACGCGTCTCAGACCACGACGCGCCGGTCGCCTACTTCTCCACACGGGTACACTAACAGGAAGCATGCGCATCCTTGCTGCCACCATCTTGGCCTTCACGCTCCCGGCCGCCGTCCCACGGCCGGAATACCCGGAGCCGCGTTTCCAACGCGTCGAGTGGCTGAATCTGAACGGCGAATGGCAGTTCGAATTCGACGACAACAACGCCGGAATGCCCGCGGCATTCTCGCGCAAGATCACCGTGCCGTTCGCGTTCGAAACCAAGTTGTCAGGCATCGGCGACACCGGCTTCCACCCCTGGATCTGGTACCGCCGCACGGTCCAGATCCCGCCCGGCTGGCAAGGACGCCGCGTGTTGATCCACTTCGGCGCGGTCGACTATCAATCCTGGGTGTGGATCAATGGACAACTCGCCGGATCCCATGAGGGCGGCAGCACTCCGTTCCGTTTCGACATCACGCCCCTGTTGAAACCTGGCGATAACACCGTGGTCGTCAAGGCCTGGGATCCACCGCAGGACCGGTTCATCCCTCGCGGCAAGCAGTACTGGGAACCGAAGTCCCGCGGTATCTTCTACACGCGCACCTCAGGAATCTGGCAGCCCGTATGGATCGAGGCAACAGGCGCTTCCTATCTCAGCAACGTCCGGGTGACCACGCACAACGACGGACGCGTTCGCTTTGAAGCCCGTATCGAACGGCCTTCAGAAGGCGTCGAGTTGCACGCCACGGTCACGCGCAACGGCGCTACGGTCGCCGCCGGCTCCGCGCGCGCCACACGTGACCAGGCGCACCTGGAACTGCGCGCCGCCAACCCGCAGCTTTGGACCCACTTGACACCCAATCTCTACGACGTCAAGTACGAGTTGCGCAAAGCCGGCGCGGTCCTCGACACAGTCAACTCCTACTTCGGAATCCGCGAGGTCACGGTCAACAATGGCCGCATCTATCTCAACGGGCGTCCTGTCTACCTCAAGTGGCTGCTCGACCAGGGCTACTGGCCCGAATCGACCCTGACCCCTCCCACTGACGAAGCGATCAAGTTCGATATCAACGTGAGCAAGGAGATGGGCTTCAACGGCGTGCGAAAGCACCAGAAGCTGGAAGACCCGCGATTCCTCTACTGGGCCGACAAGCTCGGATTCCTTGTCTCGGACGAAATGGCCAACGCCTACGAGTACGACTCCGTCTACGCGGCCCGGTTCCAGCGCGAGTGGGCCGAGGTGGTCGAGCGCGACTACAGCCATCCGTCCGTCGTCATGTGGGTCCCGATCAACGAAAGCTGGGGCGTCCCCAACCTTTCCGACAAGCGCCAGCAGAACCACCTGCGTGCGCTCTACTGGCTCACACGGTCGCTTGACTCAACCCGTCCGGTGGTCGAAAACGACGGCTGGGAGCATGTCGACACCATGGACCTGTTCACCATCCACGACTACGCACGCGATGGCGAGCGGCTCTACGCCAAGTACAAGGATCTCGGCAAGCCTGGCGTGAAGATCCCGGACAACGGCCGCGCCATCTGGGCTCCGGGCTTCGGCAAGTACGAAGGACAGCCCTTCCTGCTTTCCGAATTCGGCGGCATCGCCTTCATCCCCGCCGGGACCAACGTTCCCCAGGACTCCTGGGGATACGCCGGTGTCGAGAAGTCTCCCGAAGCCGCGCTCGCCCGCTTGAAGTCGCTGTACGAGGCGGTCGCCAAAATCCCGGCCTTCGCGGGTGTCTGCTACACGCAAATCACCGACGTCGAACAGGAGGTCAACGGACTACTCACCTACGACCGCCGGAAGAAGTTCGACTCGGCTGCTGTCAAGGCGATCAACGACCTGCTGCCATGAGCCTCACCCGCCGCGGACTGCTCGCCTCTCCGGCCGCGCTCGCCCAGCCCGCGCCGGCGTCCAAGCCGAACGTCATCCTTGTGCTGATGGACAACCTCGGCTGGGGCGAACTCGGCGTCTACGGCGGCGGGATCATCCGCGGATCCGCAACCCCGCGCATCGACAAGCTGGCCTCCGAGGGCATGCGTCTGTTGAACTTCAACGTCGAGGCGCAATGCACGCCAAGCCGCGCGGCACTGCTCACCGGGCGCTATGCCGTCCGCACCGGCAACGGATCGGTGCCTCTTGGATCGCCCTTGTACGGGCTGACGCAGTGGGAACACACGATGGCCGAAATGTTTTCCGGCGCCGGCTACACCACCGCGATGTACGGCAAGTGGCACCTCGGCCAAACCAGTGGCCGTTACCCGACGGATCACGGCTTCGAGGAATGGTACGGAATCCCGAACTCGTCGAACGATGCCTTTTGGCCGGACAGCCCGCGCTTCCGGCCCGGCTCGCATCCCTTCGTCAAGCTGACCCAGGTGATGGAGTCGCGCCGCGGCGAGGAGCCAAAGCAGGTGAAGGTCTATGATCTGAAGGCTCGCACGGCGATCGACGCCGAGATCACGGACCGCGCCATCGCATTCTTGCGCCGCCAGGCTCCCACTCGCAAGCCGTTCTTCCTGTTCCTGCCCTATACGCAGCCGCACATGCCGGTCACACCCACCGAAGAGTTCCGCGGCAAGACGCGCAACGGCGAATTCGCCGACGTGCTTGCGCAAATGGACGCCTACACCGGCCGCCTGCTCGACGAAGTGGACCGCCTGGGACTGCGCGGCAATACGATCTTCATCTTCACTTCCGACAACGGCGCAGAGGCCACGGCGCCGTATCACGGATTCACTGGCCCGTGGCGCGGGACCTACTTCACGGCCTTTGAAGGCTCTCTCCGCGCGCCGTTTATCATTCGCTGGCCGGGGCGGATTCCGGCGGGCGCGGTCAACAACGAGATCGTACACGAGATGGATCTGCTGCCGACGTTCGCGCGCCTGGCGGGCGCGAAGCTCCCCACGGACCGCGTGATCGACGGCGTGGACCAGCTCGACTTCCTCACTGGGGCCCGAAACGAGTCCTCGCGCGAGTCCGTCGTGATCTATGTCGCCAACGAAATCTACGGCGTGAAATGGCGGAACTGGAAGATGATGTCCCGCAAGGTGGAGCGCGGTTTCGGCGAGCCGGTGGAACAGTTCGGCTTCCCGCTCTGGTATGACCTGCACACCGACCCGAAAGAGGAGAATCCGCTCGATCCCCGGTTCGTCGAGAATCTTTGGGTCCGCTGGCCCGCGGGCCAGGTGCTGCTGGAACACCAGGCATCGTTGAAGAAGGAGCCTCCCATCCCACCGGGCACGCCAGACCCCTACGTGCCACCCCTCCGGAACTGACCGGGTACATTTGTCCCGTATGAAGATCGCCGCCGTCATCACCGAGTACCGCCAGCTCTCGCACGCCGACGTCATCCTTGGAAAATACCTGGAGGGTTACAACCACGACGATCAGCCGCCGTATCCCCGCTCGAAGATCGTGTCGATGTTCACCGAGCAGGTGCCATCCAACGACCTGAGCCGTGAAAAGGCCCGCAAGTACGGCATACCGATTTTTCGAACCGTCGCTGACGCACTGACCCTCGGCACGGAGAAGCTGGCCGTCGACGGCGTCATCCTGATCGGCGAACATGGCACGTATCCGTTGAACGATCAGGGCCAGAAGCTCTATCCGCGTTTCGAGATGTTCCTCAAGGTGACCGACGTGTTCCGTGAGACTCGCAGGTCAGTACCGGTCTACACGGACAAGCACCTGTCCTGGAACTGGCGGCAGGCACGGCGGATGGTCGAGATCGCGCGCGAGCTGCGATTTCCGATGCTGGCGGGCTCATCGATCCCGGTCGCCTACCGTGTGCCCGCGCATGATGTGCCGTACGGCGCGGGAATCCCTCGGGGCGTGGTGATCTCGTTCGGTGGACTCGAAGGGTATGGATTCCACGGCCTCGAAGGGCTGCAAGCGCTGATGGAGCGCCGGGCGGGCGGCGAAACCGGCGTGGCCGCCGTTCAGTGTCTCGAAGGCGAGGCCTGCTGGCGGCATCTCGACGGCGACGCCCGCATTCGCAAGCTGTTCGACTCCGCTCTCTCACGCAGCGAAACCCGGAAACCGGGCGGCCTTCGTGCTCTGGTCAAGAATCCAGCGGTGTTTGTGCTCGAATACCGCGATGGCGCCCGTGGATCCGTGTTCCAGATGCCCGGACTGGTGGAGGACTGGACCGGCGCCGTCGAGATCGAGGGCCAGGCGGAACCATTCTCCGTGCTGTTCCGCCTGCAGCGGTTCGGGCAGCGCCATCACTTCGGATGCCTGATACAAAACATAGAGATAATGTTTGAAACAGGAAAGGCTCCGTACCCGGTTGAGCGCACGATGCTCACCGCCGGAGCCCTGGACTTCGCGCTGTTGGCCCGCAGCCGCGGCCAGTCGCGCGTCGAGACGCCGGGCCTGGGGGTCCGCTACCGCCCGGCGGAGGGTCCCTGCTATTGCACGAAGGGATGGTCGGCTGACGGCAAACGGCTGGACCTTTGAAGACTCACACTGCGACGAGCCGCAACCGAGGGCCAATTCCGCGGTGGACGGAACGATTCACGGTGAAGTGAGGATGCTATCTCGCAGGGCCCGCGCCATCCAGCCACCGCACACGCCAAGCACACTGGATCCACGGGATGACATCCTCGATCGGCATTCGCTTCCGCTCCGGGCCGTACAGATCGTGCCACAACGCGGGGTAGAGCAACACCAGCCAGTGCGCCAGCCGCTTCATGCGGTTCGCAGCCTCCGTTGGCCGGTTTTCACCACCCGCTCGATCGCCTCTAGCTCCGCCGCCAAATGCGCGCGGCCACCGGCCGGATCCAGCCCGCCTGCTCCAGCCGCGTGATGGCGCAGTACAACCTGCCTGTCCATCGTACCCTGTATGAATGGCCCGCCCATCCGCGCTTGCCGCCGCGCTTCTGGCCGCCGCCTGCTCCGCACCTCCTCCCAAACCCGCCAAACCCATGGTCCGCGACGTCCACTCCCACTCCAACCCGCACCAGGTCCGCATGACCCACCTGGACCTCGATCTCGACGTCCGCTTCGACCGCAAGATTCTCGAAGGATCCGCCACCCTCACACTCGACCGCCTGGATCCTACCGCGCCCCTTATCCTTGACACCCGCGCCCTCGACATCCGCAAGGCCGAAGCCGCCCCCGCTACCGGCGACTCGTTTGAAGCCACGCCACACAAACTCGGCACCCCGGACCCCAACCTCGGCGCGCCTCTCACCATCGACCTCCCGCCCAACGCCCGCCGCGTCCGCATCCACTACGCCACGTCGCCCGAAGCCTCCGGACTCCAGTGGCTCGACCCGCCCCAAACCGCCGGAAAGAAGCACCCGTTTCTGTTCACGCAGTCCCAGGCCATCCACGCCCGGAGTTGGATCCCCCTCCAGGACTCACCCGGCGTCCGCATCACCTACCGCGGACGGATCCGGACCCCGCGCGAGTTGATCGCCCTGATGAGCGCCCGCCGCGACTTCCGCCTCGCCAATCCGAAGGAGCCGCCCTCCGGCGACTACACATTCCGGATGCCGCACCGGATCCCTTCCTACCTGATCGCGCTCGCCGCCGGTCATCTTGACTCGCGATACTTGAGCACGCGCTCCGAAGTCTGGGCCGAGCCCTCCGTCGTCGAATCCGCCCAGAAGGAGTTCGCCGATACCGAGCGCATGACCCAGGCCGTCGAGAAGCTGTACGGACCCTATCAGTGGCTCCGCTACGATCTCCTCGTCCTTCCGCCCAGCTTCCCGTTCGGCGGCATGGAAAACCCAATCGTAACCTTCGCCACGCCGACCATCCTCGCCGGCGACCAGAGCCTGGTGTCGCTCATCGCCCATGAGCTCGCTCATTCCTGGTCCGGCAACCTGGTCACCAACGCCACCTGGAGCGACTTCTGGCTGAACGAAGGATTCACGGTCTACGTCGAGCGCCGTGTCCTCGAAGCCCTCTACGGACCCGCGCGCGCGGCCATGGAATCCGTCCTCGGCTACCGCGAGCTCAAGGACGAACTTGCCCGCCTCCCCGAAAAGGACCAGATCCTCCACATCGACCTCGACGGGCGCGACCCCGACGACGGCGTCACCACCGTCCCCTACGAAAAGGGCGCGCTCTTCCTCAGAGCCCTTGAGGACGCCTTCGGCCGCGAACGCTTCGATGCCTTTGTCCGCGCCTACTTCGCGCATTTCCGTTTCGAAAGCATCACCACCGCCACGTTCCGGACATTCCTCGAAAAGAACCTGCTCGCGCTCGACCCCGCCGCCGCAGCCAAGGTCCCAGTCGAGGAATGGATCACCAAGCCCGGACTCCCGGCCAGCGCGCCGGTGCCCGTTTCCGATGCGTTCCAACCCGTCGAAGCCCTCGCCGCGCAATGGAAAACCGGGACTCCGGCCGGCGCCGCCCCCAAGGACTGGACCACCCACCACTGGCTCCACTTCCTCCGCGCCTTCCCGCCGGACACTCCCGCCTCCAAACTCGCCCAGCTTGACCAGGCCTACAGGTTCACCCAATCCGGCAACGCCGAAATCACTGGTCAATGGCTGATCATGGCTGTCCGCGCCGGATACCAGCCCGCCTTTGCCAAGCTCGAACGCTTTCTGATCTCCGTCGGCCGCCGCAAGTTCCTCAAGCCGATCTATGAGGAACTCGTCAAGACCCCCGCGGGCCGAGGCCGCGCGGCCGCGATCTTCGCCAAAGCCCGCGCCGGATACCATCCGATCGCCACGTCGACGATCGAAGGGATTATTGCCCGGCCCAGGTAGGCTATAGTCGTTGATCAATGCGGACACGGATCGCGCGCTACCCGCGGCACTATCTCGCTCTGGGACTTGTCTGCTTTTGCGCCTTCGCCTACCTCACTGGATTCACCATCCAGCAGATGCGCCTCCTCGCCAATGCCACGAATATCGCCCGTGAGCCGGCCAGCTTTGGGATCCGCCTCAACCGGATCTCCGGCACCAGCCCGGAGCTTGCCGCCGCGGGTGCCAGGTTCGGCGACCGCCTCCTCGAAGTGGAAGGACGCCCGTTCACCGGAACCATGGTGCTGACCGAAGAGGTCGAAAAGCGCCGCCCTGGAGATTCTCTCCGCCTCACGATCCAGAAACCGGACTCCGCGCCGCAGCCTGTCACCGTGCGCCTCGCCCCGGTCCGCTCGGAGCCCGCCACGCTCGTCTCGTGGACCCTCACGCTGATCCAGAAAATCCTGTTCCCGTATTTCTGCCTCGCCCTCGGAGCCTTCGTTGTCTGGATGCGCCCCACCGACACCAACGCCTGGATCCTGCTGGGCGTCATGATCACATTCCCGTTGATGACCTCTGACGCCACCTGGTCCGGACCTGGATATCCGTTCGCCGCGACCTGGCGCACCATCGGCGGCATGATGGCTCCCGTCTTCCTGCTCATGTTTGGCATCTTCTTTCCTGAGCGCCTGGCCTTCGAGCGCCGTCACGGATGGATGAAGTGGCTGCTCGCAGGTCCGATCATCATTCTGTCGGCGGTGGCCTCTTTCCAGGCTCTGGCGAGAGCTTACCGCATGGAGTTGGGCGCGGGCCTCGCCCCTTACGCCGGGCGCATCTACCTCTGCCAGATGATGATCGGGATGGCGTGCATCGGGACGTACTTCTTCCTGCTCGGGCTGAAGAGCGGGAAGGCCTCTTCCGCCGACGCCCGGCGCCGGCTAAGGATCCTGTGGATGGGCTCCGGTGCGAGCCTCCTTCCATTGTTCATCGCCGTGCTCACCGCCCTCATCAGCGACCGCGACTTGTTCCACGGATATCCATACTGGGTGATTCTGGCTTCACTTCTCGCACTGATCCTGTTCCCGCTCACCTACGCCTACGTCATCGTCGTGAACCGCGCAATGGATGTCGGCGTCGCCATCCGCCAGGGCGCCAAGTATGCGATGGCCCGCGGCGGACTCAGCATTCTCCGCGCCCTCGTCCTCGGACTCGCGCTCCTCGCCGTCTGGAACCTGGCCCGTGCGAACCCGATTCGCAACGCCGACCTGGTCCAGGCCGCCGGGACCGTCGGTGTACTGCTCGCGTTGCGGGAGCGGTTCTCCGGCCGCATCTCCCGTTGGCTCGACCGCCGCTTCTTCCGCGATGCATACCAGGCCGAGCAGGTCCTCAGCGACCTCGCCGGGCAGGTCCGCGAGTTCGTCGACATTCAGCCGCTCATCACCACGGTCACGGAGCGAGTGTCCAGGATCCTTCATGTCCCGCGCGTCGCCGTCCTTCTGCGGAACGAAGACGCCTTCTCCGTGGCCGGTGGAACCGTCGCGGTGCCCGGGATGCCGCTCGCCCCCAGTGCGGTCTCAATCCGCCGAGTGGCCGAGAAGAACCAGCCGGCTACGGCCTATTTTGACGACCCCGAGTGCTGGATCCACACTGCGCCACCGGACGAGAAGTCCACGCTCGGCGCCCTCGATGCACGCTTGCTGCTTCCCGTTGCCGGCCGGGAGCAGATGCTCGGCATGATGGTCCTCGGACCAAAGCTGTCCGAGGAGCCGTTCACACCCACCGATGTTCAGCTTCTCCAGTCCGTCGCCGCCCAAACCGGACTTGCCATTGAGAACAACCAGCTCGTCGCCCGCATCGCCCGCGAAGCCGCGCAGCGCGAGCGTCTCAACCGGGAGATCGAAATCGCGCGCGAGGTACAGGAGCGCCTGTATCCACAGAATTGCCCCGTGGTTCGCGGAGTCGAATACGCTGGCCATTGCCGGCCTGCGCACAGCGTCGGCGGCGACTACTACGACTTTCTCCCGTCCAGTTCGAACCGCTTCGGAATCGCCATCGGCGACATCTCCGGCAAGGGGATCTCCGCCGCGCTGCTGATGGCCTGCCTGCAAGCTTCACTGCGGGGACAGGCGATGGCCGGGACGGGCAACCTCGCCACGATGCTTGGCAACGTGAACAAGCTGGTCTACGCATCGTCGTCCGCCAACCGCTACGCGACGTTCTTCTATGCCGAGTACGACCCCGAATCCGGCGCACTCACCTACGTCAACGCGGGGCACAACGCCCCAATGCTCGTGCGTGGCGGCGAAGTGATCCGCCTCGACGTCGGCGGTCCCGTTATTGGACTCCTGCCCATCGCGCCCTACCGGCAGGCGGTGTTTCAGACCCAGCCCGGAGATGTTCTCGTCGGCTTCACCGACGGCATCAGCGAAGCCATGAATCTTCAGGAGGAGGACTGGGGCGAGGACCGACTGCTCTCCTGCATCCACGGATGTCTCGCCGAGTCCCCTCGCGGCATCATCGATCGGATCATGGAAGGCGCGGATGCCTTCGCCGCCGGCGCTCCACAGCATGACGACATGACGCTGATCGCGATCAAGTTCGGCGTCCGGGCTTGACGGTGAAACTAGAGCATTTTCACGTATAATAAAGAAGCTCCACGCGAATCCGCCAACTGAGAATGGCTAGGGCCCTAGGAATTGACCTG
>Ga0194132_10006258_pt1 | contig 18593 bp, 17 predicted proteins | sample TA2KigOf80mmetaG_FD_148612 | JGI IMG/M metagenome (GOLD analysis project Ga0194132, IMG submission 148612) | Freshwater microbial communities from Lake Tanganyika, Tanzania - TA2015054 Kigoma Offshore 80m | ecosystem: Environmental > Aquatic > Freshwater > Lake | place: Tanzania: Lake...
CCAGTGAGGGGCCGTTTCCGATGAGAAGGGTGCTGGAGCCGGCCCCCCTTTAGGTGCCTTTAGGTGTTACCCTGGACCAGATGAATTGGAGGGGCGTCATCTCGCTGTGGGCGTGTACCTGTTCGGCGCAGAGCATCGCCATGGCCCCCGCGGAGCCCATCCGGCTACCGGGAATCTCGGACTCGAACAGCCCCGCGCACTGGCGCGACGGCCGGATTTACATCTATCAGTCTGACGGGCTCCCGATCATGACGTTCGGCGACTCGCAGTTCGAATTTTTAAAGACACGCGGAGTCTTGCTGAGCACCTATGAGCGGACTCCGCTCTGGATCGAGTCCACCTGGGCCGATGACGACGGAACCCTGTATGCCTGGTATCACCACGAACAGACGGTGTGCGCCAACCTCTCGGCACCGCGGATCGGAGCGCTGGTGTCATATGACGGAGGCACGTCGTTCTTCGATCACGGGATCGTGCTGGAGTCTGGCGACGCCGTGGATTGCTCGGCGGGCAACGGCTATTTCGCGGGCGGGCACGGGGATTTCACGGTACTGCTGGACCACGAACGGAAGTATTTCTACTTCTATTTCAGCAATTATGCAGGCCCACTTGGGTCGCAGGGGGTCGCCGCCGCTCGAATGGAGTTCGCCCGGCGGGACAATCCACGGGACGCCGTATTCAAGTTCCACGACGGACAGTGGGAGGAACCGGGGCTGGGCGGGCGGACGACGGCGGTGATGCCAGCGACGCGCTCGTGGGCTGGCACCGACGCCGAGTCGTACTGGGGACCCGCGTTGCACTGGAACTATCACTTGAATCAGTTCGTGATGCTGCTGAACCGTGTGTGCTGCGAACCGGGCTGGATGCCAACCGGAATCTGGATTTCGCTCAACCCGGATCTGAGCAATCCAGCGGGTTGGAGCGAGCCACGGCAAATTCTGCCAGCGGAGCTGTCCGGCTGGTATCCACAAGTGATCGGGCTCGGCCCGGGCGACACTGACAAGCAAGCCGGCCGAGTGGCGCGGTTCTACATGGGCAGCGACTCGTATTGGGAGATCATTTTCAACTACTGAGCGGCGCGCGCTTTTTCGAGCACATGCGCCGGAAGCCCGCCGCGCGGGCTCAGGTGGTTGAACTCTTCCGCCGCCTTGAGCTTGGCCCTGCGGCCGGACTCGGCGGCCAGTTCCTCTACGAAAGCGGAAACCAGCTCCGCGGCTGAAATCGTACGTCCGCTCCGCCGGTTCACCTCCGCCGCCCAGGCTTCGTTCGCTGTCTTCAGCTCAAGCATCGCACCGACTTTGCGCGCGAGCACGCCGCTGATGTCCACCTGTTTCATCGCCGCCGGTCCCTCGCCGCCTTCCCGGTCGCGATACGGGCGGTACGGAGAAAAGAAGTAATACTCGCGCGCCGCAGCGCCGGGGAATCCCATGTAGGTCAGATCCTGAAGGAACAGGCTGGATCCGCCGTAGGGCGCTTCCTCGGCCATCCTGCCCACGCGGTAAATGTCGTTGTCGCGCAGGTAGTGCACGTACCAGTCCGGAAAGAACACGGTCTCCGGCTTGTAGAGGCGCATCATCGCCATCACCTGGTTCCGCATCTCGCTCGATGAGATGTAAGCCATCTCGCCGCTCTTGTGACCCAGGTTGAGGACCTCGCGGAATCCGAGCAGCTTCGCCGCGCGCTCCCCTTCCTCGTTGTTGGCGATGCGTGTCTCGGCCGGACCCAGGTTGACCGACGCCTTCTCTTCGTTGCCAAAGACCACCACGTGGACGGCGCGCCCTTCCGCAGCCATCTTGGCGAGCGTGCCGCCCGCGCCGCTGATGCAGTCGCGCATTGAGGGCGTGAGGACCAGCACGGGCCCAAGCGCAAACAGCAACGGCCTATTGCTACGGGCCGACATGGTTGAACTCCTCTCCATTCGCAAAACCGTGTTTGGAGCCGATCGTGTGTGCCAGCTCCTCGATATAGGACCGGACGAAACTCTGCAGCCGGACGTCGTCGAGCAGCCCCACGCGCTGCATCGCCCAAGCGCGGTTGCGGGTGGCAAGGATCTGCGCGGCGTGGATCTTCACTTCGAGCGTTTCCGCGATGTCGCGCGCGGCGAATTTCGCCCGTCCCACTCCGCCTTCGCCAGGCCGGTAAGGACGTCCGGGGACGTAGTAGAAAATCTCGGGCGCGCCGTAGGGCTTGAAGCCCATCCGGGCCAGTTCATTGGCGAATGTTCCGGCGCCGCTGTAGCCCCAAGCCTCCTCGGCCATCAGTCCAACGTAGCGGAGATCACGATCGGCCTGGAAGCTGACGTACGGATCGGGGATGAACAGGATCCGCGGCCGCACGTGCCGGATCAGCCCGAACAACTGTGACCGCATCTCGGTGCTCGAGACGTAGCCGAGCTCGCCGGATTTGTGATCCATCACCACCACGTCACGAATCCCGAGGAGCTTCGCGGCCGCGCGCCCCTCCTGCATGTTCGCCAGACGCGTTTGCGCCGGTGTCGCGCCGGTGGACCACTTTTCGTCGTTGCCCATCACCACCAGGTCCACACGCCAGCCGTCTTTGACCAGGCGTGCCACCGTCGCCCCCGCTCCAAAGATATAATCGCCCGTTGAGGCTGTCACAACGAGCACCCGTCGCTCTTGTTGCGCGGCGGCCAGGAGCGGAATGAGGAACCAACACCAGCGAAGCATGCCGAAGCGTCGAGTCTATCACTGTTGCCTGCTTTTGTTGGCGGCGGCTCCGCTCGCCGCCCAGAAGCTGCCGCTGGGCGCCAATCCCGAGGGAAAGCGCTTGTTGATCATCCAGTCGCATCATGACGACCACACCTGGGAGTTTGGATTCGGCGGATTCATCGCCCGGCTGACACGGTCGGGATACGAAGCCTGGTACGTCCGGACCACCAATGACGAAAAGGACTCTGGCATTGGCTGGGGCCGCGGCGACCAGATCAATCACAAGGAGTCCGTAGAGGCCACGCGCCACCTGGGGATCAAGGAAGTGATCAGCCTGAACTGGCGCAACGACCACATGGATTCGGTCCCGATGAACGAGGTCCGCGCCCACTACATCCTGCTCATCCGCAAGCTGCGGCCCGACGTGCTGATGACCTGGAATCCGTGGGGCCACTACGACCGGAATCCGGACCACCGCAAGGTGGCGCGCGCGGCGGGCGAAGCGGCCTGGATGGCAGGTCTGGCGAACGTCCATCCCGAGCATCTTGCCGCCGGGCTTAAACCGCATCGCGTCCCCTATGTCTACTACTCGCAACGCAGCGACTACGGACGTGGACAAGTTCCCAACATCGCAATCGAGCTTTCGGCGGAAGACGTCCGGCGCAAGGAGGCCGCCTTCCACGCGCACCAGAACGTCCGGAGGGGATCGCCGAAGGACGCCATGGACAAGGCCTCGCGCGAGACCGGCGAACAGCACGGAGTCCGGTACGCCGAAGTGTTCTATTTCCGCGATGAATGGTCGCACCTGCCCGGGCTGGCTCCGCTGCTGGAGGAAAGCGTGGTGAAGCGATGAAGCTGGCGCTGGTTTGGGTTCCTCTGTCGATCCTCGCGGCGCCACTGCCCAAAGTGGATCCGCCCGCGGGCAAGCGCTTCCTTGTGATCCAGCCGCATCACGACGACCACACCACCGACTACGGGATGGGCGGGTTGATCGCGCGGCTCACGCGCATGGGCTACGAAGGCTGGTTCATCCGCGCCTCGAATGATGAGAAGGACGGCGCACACGGATACCCGCACAACGACATGATCAACCTGCGCGAGTCCGAGGCGGCGTCGCGGATCCTCGGAATGAAGGGCGTCTACAGCTTCAACTGGCGGAACGACTACATGGATCCGACGCCGCTGCTGGAGCTGCGCGCCCAGGTGATCCTGCTGATCCGCAAACACCGGCCCGACATCGTGCTGGGCCATGATCCGTGGGGCCACTATGACCGGAATCCGGATCACCGGAAAGTGGCGCGCGCCTGCGCCGACGCAGTGTGGATGGCGGGCCTGCGCAATGTCCATCCCGAGCACTTCGAGCTCGGACTGGAGCCGTGGCGCGTGCCGCATCAGTTCCTGAAGGCGCGTGTCGACTATGGACGGGGACATGAGGCCAACGCCGCCGTCGAATTGTCCGAGGCCGATGTCCAGCGGAAAATGAAAGCCTACTCAGCGCACCGGAACGTGTACGCGAGTCCGGCGATGGCGAAGAGCGTGCGCGCGCAGTTGGCGGCCAAGGGATTGAAAGCCCCTGAGCTTGATGGGATGACCGATGAGCAGGCCGCGGTCCGGATCGAGGAGTGGCACATGGACTGGGTCTCCCGCCAGCGCGGACAAGAAAACGGCGTGCGGTACGCCGAGATCTACTGGTACATCAATGAATTCGCGCACCTGCCAGGACTTGAATCCTATATTCAGAAGAACGCGGTGAAACGATGAGACTGCTGATCCTTTTGATCCTGACGCTCGCGGCGCAAGCCCGCACCGTGCTGGTGGTCACCGCGGACGCAAGCGATTTTCTGCTGGCGGCCGGCGGGACCATCGCGTCAATGACTGCCCGTGGCGACACGGCGATCCTGTTGCGGGTCACCAATGACGAGAAGAACTCCTGGGATTTGAGTCCGGACGAAACCGCGCGCCGCAATGGACTGGAGTGCGCCGAAGCGGCGAAGCTTCTGGGAATCGGCAAGGTGGTGTCACTCGGATACAGGGAAGGCGAGCTTGGCGGCGTGTCGCCCACCGAACTGCGCGACCGGATCATGTTCTACATCCGCCTGCACAAGCCAGACGTGCTGTTCCTGCCGAATCCGCACGCTGAATACGTCGAGGTGCTGGACCGCCACTACGCGGGTCTGGCCGCTGAGGAAGCCAGCCACACCGCGGCCCTGCGGAATCACCAGCCGCCATTTGCCCAGGTGGGGCTCGAAACGCACGTCACGCGCGAGCTCTACTACTACGCCCAGCCGTTTGATCCGCGGCGGCGCGAGCCTGAGAGCACCGCGACGTTCGTGCCGCAACCCAAGGTCTCCGATATCGGGGCCATGCTCGACCGCAAGATCCGCGCGGCCCTGGCGCTGAAGACGATCAACCACGCGGTGGCGATGCGGATCCGTGACCGGCTCGAATCGACGGGGCGCAGGCTGCCGTTGCTCGACACGGTGAACGATGCGTCGGTGGCCAAGCTCACCGAAATCAACGTGCGGACCCTGGCCGGGACCGGCGCCAAGGGTACGGGATTCCAGTCCGCCGAAGAGTTCCATTACGCGGGTCCCGATTTCGGAGTGCCGTCGAAGTTCCGAAAATAGAAACATTTTTCACGAATTCAATTTGTTTATAATTGAAATGCGTGCAATTGGAATCCACCGTACCGCTTCAAGTTCACTGGTGCCGGGAGACGGCATCCTCCAAGGACAGTGTAAAGACTGCCTTCGCCTGGGACCCACCGGAGCCTCAGCCCGTGGTGGACTCCGCGCTGCTCGCCAAGGCGGCCCGGCGGCGGGCTGACGCCGGCTTGCCCGAATCGCCAATCGAACTGCATCTTCCCTGTTCCACGCAGCCGGTGGCTCCGCCCCGTGTTTATCCGGATGGCGCCGTGGTCCTGCAGGATCCTGGCGCCCACACTGCGTGCCTGATGACGCTGCTGGCGCTGTCGCACGAGGGCGGCCCGCCGGATTCGTCCTACCTTCGCTTCGCCGACACCCGCACTGCGACTGGAAAGAACCTGGCCTATCAGCTTCCCCGGATGCTGGAACGTTACGGACTTCCGGATGAGGCGATCGAGTGGGTCCATGCCAGGCCGGGCGCGGTGACCGCGTCGTTGCTGCTCCGGATTCCCGCGCGCGCGGCGCTCGCCTGGCGGGGAATCGCAGGACCACGGCAGGCGCGGTTCCACCAACAATTGCGGCCCGTGGCGGCCTCGCTGCAGGAGAGCCTGCGGGTGTGGCTTCCCTACGTATTTTTCCAGGATCCAAAGGTGTTTGCGTCGCCTAAGGACGCCTGGCCGATGCTGGTCTATGAGTTCCTCAAGCCCTTCAAGAGCGAATTCGCGGCGGACTACACTTACGATCCGCACGACCGGGCGGCGATCCATAAGGCGCTGTGGGGCGTGATCCCGCCCCTGCTCAATGAGGTGAAGCGGATCCGGCCTTGGATTGCCGAGACCGGGGTAAAGCTGCCCGACCCCTTCCAATACTCCCAGCGCCGCGTGCCGCCCGCGCTTCATGAAATGGCGCGCGTCCCACGCCGCTTCTCGCAGATCCTGTTCGCCGAGCAGCAGCTTCACGAGAATCTGCTGCGGTACTCCGAAGAGATCCACACGGCGCGGAAGGCGGAGTCAAGTCCTGTTCCGCTGCGCATGGGAACGCAGATCCACAGCCGTCTCAGCCTGCGCTTGAAACGGGCCTACTGCCGCGCGAACTTCCGTCCGCTCGCGCCGATGATCCTGGTGGAAGCGACGGCCGCGCTGGCGGGAGCCGAGGGGATCCGGACGCCGGTTCAGGCGCTGCTCCGGCTGCGCTGCATGGAGACCGCTCAGGTTAAGGTCTTAACGAACCCTGCTTTCAGCGGTTGATAGGGACACCGGCAGCAGTTCCTGAAGTTTCGCGGCCAGCGCGGCCACGTTCCGCGTCGTCTCCGGCGGGTGTATCAACACGGCGTCCGCATCCACTGGCATCGGGACGTAAGAACACGCAGCTACGTAAACGGCCTGGACGAAGGGGCGCTCGATACCGGAAGGCGGGTGAGCTCGCGCACATGGAAGGGGAGGGTCACGATGAATGGCTCACGGGGATTCTCGCGCAGAATTGGCGCGGCCGGCCGCCTGGGGAGATCTTTCCCCGTCGAGCCTTGCCCCAACAGCCGCCGGTCCGGACCCAGTCCTTCCGGCTGGACCGGCGGACAAGGCTTAGGATATCCCGGAGTATTCCATGGGCGGCCACGTAGCGGTCCCGGTCGGATTCGAACTTAAGCGGAGGACAAGGCAAGCCAGAACTGCCGCAGAGTATCGGCGGATCGCCGCAGACTCGCGATCCAGACATGCACATCCCGGGGGTGATAGTCCCACTACCCTCAAGCGTACCAGACAAAAACTAAAGAATCGCAGGCGAGCAGTGAGAATTTCGCGCCCGTCAACACACTAATTAATATGAGGCTCATTTTCATCCTTTGTTTGGCCGTATTTTGTGCGCTGCCCGGAGCGGCGGCGGACAAGTCCGCTGCGCCAGCGCGGGTACAAAAGTCTGACAGCGAACTGGAGTTGGCGATCCGCGCCAAGCTCGCAAAATCGAAGATCTCGAAGAACAAGTTCCAGGTCCGGGTCCAGAACGGAGTGGCGGTCCTCGAAGGCAAGACTGACGTGATCCAGCATAAGGGCACAGCGACACGGCTGGCGCGTCTGGCGGGCGCGAAGTCGGTCCGGAACCTGATCCAGGTGTCGGAGGCCGCGGCGGACCGGGCGGCGAAGAACCTGGATGAAGGCCGGCGGCGGGCACAAGTCAAGCGGAGCGAGGTCCGGCGGGCGGTACCCACACCGCCGAAGTAGCAGGACCGGTCTAAAACGCCAGCCGGATTCCCAACTGAATCCTGCGCGGCTCGTGGGCCGAGGTGAACCCGAGCGGATCGCTCGGTCCGCGGTCGTGCCGTCCAGTGATGTGGAATGGCGCCGCCATCACGCCCACCGTATTATTCACGCTCGAGTAGTTCAGGGTATTGGAGAGGTTGAACCCTTCGGCGGTGAACTCCAGCCACCGGGCATCGGATCCCAGCAGGAGGCGCTTTGAAAGCCGCAGGTCAAGCGACACGAAAGCCGGGCCGATTCCGGTATTGCGGCCGGCGCCGGGCGGACGGTCAGTGGTCGAGTGGCGGTCGGCGTTGATGTCGGCCCCGGCAAGCAGGTTGAACGGACGTGCGCTATTCGCGCGGAAGATCGGGGAGACCGAGATCTGGTGCGGCATCCGCCAGAGGCCGTACAGAACGATCTTGTGCCGCTGGTCGAACGCCGACAGCGCCCGTTCGGCGCGGAGATTTGTCTGGTCGTTGGGTTGGAAGTCGCTGTTGAAATCGGTGACTTCGTCGGTGGCCTTGGAGAAGGTGTAGTTCGCGGCCAGACTGAATGACCGGCTGAGGCGCCGCTTGAATTCCAGCATCAACGCGGCATAGTAGGCGTTGGCGGTGGATTCGTAAACGTTCACCTGGAACAGAAGCGGATTGATGAAATCCTGCGGACGCCACACGCGGATTCCCAACTGCGGATTCACGGGCGCCGGGAGCAGGTTCCGGTCGCGCGCGCGGGTGATCTTCAGCGACCGGACATAGATGCCCGATGCGCTCACCGCCGTCGCGGCGCCAATCTGCCTCTCGAGGCTCAGGGTCGCGTGCTGGCTATAGGGGTTCACGTAGTCGCCCGAGTTCTCGAATAGCACCGTGAGCGGCGGGATGGGCCCCGTCTGGGAGACGTTGATGCCAAACTGGCGAAGGTCGTCCGTTTCGATGCCACGGCTCGACACGGGGAGTCCGATGACCCCCTGGCGGCGGAGCGTCTGCCAGATGTTCTGGGCGGCCGGCGGTCCGGGAGTCTGGATGGTGGTGAGCACCTGTGCAATCTGCCGGCGCCCGTTCACCAGGCCGAGCGCGTTCACGACGTAGTCGATCTGATAATAGATCGGCGAATAGAAAATGCCATAGGCGCCACGGACGGAGGTCTTGCCGTCGCGCCACGGATCCCAGGCGAAACCAAACCGCGGCGCGAAGTTGTTGGTGTCGCGGGGCAGGGGCGATTTCCGCTTGTCGAATTCGTAGCGGATCCCGAAGTCGAGCGTGAGACCGGGGCGCACTCGCCAGGAATCCTGCGCGAAGTAGCCGAAGTAGGGATAGGTGTTGCGCACGATGGGATCGCCAAAGCCCTGTTGATAGGACTGCGGCAAGCCCAGGTTGAATGCCTGGATCCCGTTGAGGCTAACCGTGGCCAACGCCGGATTCACCAACGCCCCCGGCAGCGGTCCGAAGGTGAAGCGTCCGCCGAAGAAGGTCTGCACGTTGCCGTGGTTGTTACGGAAATTGATGTTCTGGCCGAGCTTGATGGAGTGGGCTCCCCGCGCCAGGTTCAGGGTGTGTTTGAACTCCGTCCGCCGCTGGAGCTGAATGCTCGGCAGGAAGATGTCCTTGTTGAAAAACCCGAATCCGTTGATATTGATTTCGGGCCCGAGCGGCTCGGTCGTGCTGACGGTCTGGTCGGTGTAGGCGTGCTGGACACGCAGGTCGTTGATGACGGTGGGCGTCAGGAGGTGAGTCCAGCCGATCAGCGCGGTGTGGGAGACGTCATCGAACTTGTAGCCGCGGGTTGATCCGACCAGTGCGCGGGTACTCGCGTTGGTCTCATCCACGTCTGCGTAGTTGCTGCGGAACAGGAACTGGTTCTTCTCCGACGCCAGGTGGTCGAGCCGCAGGGAGAACTTGAAGTCGTTCGTGGTGAACGGTGTGATCCCGCTGTTGCGCTCGAAAAGCTGGATGGTGGACGCGGGGCTGGTCAGCGCGGCACGGAGCGGTGCGGCAGCAGCGGCCGGAAGCCGCGACAGAACCGCTTCCTGTTCCGCGGTGGGCCGGAAGATTGACCGGTCGGTGAGAACGCTGACCACGTTCGACTCGTCGCGGTTGAGAAACTCGGCCGCGGCGAAAAAGAACGTCCGGTTCTGCTTGATCGGGCCGCCGAGGCTGCCTCCAAGCTGCTGGCGTTTGGCATCCGGCTTGACGCGGCGGAGCGCGCCGCCGGATTCGAGCACACGGGCGAATGGATCCCCGGCGTCCAGTCGTTGATTGCGGAAGTAGCCGAACGTGGATCCGTGGAAAGCGTTCGTGCCGCTCTTGGAAACGATGTTGATGACGCCGCCCGAGGCCCCGCCGTGCTCGGCCGAGTACCCTCCGCGGTTGATCTGGAATTCTTCGACCGCTTCCTGGCTCAGGGTGTTGCGGACTCCGCCTGCGTTGTCGTTCGATTCACCTCCGTCGATGGTGACCGAATTCCCGCGGCCGTTGGATCCATAAAACGACAGTCCGCTGTTGGGCGTCTGGATCACGCGGTAGTCCGCATTGTCGGCAACACCCTTGGAATCAACCACGCCGGGCGCGAGCAGGCTGAAGGTCAGATAGTCGCGCCGGTCGATGGGGAGGTTACGGACGAACTCCTGTCCAAGAGTGTTGGCTTCATGGGTGCGCTCGGTTTCAACCAAGGCGACTTCCCCGGTGACCTCGACCACTTCGGACCGTTGTCCAACCTTAAGCTGGACGTTCAGCGCACCCACCTGGCCGATTGCCAGGTGAACATCGGTAATGGATTGCGACTGGAACTGGTCCTTCTCGAACCGCACCGCATAGGTGGCTGGCGAGACTCCGGCGACGCGGTATTCTCCGCTCCCGCTCGTGAGTGCCTCGCGTGTGAACCCGGTCGCGGGATTGAGCAAAGTGACGGCGACCCCGGGGACAGGAGCGCCAGAGGGATCGGTGACAACGCCCGTCAACTCGGCACTTTCGGCGGATGTCTGCGGAAATAACGGGACAACGGCGGCCATTAACGCGCCAGCAACGATGCGGCTCCACATGGCCATCTAGGCTACCAGATTCCGAGTAGCTTCCACCACCCGAACCCGACGGTGGACCAAACGGCGATGTTGACAAGGGACAAAACGAACCCTGTTTTCCACCACTGCTTCATGGTGACGTAGCCGTGCGCGAAGAACATCGGCGCCGGAGTCGTGCCGTAATGTGTAAGCCCGGCGGCGAAGTTCGAAAAGCAGGCAAAGGCGTAGCAGACCAGGCCGATCGGAGCGCCCTGGGCAACCAGGACCGCGAGGAACGGGGGGTAGAGGGCGAGAATGTGAGCCGTAATGCTGGCGAAGACGTAATGCGCGTAGTAGTAGATGAGCAGGGCCACCACGAAAAGGGTGAACCAGCCGGATCCGCCAAAGAAGCTGCCGACCCAATTGGCGAACTCGCGCGTCACTCCGGTGGCGTTGAGGGCGATACCGAGCCTGACCAGGCCGCCGTACCAAATGAAGATGTCCCAGGCCGCCTTTTCGCTCCGGATGTCCTCCCACTTGAGCACCCCGGTGGCAAGCAGCGCGGCGCTACCGGCAAGCGCGGTGACGGTGATGTCGATCTTGTGAATGTCGCTGGTGACCCAGAGTCCGCAGACACTGACGAACACAACGCTCAGGATCTTTTCGTGAAGGCTCAGCGATCCCATTTTGCGCAGCTCGCCCGCGGCGAATGCGGAAGCTTCCGGGGTCCGGCGGATCTCGGGCGGATTCAGCCGCATCGCGATCAGCGGATTGATGGCAAGCGACACGAGGCCCGGCACGATCCCGGCGAGGAACCAGCTTGACCAGGTCATCGTGTAGCCCGCCTGCCCGGAGAGTTGGGCCGCAAGGGGGTTGCTCGCCTGTCCGGTGAAGAACATCGACGCCGTGATGCAAATGCCTTGATAGACGGCGGAGAACAGGAAGCCTCCGAGGAGGGCGGCTTTGGCAGGGGTGGATCCGTAGAGTTCCGAGATCGACCGTACGATCGGAAGCACCACCCCGCCGGACCGCGCGCCGTTGGACGGGATGATCCCGGCCAGCACCATGTCGGAGAGCTGCAACGCATAGCACACCCCAAGCGAACTCTTGCCGAACAGGCGGACAAAGAACAGGGCGATGCGCCGCGCGAGTCCTGTGTTGATCAGCGCGCGGGAAATGAAGAAGGCGGCCATCACCAGCCAGACCGTCTTGTCGCCGAAACCCTCGAGCGATTCCTTTACCGTGAGTCCGCCGATGATCGACGACAAGGTAACGGCGAGCAGCACCAGCGCGCCGCCGGGGATCGGCTCGATCATCAGGCCCACGACAGTGGTCAGGAACAGCCCGGTCAGGCGCCAGCCCTCCGGCTTGACCGAGTCCGGCTTGGGAAACAGCAACGTGATGGCGAAATAGATCGCCACCAGGAGGGCCAACCCCCTGGCGATGCGGAACAGTTCAGAAGCCTGCGTACGGGATGGGGACTCGCTCGGGGATTGGGACACGAACAGGCAATTATATCGTGGCAGCGCTACAATCGAGAGGAGCGTCACCGCGCCGCCAGTTTTTGTCCATGCCCGACCCAACCACCCAGCCCAGGGTGCTTCTCACTGAATTCCGGAAGAAGGTCCGTCCGGATCTGGTCACCGTCCAGGGAAACTTCGCCTACTTTTGCGCGGGTCCGCCGCTAACCGACGAGGATGTGCGGGACTACCTGGATGATCCCATTGCCGCGCTTCCACCCCGCGTGACCAAAACCTTGCCGCGCGTGGGACTGCTGCTGGTCCCGTTCATCGAGCGGAACAGCCACAATGAGCTGGTGGCCTTCGAGGCCCCGCCGGAAAACAAGTCAGTGCCCTCGTCCTATTGGCGCGACAGCGAAGGCGCGCTGCTCGCCTATGCGATCGACGACATGGAGGTGGCGGGCTACCACTACGAGCTGTACCACCACCTGGCGATGCTGCTCGCCGACATGCCGCACGATCTGTCTGAGTATGAGAACCTGCTGCGCGAGGAGTTGAAGGCGCGCACTCACGGCGAGGTGGATGAGCAGTCCTGGCAGCGGAAGCAGGAGTTGCTACAGAGGAGCAATTCTCCGGCCAGCATCCGCCGCAGCAAGGCGTTCCGGGAGTACGCCCGGCAGTCGTTCATCGACACGATGACGCTGTACCTGCATGGAATCTGCTGCGACATCGATGTCGAGCCCGGACCGCGGCAGTTGCCGAGCACGCGGCTGCGGAAGCGGCTGAAACTGTTGCAGTCGATGTACCCTCCCCCACAGGGATACGCGGTTTTCCCAGAAGAGATCGAGCAAGCTGAACAAACGAAGAACGGAGGCCGGACCGATAAGTAATCCAGGATGAAGACCGTCCTGGCCGTTGCGGTAGCGGCCGTATGCCCGCTGGCCGCGCAATCGGTGACCGGCTTCAAGGTCACCCCGGCGACACTGAGTTTTGCGCATCAAACCGGAGATTCAAAGCTCCCAGCCGCGCAGACGCTAAACATCGCGGGCGCTGTGTCGTTTGCAATGTCGTTGAGTGGAGGACCGTGGCTGACCGTGACCCCGGTGACGGGAACGGCACCGGTCACGGCGCGGGTGAGTGCGAATCCCGGCACGCTGCCGGTAGGATCCTACAACGCGACGATCACGGTAATCACCGCCGAACAGGCGCCGCAGACGCTGGTGGTGCCGGTCAGCCTGGTGATCCGCGCCGCGCCGTCGTCCGTGGCTGTTGGTACGGGCACGGTGAACATCCAGTATGTCCGGGGAGCCCCGCCGCCGGAACCAGCCTCGGCCAGCCTGACCTCGAACGGTGCGGTGCTCTCGTTCACCACGGCGTCAGCGGGCGGCACGTGGCTGTCGGCAAATCCCAAGAGTGGCGTTGTGTTCCCTGCGTTCCCGGCGACGCTCAGCGTGATCGCGAATCCGATTGGACTTGCGCCGGGGCAGTACAAGGGGACGGTCACGGTGTCGGTGCCGCAAGCCGCGGTCAAGACGCTGACAGTTACGGTGAATCTCACGGTGGCCCCGGGTGCGCCTTCGGTGAGCACCGTGTGGCCTGCGCAGGTTCCGCAAGGCGCGCCTGCGACCACGATCACGGTTCAAGGCGACAACTTCTTTCCCGGCAGTGTCGTCAAGGCAGCGGGCGCGGCCCTGACATCGGCATACAGCGGGCCTAACGTGATGACCGCGGTGATTCCGGCCGGGCTGATGGCGGCACCCACGACGCTTCCGGTGACGGTGACGAATCCGGGCGCCGGAGGAGGCGAGTCCGCTTCCGCCGCCACGTCCGCTTCGGTGACCGTTTCACCGCCCGGTCCGATTGCGGCCGCGGTGGTGAACTCGGCGAGCCTGGCAGGCGGAGGGATCGCGCCGGGGCTCATGGTCACGGTCTTCGGGTCGGGGCTCGGTCCAGCCACACTCACACCATTCGCGGCTTCGGGCGGAGCGGTGCCCACCACGGTGGGCAACACCCGTGTTCTGTTTGGAACCGTTCCCGGCCCAGTGATCTATGCGTCGGCGGCGCAGACCACAGCGATGGTTCCTTATGGAATCGCCGGCCTCGATACGGTGGAGGTGCGGGTGGAACACAACACGGTGCGGTCGCAGCCGGTGACCGTACCGGTGGCGCGGGCGGCACCGGGAATTTTCACGGCGAACGGCTCGGGATCAGGCCTGGCCTCCGCGTTCCTGTTTGAGGAGGCGCCGGGCGCCTACACGCTGATCTCCGACACATCGAACGCCAGGCGCGACTCGGTGATCCTGCTTTATGCGACGGGCGAGGGCGTCACGGATCCGCCGCTCCCGGACGGATCATTGGTCACGGCCGCGAGTCCCGCGGTGAATCCGTCTCTTTCGCTCCGCATCGGTGGACAGGACGCGGAGGTTCTCTACGCGGGAGGCGTGGTTGGGCTGGTTGCGGGGATCATTCAGATCAACGCTCGCGTGCCTGGCGGCGTGACTCCAGGGAAATCAGTACCCATCGAACTGGTAGTTCACGGAGTTTCGAGCCAGCCGGGCGTCACGATCCCGGTCAAATAGCTACGGGGCGTTGGTGTCGACCTTCAACTGGTTGTTCACCGATTTGACGCCCTTGACCTTGTGGGCAAGCTTTTCGGCCTTCAGCCGCGCCTTTTCCGTGCGCACGCGGCCCTTGAGCACCACGGCTCCATCCTTGACATCTACTTCGATGGCGCCGCCGTTGACACTGACGTCGCCAGTCAGCTTCAACCGGACCTCGTCGTAAATCCGGTCATCGTTCTTGGAACTCTGCGCCCATGCCATCACGGCCACAGCCAGCAGCAGGGCGGCCAATCGCATTGAGATCAACTTCATTGGGTGCCGCCTCCCGTCATCATTCGCCAGTCTAGCTCATTTAAGAACGCCGCATTCGCCCGCCAGTCCGGCTGGACCTTGACGAACAGCTCGAGGTATGGATTCCCGCCCAGCAGCGCTCCAATCTGTTTGCGGGCGCGGGTTCCGATCTCCTTGAGCATCGCGCCACCCGCCCCGATGATGATGCGCTTCTGGCCCTCTCGTTCGACGTAGACCGTCGCCAGGATTCTTGTCACCCGGCCTTTTTCTTCCCATTTGTCGACGAGCACGGCGACCGCATGCGGGACCTCCTGCCGCGTCAGGTCGAGCACGGCTTCGCGGATCAGCTCCGCGGCCAGGAACCGCTCGGGTTGGTCGGTAAGGTGATCCTCCGGGAAGTAGTTGGGACCCTCGGGGATCGTCCGCAGGATGGCGCCGGTGAGATCGCTGAGTCCCTCGCCGGTGAGCGCTGAAAGCGGGATCACCTCGGCGAAGTCCGCGGCCTGGCGGTACTGTTCAATGAGCGGCAGCAGACGCGCCTTGTGCCGCACCTGGTCCACTTTGTTTAGAACGAGAATCAGCGGAGTGGTCCGGCCGCGGATCACCTCGAGTGCCTTCAAGTCTCCGGCTGCGCTGTCAGCCGATGCATCGGCGACCCACAGCAGCAAGTCGCGCTCGTTGAGCGCGTCGCGAACCGCGTCCATCATTTTCTTGTGCAGCAGCAGCTTCGCCTCGTGGATTCCAGGTGTATCCAGGAACACCACTTGGCTCCCCGGCTGTGTCCATACGGCTTGGACGGAGGTCCGCGTCGTTTGCGGCTTGGACGAGACGATGGCTACTTTGCTGCCGACGATCGCGTTCAACAGGGTCGACTTTCCGGCGTTCGGACGGCCAAGGATCGAGACAAACCCGGACCGGTGCTTGGGCTTCACTTGGCGTGAGCCTCTTTTTCGGCCGGCTTTGCCAGGCGTGAGACCCGGACTTGGGACACGCGCCGGTCACTGGACGCCGTCACTTCGAGCCGGACACCATCACGCTCGACGGTTTCACCAACCGTTGGCAGGTGTCCCAGCCATTCCGTGACCAGTCCACCGATGGTGGTGGAGGCTGTGGCCTCAGACGGGCGGAATTCCAGCATCTCGTCCAGGCGGTCGAGGTCCAGGTTGCCGGAGACCAGGTACGATCCACCGGGCTCTTCCGTGACGTCACGCTCGGGCTCATGCTCGTCGCGGATTTCCCCGACGATTTCTTCAACCAGATCCTCCATCGTCGCAAGCCCAGCGGTGTGGCCGTACTCGTCGATCACCACCACCATGTGCTCGCGCGTATCCTGCATCAGGCGCAGCACGTCGTCGACGGGTTTGGTCTCCGGAACGAGCTTGATCCGGCGCATGATCGCACGGACCTTGCGGGCGGCGCGGTCGCGGGCTTCAAGCTCGAACATGTCGCGGACATGGACGAAACCGACGAGGTTGTCGATCGATCCGTCGAACACCGGGATCCGCGAATAGCGTTCGCGCACCGCCAGATCGCGCAGTTCCTGCAACGAGGCTTCGACGGATATCGCGAGGATGTCGTTGCGCGGCGTCATCACTTCGCGGACGGTTTTGGCTCCAAATGCGACAACCGATTCAATCAACCGGCGGTCACCCTCCGCGATGATTCCCTCTTCCTTGCCCGCCGTGATCAGTGCGTCGATCTGCTGCTCGGTGTCGGCCTTGTCCTCGACCGGTTTGTCGGGACCGCTCAGATCGGCGAGAGTCTTCATCACGCGCAACGCGGCCACGAGAGGCGTGCACAGTACCGCGATCAAGCGCAGCACCGGGATCAAAGGCCACAGCCAGACTCCGCTCACTCTCCGGTAGAGCACCTGCGGAAGGATATGTGCGTAAAAGAGAATCTGAATGCATGGCAGCGCCAGCGCTTCGGCAGCCAGCGCCCAGCCCGGCTGGTTGGGAGTGCTCCGCGCCGCATCCTGCACGATATAAAAAACGTCCACGGTCAGTGCGACGATCAGCGAATGTTTGAGGAAGGAGAAGACCAGCGCGCCCTCCTCGAGCTTGAGCCCGATGCGGTCCTCCATCTTCTCCTTGAACAACTCGAGGGCCGGGGTCTCCCGCGCGCGCAGCCGCAATCCCTCGACGTAGAGCAACTGCACGTAGGCGAACAGCGTAATGAGAACGGCGGCCGCCAGCGCCGCTCCATATAACGGAAGGCTCATCGCCGCGTCCTCTCGATCAGTCCGGCGGGAAGTCCGAGTTTCTTGCGCCAGGACGACTCGGCGCGGCGCATCCGGCCGCGGTCGGACTCGTGATCCATGCCCGACAGGTGCAGAACGCCGTGCAGCATCAGGATCCGGATTTCGTCGCCGATCGAGTGTCCGAAGCCCGCCGCCTGCTCCCGCGCCCGTTCCGCCGAAATCGCGATGTCACCGATGGGCCCGGTGGGCGCACCCGAGGGAAACGACAGGACATCGGTCGCGTAGTCGCAGCCGAGGAACTCGCGGTTCAACCGCCGCAGTTCACGATCGTCGGTGATGAGACACGTGAAGGAGCGGCCGGCGGCGACCTCGTTCCGCAGGCAGGTGGCGAATTGGCGCAGTTCCGCGCGCGCGGCCACGGCAGGTGCACGCCGGAACAGGATGGTACTGCCAGGCTCCATCATGATCAGTTCGCGGCCGGCGGCGCCGCGGGAGCTGACGCCTGCTCGGGCCATTTCAAGCTCAGTTGTTGATTGGCTGCCTCGCCGGCGCGTTCATAAGCGCGGATGATCGTTTGAACCAGGCTGTGCCGCACCACGTCCCGCTCGTCGAAGCGGACAAAGCGGATTTCATCAATGCCGCGGAGCACATCCACGGCATCCACCAGGCCGCTGCGGCGGCCGACGGGCAGGTCGACCTGAGTGATGTCTCCGGTCACCACCATTTTCGAGTTGAAGCCCTGGCGCGTCAGCACCATCTTCATCTGCTCCTGCGTAGAGTTCTGCGCTTCATCCAGGATAATGAAACTGTCGTTGAGCGTGCGTCCGCGCATAAAGGCGATGGGCGCCACTTCAATGACATTGCGCTCCAGATATTTTTCCACTTTTTCCCCGTCAAGCATTTCATACAACGCGTCGTACAGGGGACGCAAGTAGGGGTCGATCTTCTCCTGCAGCGTGCCCGGCAGGAATCCGAGTTTTTCGCCCGCTTCCACCGCCGGACGCGTGAGAATAATCCGCGACACGCGCTTGCTGAGCAGCGCCGACACGGCCATCGCCACCGCGAGGTAGGTTTTGCCCGTGCCCGCGGGTCCGATGCCGAACACGAGATCGTAGCGCTCGATGGAGTCGAGGTAGACACGCTGGTTGAGCGTTTTCGGCGTGACCGTCTTCTTGCCAAACGTCCGCTGGCGTCCGCTCTCGACCAGCGAGCGCAAGCTGAGTGAAGCGTCGCCGGTGACCAGCCGCAGGCAACTGTTCAGCTCGTTCTCAGAGACAGCCACACCCTGATGGGCAAGCGCGGCGTAATCATCGAGAATGGCTTCGGCGCGGGAGATCCCTTCCTCCGGCCCGTCCAATTCCAGGCAGTCCTCGCGCAGCCGGACCACGATCCCGAGGTTCTGCTCGATCAGCCGGATGTTCTCATCCCGTGTTCCGAAGAGCGGCTCGATTGGACCGCTCATGCGTACGCCGATCCTCATTCAGACAGGATTACCGCCGGTCCCGAACCGGCAAGCCGGAATGCGTGTAAAAACATCCAGT
>Ga0194132_10006259_pt1 | contig 18591 bp, 18 predicted proteins | sample TA2KigOf80mmetaG_FD_148612 | JGI IMG/M metagenome (GOLD analysis project Ga0194132, IMG submission 148612) | Freshwater microbial communities from Lake Tanganyika, Tanzania - TA2015054 Kigoma Offshore 80m | ecosystem: Environmental > Aquatic > Freshwater > Lake | place: Tanzania: Lake...
TCGGGGCCCGTGAGCCGCGCGTCCGCGGCAGCGGCGAGGCGCCCGGCGAGCGCCACGTGCGCGGGATCGAGGAGCGGGCGAACGGGCTCGACACCGGTCAGCCGCGCGATGCCCGGCCGTGTCACGATCCGTCCGTCCTGCGGCGGCGGAAGGCTTCGTACGCCCGGCGGAAGTCCGGCCGCGTCATCAGCTCCGCCTGGAGGCCGGCTTCGAACTCGAGCGCGGCCTTCAGGGTCATCCCGGCTTCGGCATCCAGCGCCCGCTTGGTGGCGGCCAGCGCGTCCCGCGGCCCGCGCGCGAGCGACTCGGCGATCGTCAGTGCGCCGGGCAGCGCGTCTTCGTCCGCCACGACACGGTTGTAGAGACCGATCCCGAGCGCCTCCGATGCGCTGAGGAACTCGCCGGTCATCAGCAGCTCGGTCGCGCGGCCGAGGCCCACCAGGCGAGGCAGCAGCCACGCGGCGCCCATGTCGGCACCCGACAGCCCGACCTTCGTGAACAGGAACGCGATGCGGGCCGATCGCGCCGCCACCCGGATGTCGCACGCGGCAGCGAGGACCGCCCCGCCACCTGCGGCCGTGCCGTTCACCGCCGCCACGATCGGCCTGGGACAGGCGCGAACGGCGCGCACCAGGTCGCAGGTGAGGCGAGTGAAGGCGCGCAGCTCTTCCGGCGGATGAGACACCAGCACCCCGATGATCTCGTCCACGTCACCGCCCGAGCAGAACGCGCGACCGGTGCCGGTCACGACGATCGCCCGCACCGAGTCGTCGGTGCCGAGCGCGTCGATACCGTCGCGAAGCTCCCGATACACCTCGAACGTCAGCGCGTTGAGACGCTCCGGCCGGTTCAGCGTGATCGTCACGACGCCCGAGCCGGCGTCGTGCGAGATCAGGAAGGAGCGCGACTCGATCACGCCAGGACCGCCGTGGCTTCGATTTCGATCGTCGCGTCCTGGTTGACCAGTCCCTGCACCTCGACGACGGCCATCGCCGGGTCGTGATCGCCCATGTGGCGCCGCCACGGTTCGTGCAGCCGTGGACGTGCCGCCAGGTAGCGCTCCATGCTCAGGAGATAGACCGTCAGGCGGGCGACGTGCTCCGGGCTCCCGCCCGCTTCCCGCACGACGGTGAGCACGCGGGCGAGCGCCGACTCGAACTCGACCAGGAAGGTGGCGCCGCGGGCGGCGGGTTCGGCGATCTGTCCGGCGACGAAGAGCAGGCGCCCTCCCGGGGGTGCGAGGAGGCCGTGGGAGAAACCACGGTGGTCCCCGAGTGCCGCAGGATTGACGGCCTCGAACCAGGTCACCGGCGCAACTCCCCGCCGTCGAGCACGAGCGACGCCCCGTTGACCCCTTGCGCCTCGTCGCCGCACAGGTAGAGGACGGCTGCGGCCACCTCGTCCGCCGAGAGAAGCCGTCGCTGCGGCGAGGTCGCCTCGATGGCCGCCAGCGCCTCATCCCTGGTGCGGCCCGTCGCCCGCGTGATGCCCGCCAGGGCGAGTTCAGTCATCCGTGTGTCCACGTAGCCGGGGCAGACGGCGTTCACCGTGACACCGGTCGTGGCCACCTCCACGGCCACCGATCGGGTCAGTCCCAGGAGGGCGTGCTTGGACGCCGCATACGCGGAGATGTAGCGGTCGCCCCGCAGGCCCGCTGTCGAGGCCACGTTCACGATCCGGCCCCAGCCGGCCTCGATCATGCCCGGCAGGAACGCCCGGACCGCGAGAAACGCACTGGTGGCGTTGACCGAGAGCATCCGCTCCCACTCCTCGAGGCTGGTCTTCTGCACGGGAGCGGCGACCGCCGCGCCGGCGTTGTTCACGAGGATGTCGACTCGATCCAGGACGGCGCGTGCTTCGGCCGCGAGCGCTTCCACGCCGGCGAGCACGGAGACATCGCAGGCCACCGCGTGGGCGCGCAGGCCGTCACGCGTGAGGCGGGCGGCCACGGCCGAGACATCGCGGCTGGTGCGGGCGGCGAGCAGGACGAGGGCACCCGCTCGGGCGAGCCGGCCGGCGACCGCAGCGCCGATGCCCCGGCTGGCGCCGGTGACGATCGCCGTGCGGCCGGACAGCGTCACGGCGTCGCGACCGTGGCGGCGGCGTCCACCACCGCCTGCTCGAGAATCCGCCCCAGCCGCTCCACGATCTCGCGGCCTTCTTCGGCCGTGGCCTCGGCCGGAGCGCCGAAGTAGGCGAGCGGCCCTCCGGCCTGATCGAATGTGAGCAGACCCGACCGCACCGCGTCGACGAGCGACCGGGGATTGGCCGCGAGCGACGCCATCACCTCCGCGAGCACCGCCTCCGGCCGCTCGGCCAGCACGATCGATCCCTCGTACCGGCCGGCGTGGCAGCCCTGACGGAACTCGTCGGTGAGCTGCTCGGCCCACTTGCGCCGTGTCAGGTCCGGGAAGACGATCGCCGCCGAGCCATGCCGGGCTGCCGCCGCGACCGCGGCGTGCAGCGCGTCGACGTGCGCGGGATCGTGGTGCGCGTTGGCGATGACCAGCATGCGGATGCCGTGATTGCCGAGGCTCCGGGCCACCGACGCCACGATCTCGCTCGTGGCGGCCGGTGGCACGTGGAGCGTGCCCGGAAACGCGGCCGCGTAGGGCGTGGGCGTGTACGCCAGCGGGGGCAGAATCAGCGCCTCGTACCCGAGCGCCGCGAGCCGCTCGGCTCCCCGCCTGGCCATCGCCTCCGCGATGACGATGTCGGTGTCGAGCGGCAGATGGGGGCCGTGCGCCTCGATGGCGCCCGTGGGCAGGATCGCCACAGCGCGGTCGCCGGCGATGTCGCGAACCGACGTCCACGTCATGGAGGCGAACCGGTGCACGGCCATGACGAAGCAGTTTACCGCGCCGCCTGCGTCCAGGGGCTGCGTCGTGCCCGGGGACTATCGGGTAAGCTCGGAGCGGATGCGCGTCAACGTGTGCCGGGCGCTCCTCGACGCGCGGCTCGACGAGGGCCGTGGTCACCGAATCGCCGTGCGCACGGACGACCGCGCGTGGACCTACGGCGAGATCGCGCGGCTGTCGGCGCGTTTCGCCGGCCTGCTCGCCGACTCCGGAGTCGAGCGGGGCGATCGCGTCCTGATCGCCCTGCCGGACTCCGCCGACTTCGTGGCCGCGCTGTTCGGCACCCTCCGCCTCGGCGCCGTGGCGGTGATGGTGACGCCGGAGGCTCCACCCGAGCTGGCGCGCTCCATCGTGTGCCGCTCCGGCGCTGCCGCCCTGCTTGTCCGAGGCGCCTGCGAGTCCCTGCGGGCGGCGGCGGCGACTACCCCGCGGATCGCGGTGCTGGACACGGGAGACGCCGCGTGTCGGGCCAGGCTCGATGCGATGTCCGGCTCGCTGGAGGCGTGCGACACCGGCGAGCGTGATCCGGCCCTCTGGCTGTTCAGTGGAGGCACGACGGGACAGCCGAAGATCGTCGTGCAGTCCCACGGGTCGTTCCTGTTCACGACCCGTCAGTACGGTCACGGCCTGCTCGGCCTCACAGCCGACGACATCACCATCTCGGTCCCGAAGCTGTACTTCGGCTACGCCACCGGCTCGAATCTGTTCTTCCCCTTCTCGGTGGGCGCGTCATGCGTGCTCTTCGAGGAGCGCAGCTCGCCCGAGCGGCTGTTCGACCTGGTGGCGCGCCATCGCCCGACCGTTCTCGTCAACACGCCGTCAATGGTGCAGCGCATGGTGGCCCACCCGGGCGCCTCCGCCGCCGTGGTGTCGTCGCTCCGCCTGGCGACTTCGGCCGGCGAAGCGCTGCCTGCGAGCCTGCACGAACTGTGGGATCGCACCTTCGGCGTCGAGCTGCTCGACGGTCTGGGCACGGCCGAGATGTGGCACATCTTCCTCTCCAATCGCCCCGGCCAGGTCGTCAGAGGCAGTCTCGGGCGCGTCGTCCCGGGCTTCGAGGTCCGGCTGTGCGACGAGGACGGCCGCGACGTGCCGGCGGGAGCGTTCGGAACGATGCGGGTCAGGGGCGGCGCCCTTGCCGAGGGGTACTGGGACGACGCCGAGGCGACCTGCGACGCGTTTCAGGACGGGTGGTACCTCTCGGGCGACGTCCTGCGCCGGCAGGCGGACGGCACCTACGTCTACTGCGGACGCTCGGACGACCTGCTCAAGGTGAGCGGGCGATGGTTCTCGCCGGTCGAGGTCGAGGACCGGCTGCTTTCGCACCGCTCGGTCACCGACGTGGCTGTGGTTGGCGTGCCGGATGCAGCCGGGTTGGCGAGGCCCGTGGCGTTCGTCGTCGCGGAGGGGCCCGGCCCTGCCCTCGAGGAGGAGCTGCGGGCGTGGGCGCGTGACGGCCTCGAGGGCTACAAGTGCCCGCGGGACTTCGTGTTCATCGAGCGACTGCCGCGGACGCACCTCGGCAAGGTGGACCGGGGACGCCTGACGCGCGAGGCTGGCGAGCGCTCAGGGACGATCGGCGGCTAGGGCGCGAAACGGGCCGGTCATGCGCACGTCGATGCCCCCGTCACTGACCGGCACCAGATAGCACGCCGCGATGCCGTGCGATTCGGCCCACGACAGCCCGTCCACCGGCCCCATCACGTGAAGCGCGGTGGACAGGATGTCGGCGACCAGCGCGCGCTCGTGCCAGACGCTGACCGAACCCTCGAAGGCCGAGGGGTGTCCGGTTCGGGGGTCGAGGATGTGGCCGATCCTCCGGGCCCCGGCCTGGAGATCCCGCTCGGAGCCGCCGCTGGTGGCGAGCGAGCCACTGGCGAGGCGAAGGTCCAGCACGGCCGTGCCGCGAGCCTGCGGGGCGGCCAGCGAAACCTCCCAGGCGCCGGCTGCGGCGGGCCGGCCGTTGACGGCGATCTGGCCGCCCAGATCGATCAGCCATGACATCTCCGGCAGGCGTTCCCGGACGCGATCGAGCGCGACGCCCTTGCCCCAGGCACCGACGTCGATCCGAACGTCGCGAAGGCGGGTGACGTGGCACCCGCCTTCGCCAGGCGCGAGGCGGACGAACCCGAATCCGCTGCCGGCCCGCGCCTGCTCGAGGGCGTCCATCGCTGGAATCCGGCCGCTGCCGTGCAGGTCCCAGGCGTCCACCAGGGCGCCGATCGCGGGATCGAAGGCGCCGTCCGTCTGCGCGTGCCAGTGCTGCAGGATCCGCAGCGTGCGGCACAGGTGAGGTGGAGCGAGTGCCGTCGCGCCGACCGGCTGGCGGTTGACGGTGCTGACGACGCTGTCGTCGCGCCAGGTGCTGAGCTCCGCGTCGGCTGTCTCGAGCGTCTCGATGGCCCGATCCAGCCCGGACACCGCATCCCTCCGGTCCGGCGCAAACGCGACCAGCCGGACGCGGGTGCCCATCAGGAACACCTCGCGCTCGAGGCGATGCGTGGCGGGGGCGAGCCCGAGCGAGGCGATCAGGACGGACAGGACGCCGGCCGCCGTCGCCCCGGCTCTCACGCGACGCGTCTGGCGATGAACCAGCGCCGCGGCCGCGACAGCCGCACGCTGATAACGAGATGGCTGACGTAGCAGACGGAGAAGACCGTGCCGCTGGCGACGTGGACGACGACCAGCCCCCGCAGCCAGGCTTCGCTGGTGGCGACCTGCAGCAGGTATCCGGAGGCGGTCATCAGGACGAACGTGCCGAGCGAGACGAGGCCGGTCGCGCGGTTGGTCCGCTGGCCCTGGCCCAGCTTCTTCATGATGTGCGAGTTCAGGATGATCCCGAAGACCAGCAGCAGTGCCGGGGACGCGAGGACGTGCAGGTGCAGCATCGCGGGTTCCCAGGGGTGGTTCACCACCGCGAAGGGATCCGGGCTGACGAGGACGTACTTCATCCAGAGGTACGCACCGCCCGTGACCGCGACCACGAGCGCCAGCATCCCGAACGTCCAGCGTTCCCACGCCTTCATCGGGCCCGCTCCGGAGACGACGGTTCGAGGACGCGGTCGAGCGCGAGAACCCGGCGCACGGCGGCGTTGATCGCCCGCGCCGTCAGCGTGGCGCCGGCCATCGGACGGATCGCCCGGTTGATCTCGACGTCGTCGCCCAGGCCTCGGCCGAGGTACTGCCGCACCCACGGTTCCGGCGCCAGGTATTCGGGCGGCTCCAGGAACGCCGTGGTCTCGATCCGCGTGACGCTGCCGGCGGCATCCAGGCAGACGAGCAGCGTCTCCTTCTTCGTCCGGACGACGTGCGTATCGACGTACGCCCGTCCGATCGGCCTGTCGCCGCTGACGGCGACGTACCGCACGACCAGCGAGGCAGGCGCATCGCCACCCGCCAGCTCGGTGGCGCGGGTGCGCTGGGCCGCCGTCAGGAACACCTGCTCGGTGCGGATGGCCGCGCCCGGGTAGGCGCTCTTCAGCGCCTCGTCGCGCGTGGCGATCTGGGCTCCCGGCACCGCGGACGCGGCCAGCGCCATCACGGTGGTTGCGACGATCACGCGGTGCCGGGGAAGGCTCATCGGGTCAGAAGGCGTAGCCGAGCGCCAGGTCGAACTGGTTCCGGCCCGAGTTCGCCTCGTTGGTGACGAACTGGTAGTCCATCTTGATGACGACGTTGGGAATGGGCTTGACGTCGACACCCAGCGTCGTGAAACGTCCGTCGCGCGAGCGGTCCCGCGTGAACCCCGCGGGCACCCGGTGCTGCGTGTCCACGGTCTCGAGACGCACGTACGGCATCACGGCCACCCCCGGCGAGAACTGGGAGAGCAGGTCGTAGCCGACCTGCACGTACCCGCCCCGCATCGCCTCCGCAATCGGGGCGCCCGCGGGGAGGCCGAGCGCCAGGCTGGCCTGCCGTGCGTCGTCTACGGTGGCGTGCGCGAACAGCCCGCGAAGATCGAAGCCGCGCCACTGGGCCTGCCCGTGGAGCTCGACGATCGACGTCATCATGTCGAGCCGCTCGCCCTGGTAGACGACCGCTTCCTGGCCGGAGCCGCCCCGGTACATCCCGATGCCGGCGAAGACGCCCGGGGTCGGCGTGACATCGATGCGGCCTGCCACGGCGAGGTTGGCCGCCCGGGCCGAGATCCCCTTCTGCCGCCCGCCCCGCGTGCCGGACGCGTTGAACGCGGCACCGTTGAGACCGTTCACGACATAGGCGCGGAAGTTGATCGGGCCGGCCGAGCCGAGGATGCCGCCGCCGTTCTCGCGCCAGGTCGAGGGCAGGATGCGCGACTCGGTCTCGGGGCGCCGGGCGCCGATGAACACGTTGGGTTCGTGGAACTCGTTCACGAGGCCGAGAGGCAGCAGTACCATGCCGCCGCGGAACGTGAGGTTGTCGTTCGCGAGGTAGTCCACGTAGGCGAACTCGACGAAGATTTCGCTGGCGTGTTCGACCTCGATCTCGGAGTTGAAGACGAACCGGTCGTTGAAGCGGTAGCCGGCGTAGAGGATGGCGCGAAGGAAGTCGATGCGCGTCGTGGGCGCGCCCCCGGCCCCGGATTCGTTCTCGGCCGCGTAGTTCTCCAGCAGCATTTCGCCGTAGCCTGCCAGCGACACGCCGGCCGTCCGGCGCCGGTAGGTGGCAGCAGCCGACGGCGCGACGCCCAGTCGCTGCCGCTGCCCTTCGGTGAGTTCGATCTCGTCGTCGGCTTCACCGCTGCGAAGCCTTTCGACCTCTTCGGCGAGGATCTCGACCCGGCGTCGCAGTTCGTCGATCGACTCCGGCTGCGCCTGCGCTTCGGCGTCCGCGCCAGGGGTGCGCGGCTCCGCCGTCCCGCCTGGTGCGTTGTCCGCCCTTGGCTCCGCAGCGCCGGCAGCAGATGCGCCAACGACGCCGGCTGCGAAGCAGCACGCGAGCAGCGTGCGGCACCCCTGGTTCCACATCGTCATCATTTCGGTACTCCCCATACCGGGCAGCCCGGCACCGGGCATGTCGTCCTGCGCTCGCAGTACAATGCGGCTCGCCGGACAGCACACGCTCGTCGTGGCGGGTCTCCCTGACCTGGCTGTTCGGTTGCCCGTCGGGTGTTGCCGCACCCGGCGGGCTCTTTTCGACTCTGAGATTCAGTCTCAATCTGACTTGGCGAGTCTATCCCCGACTGAATAGGTCCGTCAAGGCCGGCGTCTCCCCACCGCCGCGCCGCAAGCCTCGCCACCGGTCCCGCCATCCCCTGGGTGCGGCGGCGCCTGACGCCGATCCGCTGCGCCCTGCTCGCCGTCGTCACGCGGCTGCCGGATCTCTTCACCGCTGACGCCCGATTGGCGGGGGTGCGCCTCGCCCTCGCCACGCCGTCCGCGTTGGTGGCGCTGCGGACCCATGGCGGCCCCCTTGCGCGAGAGCCACCTCGGCGCGCTCAGGGAAGCCGCAGCGCGGAACGCGCGGAGGCGGGCCAGGTGACGCCCCACTACCGGAGGTGCCATACTTCCGGCGTGACGGTCTGTCGCTCGATCTCTTCCCGCTCCGCCGGAGTGCTCCTCTGCGGAGCGCTTCTCTCGTCGTGCTCGTCCCCACCGACCGCTCAGCCCCAGGCCGAGTCGCGATACTGGGGAGAGATGTCCGGCGTCGTCTCCGTCAAGGAGCTGATGGGGGACCTGCTGGATCCGCTCGCGGACAACGTGTTCGACGCCGTGGGGGCGGAGGCGACGGCAGACGGGATCCGGGAGTGGGGGCCCGAGACCGACGAAGACTGGCAGAAGGTGCGCATCGGCGCCGTGGCGATGATCGAGGGGTCGCAACTGCTTCATCTCGCCCGCGCGTGGGCGCCGCCAGGGGACCTGAACAACAGCACCGGCCCGGACGCGTCGGAGCTGTCGCCGTCGGAGATCGAGGCGAAACGCGCGGCGGATCCGGTGCTGTGGCAGGCGAAGGTGCAGGCGCTCAAGAACGCCGGACTCGCGGTACTCGACGTCGTGGAGAGGCGGGACGCCGCCGCCCTGATCGACGCCGGCATCGACCTCGACAACGCCTGCGAGACGTGCCACCTGGAGTTCTGGTATCCGGGGGAACTGGAGTTCCTGGACAGGATCCACAGCGAGCTGCCCGACAACCCGCCGCCTCCTCCTCCGGCCGCCTCGCCCGCGACGCCCTGAGGGCCCGCCGCTCAGGTCCGCGCCGCGTCGTCCGGCACGTCCAGCCCCACGGCACGCATCAGCGCGAGCGCGTTGCTGCGCGTCACCGGACCCGGACGCATCCGGTAGTCGAACCGCAGGGTCCCCTGCTCGAAGGTGTCCTCGAAGTGCACGTTCCTGGCGTGTGGCGCCAGCTGATCCACGATGCCGGTGAGCGCGAGGTCGTGGGTGGTCACCAGCCCGATCGCCCCGCGATCGATCAGCGCCTGCAGCACCCCCGCCGCGCCCACCAGCCGATCGCGGGAGTTCGTGCCGTGGAACAGCTCGTCCAGCAGGAAGAGGAGCGGGACGGTGCCTCCGGCCCGGTCGGCGAGGAGGCGGATGCGCGTGATCTCCGCGTAGAAGCGCGATCGGCCCTCCTGCAGCGAGTCCTGGATCCGCAGCGTGGCCCCGACCGCCAGCGGTGTCAGACGCAGGGCTGACGCGCGGACGGGCGCGCCGGCCAGCGCCAGGACGGTGTTGATCCCGACCGTTCGCAGCAGGGTGCTCTTGCCCGACATGTTCGAGCCGCTGACGACGATCAGCCGGGCATCGCCGTCGAGCCGGACGCTGTTGGGCACCGCGTCGGCTCCGGGCAGCAGCGGGTGGCGGAGGTCCGTGCCGTCGAACCTGGCGTTCCCGGTCAGCAGCTCGGGAAAGACGGCGTCCGGATGCTCGAACGCGAACGCGGAGAGCGAGCTGAACGCCTCCATCTCTCCCACGGCGTGGAGCCAGACGGCGACGTGGCGGCCGTGACGCGCCCGCCAGCGCTCGATCGCCAGCGCCAGGTGCGGTCCCCAGAGCAGCAGCGGGGCGATGGCCGCGAAGAGCATGTTGTGCTGCCAGTCGTGCATCTCGGACAGGCGGTGCAGACGACGGATCGCCGCGGCCGCGGACCCGCCGGCCACGACGCGCTCGCGGATCCCGGCAAGCCGTGACGCCTCGAAACGACCGTTCTCGATCTCCGCGAGCGCGTGCGCGAGCACGTCCAGATCGCGGACCGGACGGTCGGCGCCGTGCAGCACGGACGCGAGCCGGCCGCGCAGCGAGAGGTGCACGGTGGCCACGAGCAGCAGCGCGGCGGCGGCAGGTGCCCCAGGCCCTCCGGCCGCCCACCACGACAGGCTGCCGACGGATGCCAGCGTGACGATCCAGGCCACCGGTTGCAGCCATCGCGCACGGAAGGCGGGTGGGGCACCGGCCCAGGCGACCAGGGCTTCGGTCAGCACGGCCGCCCGGACGTCGGTCCCCGCCTGCGCCAGCCGCTCGCGCAGGTCCAGGGCGGGCGTCAGCTCGCGCACCGCCTGGTGCCGGGCGGCGACCTCGCCGGCATCCGCCGCGGTCAACAGCCACGATGCCAGCGTGTCTTCGCCGATCCCGGTGCGCGCCAGCGAGAGCAGCTCGAAGAGCGATCCGGCGCCGAACAGGTCGAGATCGTCGGCGTAGAGATGGTCGCGGGGCCGGAGCCGGGAGCCGGACTCGCCGCCGCCGCTCCAGCGGTCCTCGATCCGCGCCAGCCCGCGCTGGTAGAAGTCGACCGCCCGCGCCGCGGCGTCGCGACGCCGGATCACGCGATCGTGGCGGATCACGAGCGCCGCGAACGCCGCGACCGGCACGGCGAGCCACCCGGCGTGGACGACGCCCGGTCCCCACGCCAGCCAGGCGAGGAGGGCCGCTGCACCGAAGGTGACGAGCCGCAGGGAGCCGAACCGGGCGTCGGCTGCGTTCAGCGCGGCGAGGGAGGCGCGCCGCGCCGCCAGGCGGGCGGCGTATTCGGAGGCCGGTGCAGCAGTCACGCGTGCATGTCGTCGGGACCCGCGCCCGCCGCTACAGGCCCGGGGGCGACGGTGCCTCGTCCAGGGCCTCGTTGAGCCAGAGGACCAGGGGCGCCACGAGTCGGAAGATCGCCGTCAGGTCGCGGTAGAAGCGGGGATCGAACGCGAAGGCTGCGGGACGGTCGCAGCCGGCCAGGAACTGGCGGTGCCGGAGGTACTCCGCAGCCGGATGATCCGCGGGGAAGCCGCGCGGGACCCGCGCGAGCGTCTCACCCTGGAGCCCGCCCGTCGCCCGCACCAGCTTCGGGTTCTCCACGATGCGCGTGAACCGGCGATGATTGCCGGCGATCGCCTCGCGCACAGCCACCAACGTCGGCGTATCGGGGTTGTAGACGCCTCCGCCGATCCAGGTGCCGTCCGGGCCGATCTCGAAGTACAGGGCGGCGCCGCGCTTGCGCAGATGGCGATCGGGGAACACGACGCCGAGCTGGGTCTTGAGCGGTGACTTGTCGGCGCTGAAGCGGGTGTCGCGGTAGATGCGGAAGAGCGAGATCTTCGGGTCCGCGACGAGGCGCGGCGCGAACGGCCGGAGGTCGCGGTCCAGGCGGGCCAGCAGCGCGATGGCCGGCTGGCGCACGTGCCGTTCGTACTCGTCCCTGTGCGCCCGGAACCAGTCGCGGTCGTTGTTCCGCTTCAGCGCGCGGAGAAAGGCGATCGTCCTTGGTGTGAACACTGCGGGCGAGCGCGCGACAGGCGCTCAGCCCTGTATTCAACCACGAACGCCGTCTCGCGACCGGCGACGTCGTATCGGATGCGATCAGGGAGACGGAGGCTCCGGGTGTCTGCACGCCCGGGTCAGCCTGCGCCGCTGGCCCAGAACGACGGTGAGCGTGCCGGCCGAGTGCGCGAACGTGAAGGCCGGCTGGACCGACATGTCTCAGGCCGGATCGAGCAGTTCGCTCCTGCGTCGGCGCGCCTGCATCGAAGCCGGTGCCGAAGGCGGTGATTGTGGCACCTGCGCGCACACCCGGTAGAGGAAGACGGAGAGCCCTGCTGCGCTCTGAAGCAGCAGATTGTCTCCATCCGTGTGAACCACGGGCCACGGCTACAATCAGGCCAATGTCCGGGCTGACACCTGTGGCCGTCCGCCTCCTGACGGCCGATCTGCGCGCCCTGCTCGGCGAGCGGGCGTCCACCGGTGCCGCCCAGCGAAAACATCACAGCCACGGCGAGTCGTGGCACACGGCCGGCGAGCCCGACGTCGTGGTGTTTCCCGCCACCACCCGCGAAGTCAGCGAAATCGTCCGCATCGCCGCCCGCCACTCGGCGCCGCTCGTGCCGTTTGGCGCCGGGACGTCGCTCGAGGGGCACGTCAGCTGTCTTCACGGCGGCGTGTCGATCGACCTGACGCGGTTGAACCGCATTCTGCGCGTCAGCGCCGACGATCTCGACGTCACGGTGGAGGCCGGCGTCACACGCCGGCAGCTCAGCCGGCACCTCAACCCGCTCGGGCTCGAGTTCTGGGTCGATCCCGGCGCCGACGCGACGATCGGCGGGATGGCGTCGACGCGGGCGTCTGGGACGACGTCGGTTCGCTACGGCACCATGCGCGAGGTCGTGCTCGGCCTGACCGTCGTGCTGGCCGACGGCCGCATCGTCCGGACCGGCGGGCGAGCGCGGAAGTCGGCGGCCGGCTACGACCTCACGCGGCTCTTCGTGGGGGCCGAGGGCACGCTCGGCGTGATCACGGAGCTGACGCTGCGGCTCTTCGGCCTGCCGGACGGGATCGCCGCTGCCGTGTGTCCGTTCGAGACGCTCGAGGGCGCCGTGCGCACGGTGATTGAGACGCTGCAGGTGGGTGTGCCCGTGGCGCGGATCGAGCTGCTCGACGAGCGGATGCTCGACGCCGTGAACCGCTACGCGAAGCTGTCGTACCCGCTGCAGCCGACCCTCTTCTTCGAGTTCCATGGCGTGAGCGACCGGGCGGTCGCCGAACACGCGGAGATCGTGCAGCAGCTCGCGGGCGAGCACGGAGGCGGCGCGTTCCAGTGGGCCTCCACACCCGAGGCGCGCACCGAGCTGTGGCACGCGCGACACAGCTCGCACCACGCCGCGCTCGCGCTCAGGCCCGGCAGCCGGATGTGGGTGACCGATGTCTGTGTGCCGATCTCGGCCCTCGCGGCGTGCCTGCTGGAGACGCGGCGCGACCTCGACCAGTCGACCCTGACCGCTCCGATTGTCGGACACGTCGGCGACGGGAACTTCCACGTGCTGTTCGTCGTGCACCCGGACAGCTGGCGGGAGATGGACGAGGCACGGGCCCTCAACGATCGGCTCGTGCACCGGGCGATGGCGATGGGTGGCACGTGCACCGGCGAGCACGGCGTCGGGTTCGGCAAGATGGCGCACCTGGTGGAAGAACATGGCGAGGCGGTCGAGGTCATGCGTGCGGTGAAGCGGGCGCTCGACCCTCAGAACCTGATGAACCCCGGCAAGGTGGTGGCCGCGAGCGGGCCCCCGGCCAGCTGACCGCCTCCGCCAGGCCTCCGGCGGGAGGGGGTGCGGCGCCAGCCTGGACACCAGTATGAACACTGGTATACTGGACCAGTCATGCGGGCCAGAAAGATCACCGTGGAGGTTCCCGACGACCTGCTGCGGCGGGCACAGGACGCGACCCAGCAGGGGGTGACCGAGACGGTCCGGCGCGGGCTGGAACGGGTGGCCGCCGACCGCGCCTACGCCGAACTCAGGAAGCTCCGCGGCAAGGTGGCCTTCGTTGCCGACTGGAAGACCCTACGAGCGATGGACGAATGATCGCCGTCGACAGCAGCTCGCTCGTCGAGTACCTGTCCGGGGCATCGGGGCCCGACGTCGAGGCGCTCGACGTCGCCCTCGCGGCGCGCACGGTGCATCTGCCGCCGGTCGTCCTCACGGAAGTGCTCAGCAAGCCGACCCGCCGGGTGGACGCCGGCGCGTTTCTGCGCTCGCTGCCGATGCTCGAGCTGAAGGAAGGCTACTGGGCCCGTGCGGGCGAGCTGCGGGCGCGCGTTGTCGGCACGGGACGGAAGGCGCCCCTTCCCGATACACTCATCGCGCAGGTCTGCCTGGATCACGACGTCCCCCTGATCACCCGGGACGCCGACTTCAAGCACTTCGTTCGCTTCGGCCTCAAGCTGTTCGCGTAACCGTTCGAGACATCGTTGGCAAGGTCCAGAGCCCGACAATCCGATCTCTCGCTGTTCGACTCGCCGGACGCGTCCGGTCAGCCGCCAGGCCCTCCGGGCGACCGTGGCACCGAGCCGGTCGCGCTCCACGATGCGGCGCAGGTCCGCTACCTCAACTACGCGCTGTCGGTCATCACCGCCCGCGCGCTGCCGGACGTCCGCGACGGTCTCAAGCCGGTTCAGCGCCGCATCCTCTACACGATGTGGCAGCAGAACCTGACCGCTGACGCGAAGCACCGCAAGTGCGCCAAGGTGGTCGGCGACGTGATGGGCAGCTACCACCCGCACGGGGACCTGTCGCTCTACGAAGCGCTCGTGCGCCTGGCGCAGCCGTTCTCGCTGCGCTACCCGCTGGTGGACGGATCGGGCAACTTCGGATCGCTCGACGGCGACGGCGCCGCGGCGATGCGCTACACGGAGTGCCGCCTCGGGCCGATTGCGGGCGAGCTGCTCGAAGAGATCGAGCGCGACACGGTCCCGTTCCGGCCGAACTACGACGGCACGAAGACCGAGCCGGTCGTGCTGCCGGCGCGGATCCCGAACCTGCTGGTCAACGGCGCCACCGGCATTGCGGTCGGCATGGCCACCAACATCCCGCCTCACAACCTGGGCGAGGTGTGCACGGCGCTGGTCAAGCTGCTGGACAACCCGGACCTGTCGAGCGTGCAGCTGTGCCGCTACGTCAAGGGCCCGGACTTCCCGACGGGCGGCCAGATCCTCAACACGCCCGACGAGCTGAAGGAGATCTACAAGACCGGCTCCGGCACGGTGCGCCTGCGCGCGACGTGGGAGGAAGGGCCGACCGCGCGCAGCGCGAAGACGATCTACGTCACGAGCATCCCCTACGGCGTCAACAAGGCCGCGCTGGTGGAGCGCATCGCCGAAGTGGTGCTGTCACGCCGGCTGCCGCCGCTGGTCGACGTGAAGGACGTGTCCACGGACGATGTGCGGATTGCCCTGGAGCTGAAGCGCGACGCGGACGCCGACCTCGTGATGGCGTACCTGTGCCGGCACACGCCGCTCCAGACCAACTTCGCCGTGAACCTGACGTGTCTCGTGCCGACGGAGAACGAGGACGTGGGGCGGCCCGAGCGCGTCGATCTCCATCAGGCGCTCTGGTACTTCCTGAAGTTCCGCCTCGAGGTGGTGACGGCGCGCCTGGAGCACGAGCTCGCCGCGCTCCGGAAACGCATCCACATCCTCGAGGGCTTCGAGCGCGTCTTCGACGCGCTGGACGAGATCATCCGCATCATCCGGAGGTCGGACGGCAAGGCGGACGCGGCGGCGACGCTCATCACGCGCTTCGAGCTGGACGAGGAGCAGGCCGACGCCATTCTGGAGCTGAAGCTGTACCGGCTGGCGCGGCTGGAGATCCTGGTCATCCAGAACGAGCTGGCCGACAAGCGGAAGCGCGCGCGGCAGATCGGCAGCCTGCTGAAGAACGAAGACGACCGCTGGGGGCTGGTGCGCGAGGAAGTCGAGGAGGTGAGGAAGCAGCACGGCGATGCCCGCCGCACGACGATCGAGGCGGAACAGGACGTCGCCTTCAGCGAGGACGACTTCATCGTCGAGGAAGACAACGTCGTCATCGTGTCGCGCGACGGGTGGGTCAAGCGGCAGAAGGAGGTGCGCGACGCTTCCGCGACGCGGCTGCGGGAAGGCGACGCGGTGCTGGCGGTCCTGCCGGCGAGCACGCGCGCGACGGTGGCGTTCTTCACGAACGCCGGCGTGGCCTACACGGCGCGGGTGATCGACGTGCCGGCGTCCACGGGGTACGGGGAGCCGGTGCAGAAGCTGTTCAAGCTGAAGGACGGGGAGCGGGTCGTGGCGGCGATGAGCCTCGACCCGCGCGTGGCAGGCGCCATCACGGCGGCGGACGGCAGCGGCACGCCGAACGAGGGGGAGCCGGTTGTTCCGCCCGTGCACGCCGTGGCAGTGACGAGCGACGGCTACGCGCTGCGCTTCAGCCTGGAGCCGTTCATCGAGCCGAGCACGCGGGCGGGACGGAAGTACGCGCGCCCGGCCGCCGAAGCGGCGGTCGTCGGCGTGGCCAGGACGACCGGCGCGGAAACGCTGATCGCGGCCACGGAACAGGCCCGGGCGCTGCTGTGCCGCGCCGACGAGGTGAACTTCCTCGCGGGCCCGGGGAAAGGTGTCATCCTGATCAAGCTGGCCCGCGGCGAAGACCGGGTGCTGGGGTTCCTGGCGTCCACCGGCGATCGCGACATCCTGCGCGTGGAGACGAGCCGTGGCGCGGAGCAGACGATCAGCACGACCAAGTACGAAGTCACCAGCCGGGGCGGCCGGGGCCGGGAGTTGCTGCAGCGCGGCCAGTTCACGCGCGTGATTCCACCGGAGGTGGACACGCCGCCGCCGCCCGGCGAGTCGTAACGGCCGCCGCCGCACCGCGGTGCCGGCCTTCAGGAGGGTGTTCCGGAGTTCCATGACCATTTCAAACGACAGACTGAAAATCGCGGTCTTCATCGATTTCGACAACGTCGAGATCGGCGTGAAGACCACCATCGGCGGGCAATTCGACGTGGGGCTCGTGCTCGAGGCCATCAAGGAGCGGGGCGAGATCGTCACGAAGATCGCCTACAGCGACTGGCAGCGCGTCGGCGACGACTACAGCCGACAGATGACGCAGCACGCCATCCGCATGGTGCAGCGCAACTTCACGCCGGGCGGCGACAAGAACGGCGCGGACATCACCATGGCGCTCGACGCGCTCGAGATGGCCTTCACCCACGACCACATCAACGCCTTCGTGATCGTCGGCGGCGACAGCGACTTCATCTCGCTGGTCGAGAAGCTGAAGCAGTACGACCGCAAGATCATCGTGGTCGGCGGCCGGCAGTTCACCAGCGCGACGATGCAGAAGAACTGCCACGAGTTCGTGGCGTACGAGAACCTGGTCGGGACCGCCAGGGCGACGGTCCGTCAGCAGGGGCGCGGCCAGCAGCGGCCGTACGGCGGCGCCAACATCGAGAAGGCGCTGCCGCTGGTGAAGCGCGCGCTGAAGGTGCTGTCGGAACGGGAAGTCTCGCCCCAGCTCGGGCTGCTCAAGAGCACGCTGCTCCAGCTCGATTCCACGTTCTCCGAGCGCGACTACGGCTCCGGCAGCTTCCGCGACTTCATGGAGAAGGTGGCGAAGGCCGGCGCCGTCACGCTGCGGCACTCCGGGCGGAGCCTGCTCGTGGAGGTGCCCGAAGACGAGGAGGCGGCCAGTCCCGTGGCGGGGGTCGAGCCGGAAGAGCCGCTGGCGGCGGTGCATCGCACCCGGTCGGAGCCCGATGCGGGCGCCCCCCCGCCCGCGGCGGTGTTTCCTCCGGCCGAGGGGGTTCGTGCGTTGAAGCTCGCCGTGGCCGGCGGGTCGCCACGCTGGCCGATGTACCTCCGTCAGATGAAGCAGTTCCTGCGAGGCCGTGTGGAGGGCTTCGAAGAACGGCAATACGGGTTTGCATCGCTGGTGGACCTGCTTCGCGCCGGACAGCGCGACGGGCTCGTGCGGCTTGAGCGGGACCGGAAAGGGGTCATGCGCGTGTTCCCCGGCGACGCGTCGAAGGCCGGCGCGGTCGCGGCGCCCGTGGACGACGTCGCCGGCGCGCCGGAGCCCGCGGTCGTGGACGCGGAGGCCGAGGTCAACGTGATGGCGGCGGACGTCGTGGACGAGGTCGTCACCGGGCCGCCGGTGATGGACGCGGAGGTCGCGGAGGCCGGAGGGCCGGAGCCGGCTCAGGCGCGGAGGAGGACCCGGGCCCGGAAGGCGCCGCGGTCGCGCAAGGCGGCTGCGAAGACCGCCTCGCCCGCGAAGACGCGCACACGTGCTTCGCGGGCGAAGGCGAACGAGGAGTAGGCCGGAGCGCCTACTGGACGACGTCGAACGGCACCGACGCTTTCACGGTGCCCCACTCGATGCTGAGCACGCCGCCCTTGCCCTGCGGCGCAATCGCGAACGTGTGCTGCTCGACCGGTGAGGACAGGGTTTCGAGCTTCATGTCCACGCGGCCGAGGTCCTGGCTCTGGGTGTATTCGGTGCCCCACTGACCCGTCTGCTTGTTGACGATCAGCTGCCACTTGTCGGCGGACGGCATCACGAACAGGGTGTAGGTGCCCGCCGGTACCGAGAGGCTGCCGAATCGCAGCGTCTTGTCCGACTTGAGCGTCGTGGCCTGATCCGCGCCGGCACGCCAGACGCGGCCGGCCGGCACGAGCTGCCGTTCGATCGAGCGGCCCTTCAGGTACGGGCGTCCGTATTCGATCGAGATGGTGGCGCCGGCAACCGCCCAGTCGGTCCTGACGTGCGGGCTGCCGCCCATGCCGGGATGGATGGCCGTTGTCTTCTGCAGCGCGGTGAGGCCGGCCACGGCCACCCCGGCCATCAACACTGTCGCAAGGGTCGTCTTCATGCACTCCTCCGAGAAGGCGCCGGCGTCCGGCGTCCGGGTCTACCCGGCTTAGACGCCTGCCGGGCCCGTCCGGTTGGGCGCCGTGAAACCAATCTAATACATTGAGGATTGGGGATTAGGGATTGGTGATTGCGTTGACGATTGGGGATTGGCGA
>Ga0194132_10006261_pt1 | contig 18584 bp, 13 predicted proteins | sample TA2KigOf80mmetaG_FD_148612 | JGI IMG/M metagenome (GOLD analysis project Ga0194132, IMG submission 148612) | Freshwater microbial communities from Lake Tanganyika, Tanzania - TA2015054 Kigoma Offshore 80m | ecosystem: Environmental > Aquatic > Freshwater > Lake | place: Tanzania: Lake...
AAATTCGGGTTTCCAGCACTCTTCTCCGGGGATTGGGGGGCAGGATTCCCGCCTTGGGCGGCCTCCGGAGGCCGCCCAAGGCGGGAATCCTTACTGCGTCGCATCTGAAGGGTTTAATTTCTTGCGATAATACCCCGGAACGGTCAGGCTCGGTTCCCGCCATGAAAAAGCAAATTCCTATTAGTAACTCTCCAATCTCGCCAAGATTTATCCGACACCGAAAGGCCCGGCGACCATCGTCAAGGATTTCAATCTCAACATCCAGAAGGGCGAGTTCATCACGCTCATCGGCCATTCGGGATGCGGGAAATCCACCGTGCTCTCGATGCTCGCGGGCCTCAACGACACCTCCGCCGGCGGCATCATTCTCGCCGGCAAGGAACTCGTCGGCGCCGGGCCGGATCGTGGCGTGGTGTTTCAATCGCCGTCGCTGCTGCCGTGGTACACGGCGTTCGAGAACGTCATGCTCGGCGTGGAACAGGTGTTCTTCACGGCGAGCAAGGAAGAGCGCCGCGAGATCGTGGAGTATTACCTCACGGTCGTCGGGCTCGGCGATTCGATGCACAAGAAGCCCGCCGAACTTTCCCAAGGCATGAGGCAGCGGGTGGGCATCGCCCGGGCATTTGCGCTCAAGCCCAAGATGCTGCTGCTCGACGAGCCGTTCGGCATGCTGGATTCGCTCACGCGTTACGAACTGCAACAAGTGCTCGTGGACCTCTGGTCAAAGAACAACATCACCGCGCTCATGGTGACGCACGACGTGGACGAAGCCTTGTTCCTGAGTGACCGCGTCGTCTGCATGACCGACGGCCCGGAAGCTGAGGTGGGCGATGTTTTGCCCGTGAATTTTCCGCGGCCACGCGAGCGCAAGGCCGTGATGGAGCATCCCGATTATTACAAGCTGCGCGAACACTTGATCGAGTTCCTCGAAGTTCACGCACATCGCAAGCACGCCAGAGCGAAGCCTGCTGTCAAAACGATGACTGCCTCGCGATACATCAGGGAATCCACAGTGGAACTCGTTTGACCTGGATCAATTTTCGGAGACATCGAAAGCATCAAACTCAAAACGTGAAAATGAAACTGACACCTGCCATCAGCGCGAGCGCCCTCATGCTTGCCACCATCAACAGCGTTTACGCCCAGTACACGCCACCACCACCAACCGCACCCTTTCCGGGATTCCTCAACGAATACCTGCGAAAGCAGAATCCCTACAACGCTTCCTGGGACATCAGCGGCACGCTGCGTTCGCGTTATGAAGCCAAGGAGAACGGTCTCGGTCTGCCGCCGGCGAATGATTTCCGCGGCTCGACCACGGCCACGACACAGAACGACAACGATTATTACAGCACCAAACTTCTCACGCGCATCGGTTACACGGACAAGTGGTGGAGCGTATTCATCGAGGGCAGGAGCAGCATGACCATCGGTGACGAACGCAGCACCACGGGTGCGGGGGCAGTGCCCGGGCCGGGCGGCAACGGCGGCCCCGAACAGGATGGCGTGATGGACCTGCACCAGGCTTTCTTCACGCTGGGCAACCACAAGGAATTTCCGGTGTCGCTCAAGCTGGGACGGCAGGAACTGAGTTATGGCGATGAACGGCTGGTCGGCGCGTTCGCATGGAACAACATCGGTCGCGTGTTCGACGCCGTGAAAGCGCGGTGGCAACATGAAGCGTTCGTGGCTGAAGCGTTCTCCAGCAAAGTCGTCCTGCCCGATGACAACAACTTCAACCTCTGGAACGACTACAACGTGTTCTCAGGCCTGCATGTGTCCACGAAGAAAATCCCAAAGCAACTCACCGAAGTTTATTTCTTCGCACGCAACGAGGACGTAGGAGTCGCCACGGCGAACCCTGGAGCGGTGCTGCCCTTCCAGACCGCTGCCCCTGCTGCTCGCAACATCTACACCATCGGCACGCGCTTAAAATCCAACCCCGGGGAGCTTGGGAATTGGGATTACACTGTCGAGGCTGCGTATCAATTCGGTGACTGGCGGGCCACGACGAACTCGATTGACCATAGCGCCTTCGCCTTTGCCGCAAACGTCGGCTACACGTTCGCCGACACCGCAGGCAAACCGCGCATCTCGCTCGAATACGCCTACGCCTCCGGCGACAGCGATCCCACCGACGGTACGCACGAGACGTTCGACAACCTGTATCCGACGAACCACAAGTTTTATGGCTACATGGATTTCTTCTCGTGGCAAAACCTGCACGACGTGCGTGGCAGTATCTCGATCAAACCGACGACCGCACTCTCGCTCGCGCTTGAGGGGCATCTCTTCTGGGCGGCGGACACGGCGGACAACATCTACAACGCAGGCGGCGTGGCGCGCGGCGCAGGGGCGAACCCGACGGGCTTCGGACGCAATCCGAATTACGACAGCTACCTCGGTGCTGAAGTGGACGTCGTCGCTGGCTATGCGCTGAACAAGTTCACATCCCTCGAATCCGGCTACGGCCATTTCTTCACCGGCGATTACATTGACCAGACCTGGCAGGGCGCAGGCGGATCGAAGGATGCCGACTGGTTCTACGTGCAAGCAGTCGTAAAATTCTGACACTTCAAACCAACACGCCGCCGACTGGAAGTCGTCCGGTCGGCGGCGGCTCTTTTTGCCCTGACGACTTTCGCCACGGTGAGCAAAAGCAGACATCTGCCATGCTTCTCAATCCCGCCAGGCCTGCTTGAGCCTGATTTGTTTTCATGGGAATGAATACTCCAAAGAGGCGGACAGGCGGGTTCAAAAACTCACAACAAATTTCACTCATCGTTTTAACAAAAACAAATCATCCGTCGAAACGGCCGGAACTTTTCAGATGGCATCGTCGCTGCATAAGTGTGCGACGATGAATGTGAACGAAGAAAAATCATTTCTGAAATCCGGCCACCTGCCCACGCTCCTCAGCGCATTTCTTTATTTCGATGTCAGCTTCATGATCTGGGTGCTGCTCGGCGCACTCGGCAATTACATCGCTTCCGACCTCAATCTGTCTCCAACGCAAAAGGGCCTGATGACTGCGATACCGCTGCTCGGCGGTTCAATCCTGCGGCTCGTGTTTGGCCAGCTCACTGATTTGATCGGCCCGAAAAAAACAGGCTGCCTCGGCCTCGCACTCACCACCCTGCCGCTGCTGGGCGGATGGCTCTGGGCGGATTCCATCGGAAAGATTTATTGCGTCGGCCTGCTGCTCGGCGTGGCGGGCGCGAGCTTCGCCGTCGCGTTGCCCATGGCGAGCCGTTGGTATCCTGCCAAACACCAGGGTCTGGCGATGGGCATCGCGGGCGCCGGCAATTCCGGCACACTGCTTGCCACGCTGTTCGCGCCACGGCTCGCGGAGGCGTTCGGCTGGCACACGGTGTTCGCCATCGCGCTCGTCCCGCTGACAATTGCCGCCGTCGTTTTTGTTGCCTTCGCGAAGGAAGCTCCCGGGCCGGTGAAAAAAAATGAAGTGGCGCAGTTCGCCGGAGTATTAAAGGAACGCGACACATGGCTGTTCGGATTGTTTTACGCAGTGACGTTCGGCGGATTTGTCGGGCTGGCAAGCTTTCTCTCCATTTTTCTGCGCGATCAATACGGCGTTTCCAAAATCACCGCTGGCGACCTCACGTCATTGTGTGTCGTGTCGGGTAGTTTTCTGCGCCCCGTCGGCGGGATGCTCGCCGACAAACTTGGCGGCATCCGCATGCTGACTGTACTCTTCGGACTCGTGGCGCTGCTCGTTCTTGGAGTGGCGCAAGTGCCCGCATTGTGGCTTGGCATCACAATATTTTTTCTGTTGATGGCGTGCCTCGGCATCGGCAACGGCTCGGTGTTCCAACTCGTGCCGCAGCGTTTCGGTAAGCAAGTCGGCGTGGCCACGGGCATCCTCGGCGCGGCGGGCGGCCTCGGTGGATTCTTTCTGCCCACACTGCTCGGATCGCTCAAGCAATCCACCGGCTCCTATGCCAGCGGCTTCTCCGTGCTGGCGGCGTTTGCGGTCATTGCCCTCATCGTGCTCGCCATCGCACAAGGCGAATGGGTCGGCAAATGGATCGGCAAACATGGCCGCGTGAAGCCCGTGGAGGCATAGGTCATATAGGCCGCATGAGCGCGATAAGTCCTGTGGAAAAACCAGAGCGCACGCTGATAGACGACCTGCTCGCCGAACAGCGCGAACTCACCGCCGTGGAGATTTTCGCGCGCGCCCACGACGCCCACGAAGTCCGTGGCCGCCGCTACGAAAAACTTTTACCCGCCGCCGCACCCGCGCCCGGCCAGCAATACGCCTTCGAAGTTGACCTCGACAAGTGCAGCGGCTGCAAAGCCTGCGTGACCGCCTGCCATTCGCTCAACGGCCTCGACGACGACGAGACCTGGCGCAGCGTTGGCGAACTCGTTTCCGCCGAGACCCGCGCGCCGATGAAGCAGACCGTCACCACCGCGTGTCATCATTGCGTTGACCCCGGCTGCCTCAACGGTTGCCCCGTGCTCGCCTACGACAAAGACCCGCTCACCGGCATCGTGCGCCACCTCGATGACCAATGCATCGGCTGCCAATACTGCGTGATGAAGTGCCCGTATGAAGTGCCGCAGTATTCCAAGGCGCGCGGCATCGTGCGGAAATGCGATATGTGCAGTTCGCGCCTCGCTGTCGGCGAAGCCCCCGCCTGCGTGCAAGCCTGCCCGCACGAAGCCATCAAGATCACCGTCGTGGATCAGTCAAAAGTGCGTGGCAAATATCGGCAACTGGATTTCGGAATTCAAAATTCAAAATTCAAAATTCAAAATTCCTTTCTGCCCGACTCGCCGAACCCAGCCATCACGCTGCCGACCACGCGCTTCGTCACCAACCGCACTCTCCCAACCAATCTCGAAGCCGCCGACGCCCACGAAATCCAACCCGCGCAGGCGCACCCGCCGCTCACGATTTTGCTCGTGCTGTCACAACTCGGCGTCGGCCTCGCGCTGTTCGGCGCGCTCGCGGGCGGACATTCGCGACCGACTGCGCTCGCCGCGCTCGTCGTTACACTCATCGCCGTCAACATCGGCACGCTGCACCTCGGCCAACCGCTCAAGGCGTGGCGCAGTTTCCTGGGCTGGCGGAAATCCTGGTTCAGCCGCGAGCTCATCGCGTTCGGCGCGTTCATCGGCGCGCTCGGTTTGCATTGCGTCATCCTCAATCCCCTCTCTTCCATTCTCGCCGCCGTCACGGGCCTCGCCGCCGTCGCCTGCTCCGCGATGATCTACGTGGACACACGACGCCCGTTCTGGAACGCGCCGATGACGTTTGGAAAATTCTTCGGCACGACGCTCCTGCTCGGCAGCGTGGCGGCAACATTGCTCGCCGTGTTGTGGCGGGCGGATTCACTGACACACATCGCCGTCATCAGTCTCGCTGCGCTGGGCGTGCTGGTGAAGCTCGCCGCCGAGAACCGCATCTTCCAGTTCCTCGTGGACGAACAATCTCCGCACCTTGACGCGCTGAACAAAACCGCGCTGCTGCTCACCGGACGATTCGGCCTGCTCGCGCGTATCCGCGTCGTGTGTCTCGCATCAGGCATGCTGGCGTTGCTGGTCGCGAGCTTCGGCAGTTTTTCAGCCACGGCACAAATCACGTTGCTCGCAGTCGCGCTCACACTCTGCGTCGCGGGCGAGTTGATTGAGCGCCACTTGTTTTTCGTCGCTGAAGTCGCGCCCAAAATGCCCGGAGGTGGAACGGTATGAAAACCATGAGTCGAGAGCCGAAGGTCGAGAGTCGAAAGCCAGGCCATGCGCTCGCGGGGGCAGGTTCTCGACCTTCGACCCTCGACCCTCGACAAAATTCTCTACTCCGCCAATGGACCGGCCCGCTCACGGAAGACCTCACGCTGCATCCCGGTGATTTCGGCCTCGGCAAAGTTCCCGCACGATTGCGACCCGACGCCACGACGCGCTCGGTCTGCGGCTTTTGCTCGACGGGTTGCTCGCTCGACGTGCATCTGCAATCGGGCGTCGCGGTGAATCTCACGCCTACCGCGGATTATCCTGTGAACCTCGGCATGGCGTGTCCGAAAGGTTGGGAGGCGTTGGCTTGTCTCGCCGCACCCGACCGTGGCACGACGCCGCTGTTGCGCGACGCAAAGACCGGCAAACTCGAACCCGTGGACTGGGACGAGGCAATGCAAGTGTTCACGCTGAAGTTCAAAGCCATCATGGATCAGCACGGGCCGGAGAGCGTGGCGTTCTTGAGCACCGGCCAGATTTGCACGGAGGAGATGGCGTTCCTCGGCGCGCTGTGGAAGTTCGGCATGGGCGCGCTGCACGGCGATTCCAACACGCGCCAGTGCATGGCCACATCGCATGTCGCCTACAAGCAAAGTTTCGGCTTTGACGCGCCGCCTTACACTTACGCGGATTTCGAGGAATCGGATTGCCTCGTGTTCATCGGGTCGAACCTGTGCATCGCGCATCCGATCATGTGGCAGCGCGTGATGCGGAACAAAAAAAATCCCGACATCATCGTCATTGATCCGCGCCGCACCGAGACGGCGATGAACGCGACACAACACCTCGCGCTCGCGCCGAAGTCTGACCTCACGCTGCTCTACGGCATCGCGAATTTGCTTATCCAGAAAAACTGGATCAACCGCGAGTTCATCGAGAAGCACACGACGGGCTTCGAGGAATTCGCCGCGTTCGTGCGACAGTTCACGCCGGACAAAGTCGCGGCGGAAACCGGGTTGACCGTCGGGCAACTTTTCCGTTTCGCGGAGACCATCGCCACGCGCAAGGCCGTTTCGTTCTGGTGGACGATGGGCGTGAATCAAGGCCACGAAAGCACGCGCACCGCGCAAGCCGTCATCAATCTAGCGTTGATGACCGGCAACATCGGTCGTCCAGGCACGGGCGCAAATTCCGTGACCGGCCAGTGCAACGCGATGGGTTCGCGCATATTCGCCAATGCGTCGGGCTTGCTTGGCGGGCGCGATTTCCTCAACGCCGAGCATCGTGCGGAAGTTGCGCGCCTGTTGCACATCGCGCCGGAAACAATTCCCGCGAAAAACTCGCTCGCCTACGACCAGATTTTGCAAGGCGTCGCCGATGGAAAAGTCAAAGGCCTGTGGGTCATCGCCACGAACACCGCACATTCGTGGATTGATTCCGCCCGCGCAACCGGCGCGCTCGCCAAGTTGGATTTTCTCGTCGTGCAGGACATGTTCACCACGACCGAGACCGCGCGGCAGGCGCATCTGTTTTTGCCCGCCGCCGGCTGGGGTGAAAAGGAAGGCACGTTCATCAACAGCGAACGCCGCTTCGGCCACATCAAGAAAGTTTCACGCGCGCCCGGTCACGCGTTGAGCGATTTCAACATCTTCCGGCTCATCGCCAACTACTGGGGCTGCGCCGAGATGTTCAGTCAATGGAGTTCGCCGCAGGCCGCGTTTCAGATTTTGAAAAGATTGAGCGCTGGTCGCCCATGTGACATCACAGGCATCGCTGACTACCGGCATTTGGATGCGGAAGGCGGGATTCAATGGCCGTTTTCAAAATTGGGTCTTGGCACGTCAGACGGCAGCCAAACCCAGACGCCAGACGCCATCCCCCATCCGCCATCCGAGCGCCGCCTCTTCGCCGATGGAAAATTCTTCACACCCGACGGTCGCGCGAAATTTTTGTTCGATCAACCCCGCGCCGTCGCCGAACCGACGAACGAAGAATTTCCATTCGTCCTGCTCACCGGGCGCGGCACGAGCGCGCAATGGCACACGAACACGCGCACCGGCAAATCCGCCGTGCTCCGCACGCTTTATCCGGCCAAGGCCTACGCAGAGATTCATCCCAGCGACGCCGCGCAACTCGGCCTCGAACCGAACTCCGAGATCGCCATCGTCTCGCGGCGCGGGCGCGTGACCTGCACCGCCGTCCTCACGCCCACCGTGCAGCCCGGCCAGATTTTTGTCCCGATGCACTACGGCGTGACCAACCAGCTCACGCGTGGCGAGTTCGACCCGCACTCGCGCCAGCCCAGCTACAAACATTGCGCCGTCCGACTGGAACAAATTTCATGACGCAGATTCCCTACATCCCCGAAACCGCCCCGTTCAACGCCGAGCAACGCGCGTGGCTCAACGGTTTTCTCGCCGGCCTGCTCGCAAATCAAAACGCCGGCCAGCCTGCGCCGCAATCAAATGGTGCTCCGGCGAAAACCGGTGAACCGCTGCTCGTGTTGTTCGGTTCGCAAACCGGCAGCGCGGAAGGCCTCGCCAAAAAGTTCGCGAAGGAATCCGAGTCGCGCGGCTTTGCGCCGAAGCTCGCCGCGCTGAACGATTTTGAATCCGCCGGTTTCGCCAGCGCAAGCAAAGCTGTCATCATCACCAGCACATGGGGCGATGGCGAGCCGCCGGACAACGCCGTGAATTTCTGGTCCTGGCTCAATGCCGATTCCGCGCCGCGCTTGGAGAGCCTGCAATTCGCTGTGCTCGGTCTCGGCGATAAAAACTATTCCGATTTCTGCGGCGCATCGAAGAAGTTTGATTCGCGGCTCGAAGCGCTCGGCGCGAGACGCGTTGTCCCGCGCGGCGAGTGCGACGTGGATTACGAAGGCGCGGCGGCGAATTGGATTGGCGGTTTGTGGGAAAAGCTTGGCGAAGGCAAGGCGGACAGTCCTCTGCCCGCCGCCGCTGCGAATGGCACGAACGGCGCGCACGGAGTGACGCACCCTACCAGCGATAGCAACGGAGCGGCGGCTTATGGCAAATCCAATCCATTCCCCGCGAAGTTGCTCAAGAACGTGCTGCTCAACCAGCCCGGTTCGGGAAAGGAAGTGCGCCATTATGAAATTGCGCTGAACGGCAGCGGCCTGACTTACGAAGTCGGCGACGCACTTGGGGTCGTGCCGGTGAATTGCCCGGAACTCGTGGACGACATCATCGCTGCGCTCAAGGCGACGCCGGACGAGAACGTGAAGTTCGGCGACAACATCACGTCGCTGCGCGAGGCGTTGACGCATCACCTCGACATCACGAAGCCGGCACAGGAGTTGTTGAAGGTCGTGGCTGTGACGAACGCGGAACTTGCCGCCTTGCTCGCACCTGAACGCCGGGACGACCTGAAAAAATGGCTGTGGGGGCGGCAGGTCATTGATTTGCTGGCCATGTTGCCCGGGCCAATGCCGGTCGCGGAGTTCATCCCGCTGCTCAAGAAACTCACACCACGGCTCTACTCGATCTCATCGTCGCCGAAAGCGCATCCGGGCGAGGTGCATCTGACTGTGGGCGCGGTGCGTTATGAGAGTCACGGTCGCGTTCGCAAAGGTGTGGCCTCGACATTTCTCGCCGATCGTGTGGGCGACACGAACTTCGTGAAGGTTTTTGTGCAGCCGTCGCATGGGTTCAAGCCGCCGACGAGCGGCGACACGCCGATGATCATGGTCGGGCCGGGCACGGGCATCGCACCGTTCCGCGCGTTCCTCGAAGAGCGCGCTGCGACCGGCGCGAAAGGCAAACACTGGCTGTTCTTCGGCGACCAGAAGCGCGCGACGGATTTTCTTTATGACGACCTGCTGACGGGCTGGCAGAAGTCCGGCTTGCTCACGCGACTCGACCTCGCGTTCTCGCGCGACCAAGCGAAGAAGGTTTATGTGCAAGACCGCATGATGCAGAACGCCGCTGAACTTTGGTCGTGGCTCGAAGCGGGCGCTCATTTTTACGTCTGCGGCGACGCAAGCCGCATGGCGAAGGACGTGGACGCCGCGCTCCACAAAATTGTTGAGCAAAGCGGCGGCAAGAACGCGGACGAGGCGAAAGCTTACATCGCCAAACTGAAATCCGAAAAGAGGTATCAGCGCGATGTGTATTAAGGCAAACCAAACCGAAGCTCCGAAGGAGCGTCAGCCGGTAGCCACGGGCGCTAGCCCGTGGAATTGGGTTGGAGAGAATTTCCGCCCCGAAGGGGCGGTGGAAACACCGCAATCAGTCAAAAACGTATCGTTCTTCAAACTCGACTTCGTGCGAGCGCAAAAATTCCAGCAACTCATCACGGAACGGTTTGGCACGATGATGCTCTTCCTGGCGCTGGATATAGTTCCGAACTTTTTCAACCTGCGACTGGCTTACGGTAAAGATGCTGTAGCCTTCCTGCCACGCAAACGTGCGCAGGTGCGGAAGCGTTTCATGAATCCAGCGGGAAGAGTTTGCCTTCACATTTCTAACGAGCGTGGACAGGGATTCATCAGTCCGCCAACCGAACAGGATGTGAACATGGTCGGCAACGCCGCCGATTTCCAGAACGTGTCCACCTTCGCCGCGAATGATGCCGCCGAGATAATCGTGAACGCGCGCGCAGATGTCCGGTGTGAGCCACGGCTCGCGATGTTTCGTGCTGAAGACGAGGTGAAACTTCAGGTTGTGAAATGTCCCGGGCATGAGGGGAGTTTAACCCGCCGCCCCGTTGGGGCGGAAGAAGTTTGTTTGAATCGTTCTCCACGGGTTTCGCTTCGCTCCACCCGTGGCTACCGGCCTACGCTCCTCCGGAGCGGAGATAGGCGCTGTAAGACTACTTCCTTATGAACAACACCACCTTACCCGAACCTTCCTCAACCGCCGGTTTCAATGCCGAGCAGAAGGAATATCTCGCCGGGCTGTTCGCGGGCGTGGCGGCGCGCGGAAAAACTTTCGCCGATGTCGAGCCTGCGCCGCGCGAAGACGAAATAGCCGAGGAACGCATCAAGCGCGAATTGCATCCGCTCGATGCCTACGAGCAGATTGTCGAGAACGCCATCGGCAACAAAGCGCCGGACAAGGAGGATATTTTTCGATTCAAGTGGAACGGGCTGTTTTTCCTCACGCCGATGAAGGACGCGTTCATGTCGCGGCTGCGGATTCCGGGCGGCGTGGTGAAGTCGCATCAGTTGCGCGAACTGGCCCGCATCGCGCAGGAACTCACCAGCGGCTACGTGCAGGTGACGACGCGCGCGAATCTCCAAATACGCCTCATCGAGCCGAAGGACGCGCCGGAATTTTTACAGCGCGTGCAGGCGATCGGGCTGCACACGCGCGGCAGCGGCGCGGACAACATCCGCAATCTCACGATGAATCCCACGGCGGGGATTGACCCGGTGGAGTTGATTGACGTGCAGCCGTTCGTGCAGCAACTCGGCCAGATCATCATCAACGACCGCTCGTTCTACGATCTGCCGCGCAAGTTCAACATCGCCTACGACGGCGGCGGCCTCATCGGCTCGGTGGAGGACACGAATGACATCGGCGTGAAGGCGGTGAAGCTGGGCGAAGAAATCCTGTTCCGCATCGCGCTCGGTGGTGCGACGGGGCACAAGGCATTTGCGCGCGACCTGGGCGTGATTGTTCCGCCTGCGGAGATCAACAAGGTGGTCGTCGCCATCGTGCGCGTGTTCATCGAGAAGGGTTGTCGCACGAACCGCAAGCGCGCGCGCCTCAAACATCTGCTCGAAACGATGTCGCTCGACGAATATCTCGCGCTCGTGGAGAAGAAGCTCGGCAAGCAACTTCGTCGCGCGCCTTACGACGCGGCGCAGATGCGGTGGGCCTCGCAGGAGCTGGCACATTCTCATGTCGGCGATTTTCCGCAGAAGCAGAAGGGTTTCAATTACGTCGGTGCGACGTGTCCCGTCGGCAACATCACGCCGAAGCAGATGTTGCGCGTGGCGGAGCTGGCGGAGCTTTACGGCAACGGCGAGGTGCGGCTGACGGTCTGGCAGAATTTCATCATTCCCAACGTGCCGGATGCGTTCGTGCCGACGCTCAAGCGCGCGCTCGACAAGGCGGGATTGCCGACCAAGCAGTCGAACCTCGCGAGCGGCGTCATCGCTTGCACGGGGAATTCCTACTGCAAGTTCGCGCAGGCGAACACGAAGGGGCACGCGTTGGAACTCACGAAGTATCTGGAGAAGAAGCTCGAACTCGATCAGCCCGTGAATATCCACGTGACTGGCTGCCCGAACTCGTGCGCGCAGCATTACATGGGCGACATCGGCTGCCTCGGCACGAAGGCGAAGGTCGGCGGCGAGAGCTTGGACGCGTATCATGTGTTCGTCGGAGGTGGCTTTGCAAAAAGCCAGGCCATAGGACGACAGGTGTTCTCCGGCGTCACGGCGCAGGAACTGCCGGGCACAATCGAGAAGATGTTGCGCACGTATCTCAAGCATCGCACGGGCGAGGCGGAGACGTTCCAGCAGTTCACCACGCGGCATGAAGTTGGGAAGTTGCAGGAGATGTTCGCAGAGTGAGACAAACGGCGAGGTTGCTTGCGAACATGCCGGCCACAGATCAGCGGTGAAGTTCTGACAGGAGCTTCAGTCCGGCGACTATCAGCACCCCCGCGAGCACGCGACTGAACACCACATTGTTCCACCGACGTGCGCCGAGATAAGTTCCAAGCAACGCGCCCATGACGGCCGGCACGGTGAGCCACAATAGATTTCCCGCCGCGACCACCTTCCCCTGCCCTGCGGCGACAAGTCCTGCGATGGAATTCAGCACGATGAATCCCGCCGAGACTCCCCCTGTGGTTTTCGGCTTCGCCCAGCCCAACACCAACAGCAGCGGGCTCAGGAACACTCCACCGCCGATGCCTGTGATTCCCGCAAGCAACCCCAGCACTCCACCGGCGCACATCGCGACGGGCCAGATGATCCGCCTCACGGGTGTGTCATCTCCTTGTTGACGGGCGCGAGAGGCCAGGAGGATGCCGGCAAAAACCAGCACGGGTCCAAGAATCAGTTTGTGGCCGGTCATGCTGACATCCAGGCGCGCGCCCAGCACTGCGCAAGGAACCGATCCAATGGCGAACGCGAGCAGCAGTCGCCCGTCAAAATGTTTCTCGCGCGCGAATCGCCACCACGCAACTCCTGCGACCAGCACATTCGTGACGAGCACGGCTGTGCGAACCGAGGCGGGGGCAAACCCCATCAACGCGAGCGCAGCCAGGTAGCCGGTCGCTCCGCCATGGCCGACGGATGAATAAAGAAACGCCACGCCGAAAACGGCGACGCAAAGCAACAACCATGCAGCATGACTCAGTTCGGGCATGGCGAAATGTCAGACGGCGAATTCCAGTTTGTGAAATAGACCGAAGCAGCAGCCGGCAGGTCTTGAAACGCCAGAAGCCGCATCGCAGCGCATTGCTCCGCAAATCTCGTCACTGCGAACTGCTTTTTGTCCAGCAACCCGACGGCCAGAGGCTGCGCGACTCTGGGATAGACCGCCGCGAGCGGCTCAATGAGTCCATCCACACGAGGCACGACCCCCGCGCCGCCGCGACTCGCAGCGATCATCGCCCGGATGAAACCTGCAGTCATCGCCGGCATGTCCACGGCCAGCACGAGCAGCAGGGGTTGCGTGGCGCTGGCAAGCGCCCGCTCGATGCCGGCAAGCGGACCAGCATCGGCATGTTCATCCTCCAACACCGCGCAGTCCGGCACGGGGTAATCCGCGCCAGGCTTTCCGGACACGAACACTTCCCGCGCACCCGCCTCACGGACGAGCTGGACCTGACGCTGGATCAATGAACGGCCATCCAGTTCGATGAATGCCTTGTCCCGACCCATACGCGAAGATTTTCCACCCGCAAGAATGACGGCGGAAAAGGAGGGAAGTAACGCGCCTGCGCCCTGCAAACCGGATTCTTCATTCTTCATTCTTCCTTTTTCACTCCTCGTTCGCGTCCACACGCAACATGCCGCTGGTGAGAATCCTTGCACGCAGCCCGCCGCGCCCTTGCAACGCCACCATCGCCCCCGGCGCGACAGCGCGATCCATCCACTCACACGGACTGCACTCGCACACGCCCTCGAACTCGATGCCCTGGATGGTGAACGTTCTGCCGACGAGCGAATTCAGGTCCACACCGCGCGTGACCACATTACGACGGGTGTCGCCCGGGACTTTTCCTCTCGCGCCGACCTTTTCCAAAACCTCCGCGAACACTTCCGCAGCGATGAACGTGACCTGGCCCTTGTAGTTTTCCTTGAAGCCAAAGAAGCGATCCCCGCGCAAGCCCTGCCCCGCCACACACTCGACTTCCTTCACGGACACGGCCTGATCCGTGCCGGCCGGCCTGCCGTGATGGCCGAAGAAATTATGCCCCGGCGAAATGTAGATGCCTTCGATGCGGATGCGCGCTGCGTCTGCCACACAGAAATTGTAGGACGCAGCAAACCGGGCTGCAATCATAGAGCAACCCGGCAACGAGCCTGAAGCGTATCTTGAAGCATGGGAGGTGAGCATCTTCGCGCGACACAGGTTACAATTGAAACTTCACACTTTGAAACTTGGAACTCCCTCCGCCTCATATTACGACGACCTCATAAGCCATCAGCGTTGAAAGTTGAAAGTTTTCCCTCCTCCTTCGCCCCCTTCGCGCGACACCTCAGTAGAGGCACAGGCCTAGCAAGCAAGACCGGGCACCCGCCATGAGATGTTCGCCCAGCTGGGCCGCCTGCAAAGGCCGCAAAGCCTACTTGTCGCGCAGAAGTCTGACGAAGGCGGAAAGGCATGACGCATGACGCCGTACGGCTGGAACTCCACGACGCCAAGGCACGGTGACGTCTGACCGTCAGGCGACACGCAGCCAGACCGTCTTCAAATACGCCGGCTCGTCACGGCTCACGGGGAAGTCCGGCGGCTGCGGGACGTAATGTTGCCTCACAATTTTCCGGCCCGCAGAGCGGATCGGGGACTCCACCATCGCGAGGAACTTTTCAGGCGCGAGGTCCGCAGCATTCGTCGAGGCGAACAACACACCGCCCGGTTTCAAGACAGGCAACGCCGCGCTGACGAGTTTTCCATAGTCCTTTTCGGCTCGGAACACGCCGTGTTCCTTGGATTGCGAGAACGTCGGCGGATCGAGCAGCACGGAGTCGAACGCCCTGGCCTTCTTTGCGAACCGCTTCAGCCAATCAAACGTGTCGCCGTAGATGAAATCGTGCGCCGCCGGATCGAGTCCGTTCATCACGAAATTACGCCTGCCCCATTCGAGATATTTTTTTGAAAGATCAAGGCTCGTCACCCGCGCACCGGCCAGCGCCGCACAGACCGAGAACGCGCAGGTGTAGGAGAAGGTGTTCAGAATTTCGGATTTTGGATTTTGGATTTCCGACTGGCAGAGCGCGAAGTCCGCCGCGATGTGACCGGCCAGCAACCGACGACGATTGTCCCGCTGATCGAGAAACAAACCCACCGAGTAGCCTTCGCTGAAACTCAACTCGAACTTCACGCCGTTCTCACGGATGACGAATCGTTCCGGCGCAGGCGGGCCGAGGACAAGTTGCGGTGACGCCTGCTGCACGGATGCGCCGCGGATGTGGCGCGTGAGTGTCTTGTGGTAGGTGCGCAATGCGGGATTTGTGGCGCGTGAGATCAGTTCTGCACGCTGCGTCTCCGCCAGGGGTGCTTCGCCTTGGGAAAGCAACGCGTCGCCAAGTTGCTCGACATACCAGCCGGGCCTGCCATCCCCTGAGCCGTGGATGAGCCGGAACGCATCCGTCCGTTGCGGCTCGATGATTGCACGACGCAACGCAAGCCGCGCATCAGCCTCAAAATCACACGGTGCTCTAAACGATGCTTCCGCCCCCGTGGCTGGATGCTTGAATGAAAGTTCCGCCGCATGAAGACATACACGATGGAATGGCGAACCTCCGTAAAGTTTGTCGCCAAGGATTGGACACCCATTCTCCGCCGCTTGCACGCGAATCTGATGCGTGCGCCCGGTGAGCGGCTTCGCCTCGATCCCGTAGCGACCCACAGGAAGTGACTCAACCGGATCGGGGGATTTTGTTTTGAGCCTCTTTACGTTGGCAGCCACGGAGAAGATCGTTTCTGCCTCATCACCGTGACCACCGCTCGCATAACGCTCGCCAACACGATGGATTTTGGATTTTGCAGTGAACGACTTCTGCCGGGGCGCACGGTCGGTGAGCAGCAGATATTTTTTCTGGATGTTCCGACCGGCGAATTGCTCCGTGAGCGACCGGTTCGCGAGCGGCGTCTTGCCGAACACGATCAATCCGCTCGTCTCCTTGTCGAGTCTGTGGATGATTGCGAGACTGCTCCAGCGCGGCTCGCGATGCCGCAGCCAGTCGTAAATGCCCTCACCTGCGAAAGGCGATGGCGCGTGCGTGTTCCAGCCCGACGGCTTGTTGACGACGAGCAGATGCTCATCCTCGAACACCACACACGGTGGAACTGAATTCAAGGAATCGGTGTGCAAGACTGATTGGCGCATAACTACGCATGAGGGTGCCGTCCGACAAGAAAGCCCGTCAGGGCTGACATCTTTGTAGCATCAGAGCCAAGATGATGCGAGCGGCAGTTTTTCCGCGCAGTTTTTTGATTCCACATTTGTGTACGGCCAGATTCGCAGAGTTGTTGTGAATGGGTTTATTCCCCAACGTGAATAAGTCGCGAGTTTTCTCAAAAGCTCTCCTGTTTCTCTGATTTTCTTCGTGTTGGCTGAGGGAATATCTTTGCGCGTAAGTTTTTTTACGAAAAACCTTGAGCCACACAATCCGTGGTAGCACCATGACGTGCGTTCCCCCACTAATGGGGGATTTGCATTTGAGTCAAAAAGCCAGTTTCTCGAGGTTTTCAGCGAGTTTTCGGTCAATTCGGACGGGAATTCTGTTGTCTCGAACAGTTTGATAAACACTTAACAACCAGCGAAAGGACATCGCCATGATTGATGCACGTGAAGAAGTTTTGACCGCTCCCGCAACGCAATCCCGCCGTCGCCAGACGACAGTGACCGCCACCCGCAGCGGCTCGACCAAACCGGTCGCGCCCGCCTCAAAAAAATCCCTCCGCGTCCAGCGCGTGTTCAGCGATGCGAAGGTGAATCCCTTCGATCAGATCGAATGGGATCGCCGCACCGCCGAGATCACCGATGACGCGGGCAAGGTCATCTTCAAACAGGAAAACGTCGAAGTGCCGAAGTCATGGTCGGTGCTGGCGACGAAGGTTGTCGTGTCGAAATATTTTTACGGCGAGCAGAACACCAGCGAGCGCGAAACTTCCGTGCGCCAGCTCATCCACCGCATCACCCGCACGATGGCGGACTGGGGCGTGAAAGATGGTTATTTCAGCAAGGCGGACGGCGAAGTTTTTTATCAGGAACTGACCTGGCTTTGCCTGAATCAATATGGCGCGTTCAATTCGCCGGTGTGGTTCAACGTCGGCCTGCATCACGAGTACGGCATCGGCGACAAGTCGGCCAAGGGCAACTGGTTTTTCAATCGCAAGACGCGCGAAGCCGAACGTGCCGCCACTCAATATGAATATCCGCAGGGCAGCGCGTGCTTCATCCAGTCAGTGAAAGACAACATGGAAGACATCATGCGCCTCGCCTCCGCCGAAGCCATGTTGTTCAAGTTCGGTTCGGGCACGGGCACGGATTTGACGCCGCTCCGTTCGAGCCGCGAAAAACTCAGCGGTGGCGGTCGTCCCAGCGGGCCGTTGTCATTCCTCAAAGTTTATGACCAGGTCGCCAACGTCGTGAAATCCGGCGGCAAGACACGTCGCGCCGCGAAGATGAACACGCTCCGCGACTGGCACGGCGACATTGAGGAGTTTATTGACGCCAAGCAGAAGGAAGAGAAGAAGGCGTGGGCGTTGATCGAGCAAGGCTACGACGGTTCTTACAACGGCGATGCCTACGGCAGCGTGATGTATCAGAACGAAAACCTTTCCGTCCGCGTGAGCGATGGGTTCATGACCGCCGCCACGACGGGCAAGGAATGGTGGACGCGCGCCATCACGACGCAGAAGCCGCTCGAAAAGAAGGACGCGAGCAAGCTGCTCAACAAGATCGCCGAGGGCACGTGGATTTGCGGCGACCCCGGCCTGCAATATGACGGCGCGATTGACAAATGGCACACATGCAAAGGCACTGAGCCGATCCACTCGACGAATCCGTGCAGCGAATACGTGTTCCTTAACAACACCGCCTGCAATCTTGCGTCGCTGAACCTGATGAAGTTCAAGCGCGAGGACGGAACGTTCGACATCGAACGCTTCAAGGCCGCCGTGCGCATCTACATCACCGCGCAGGAAATTCTCGTGGACAACGCGAGCTATCCGACGAAGGAGATCGCCGAAAACTCCCACATCTTCCGCACGCTCGGTCTCGGCTTTGCGAATCTCGGTTCGCTCTGCATGAGCTACGGTTTGCCGTACGACAGCGATGACGGTCGCGCTCTCGCCGGTGCGATCACTGCAATCATGACCGGTCACGCTTATGAGCAGAGTGCGGAAATCGCGTCGAGCATCGGCGCGTTTGCCGGCTATCGCGATGCGCGTTGTTCCGGCGTCAGCAAGCCCGCGAAGAAAGACAACGTATGGCTCGCGGGCCCAACTCAGATCTCACCCGCTTGAACCGGCGACGGATCTACGTGGACGCGGGCGCGGCTGCACAGTGAGGCGGACGGGGGAGGGTCAGAGTTCCTCAAGCGCATCTGGCACATCGAGCCTTCACGGGGAGCTTGCCTGGTGTCAGGCAGGGCGTAGGCTCCCGCCGCAAGGAGGTCGGTTATGGCCTGTGGTTCCAAGGAGGCCGGCGGTGTTTATCGTCCGCGCCAGCCG
>Ga0194132_10006262_pt1 | contig 18573 bp, 15 predicted proteins | sample TA2KigOf80mmetaG_FD_148612 | JGI IMG/M metagenome (GOLD analysis project Ga0194132, IMG submission 148612) | Freshwater microbial communities from Lake Tanganyika, Tanzania - TA2015054 Kigoma Offshore 80m | ecosystem: Environmental > Aquatic > Freshwater > Lake | place: Tanzania: Lake...
TCAGCCGGAAGGTTGGATCCTGCGAGAGCCGCTCGGCATCGTTGACATCCTCGTAGCCGGCAATCCGGCTGTAGACGGACTGGCGCAGTAGGTCCGCCAGCGGAAGCTGGGTATTCTTGCCGCGCCGTGAGTCAGTCAGGTGTTGGGCAATGAGAGCACCGAAGCCCAGCCGTTCATCCAACTCACGCACCAGGATCAGACCACCATCGGAAGTAACGCGCGATCCCTGGAAGTCGATCTTGAGAAGGCCGTTGAACGAGAGCTGAAAGGGCTGGTTTTGTTTGTCACCCATTGGGTGCTGTCCTCCGCAGGGGTCTTCGCTGCCTTCAAACCCCTATCGATATTGATGCGGAAGAGCATCCAGGAGATTCGCACGCGCGGCTCAAAACGGAAATGTGGGCTTAACTCCCCCGCCAAGCCCTCCGCATCCGCGTTGGGCCGGAACGTGGACCGCTCCGGTACGGGTACGTTAAGATCACTGTCATGCCATCCGCCACCATCTCGCGGCGCCGGTTTCTCGCCACCGCCCTTGCCCCAGCCCTGGCGCCCGCCGCGCCCGCCCGGCGGCCGAACATTGTGGTCGTCATGACCGATGATCACGGCGCCTGGGCCACCGGCGCCTACGGATGTTCCGAGATCCGTACGCCCCATATCGACGCTCTGGCGCGGGGCGGCATGCGCTTCACACGGGCCTTCGCGGCCACGCCGGTCTGTTCGCCCAGCCGGATGACCTACGCCACCGGCAAGCTGCCCTCCTCGCACGGCGTGCAGGACTGGCTGATGCCGGTGGACAGCTTTGGCGCAAAGACACGCAACTGGCTGGACGGTCACGCCACGTATCCCGCGCTGCTGGCAGCCGGCGGCTATCACACCGGCATGACCGGCAAGTGGCATATGGGGCAGGATGAGACCGCCCAGCAGGGCTTCTCCTACTGGGCCACCGTGCCGGGCGGTGGTGGCACCTTCCTCAACGCCGAGTTCGTCAGGAACGGCGAGCGAGTGAAGACCAAGGGGTTTAAGGAAGACTTCATCGGCGATTGCGCCGCCGAGTTCATCTCCCAGGATCACGGCGGCCGGCCCTTCTTCCTTCTCGTTCCGTTCTATGCGCCGCACACACCCTACGACTATCAGCCGGACGAAGACCGTGCCCACTATGCCGATGCCGCCGGGTTCAACTGTTACCCGCGCACGCCCATGCATGAGTGGCAGAACCGCGGCCTTTCGAAGATGCACCTCAACAAAGAGAGCATGCGCGGCTACTCCGCGCTGATCACTGCCATGGACCGTGTCCTGGGCCGCATCGTCGCGGCCATCGACAAAGCGGGTGCCCGCAACGACACGCTCATCATTTTCACCGCCGACCAGGGCTGGAACGCCGGCCACCATGGCGTTTGGGGCAAAGGCAACGGCACCTGGCCATTCAACATGTACGACGAGTCGATCCGGGTCCCGATGATCTGGAACCATCCGGGCCGCGTCCCCGCCGGACGCACCTCCGATGCCATGGTGTCATCCTACGATCTGTTCCCCAGCCTGCTCGACTATGCGGGCATCGCCGCACCGCCGGCCGATCCGGCGCGCGTCGGCCGTTCCTACGCTCCCATCGCGCAGGGCCGCCGCACGGCCTGGACCAACCGTCTGTACTTCGAATACAGCTACGTGCGCGCCGTGCGGACAGAGAATCTGAAATACATAGAACGCACTGGCGGATACCCGAGCGAACTTTACGATCTCGAAGCGGACCCGGGCGAAACGAAGAATCTCATCGCCGAGCCCGCGCACCAGAAGCAGTTGGAAGGGCTCCGGCGCAACCTCGCGGCGTTCTTCAAGCGTGCCGGCGCCCCGGAAATCAGCGGCTGGCGAGCCACCACGCAGCAGCAGCTTCAGACCTATCAGGCGGTGACGCGCTGAGCGGCCGCTACTGCCCGCCAAGCGGCCACTAATGAACGCTTCGTGTGAAAACCTGGAACGGCGCCCAGTAGTAGGGCTTGGCGTGCGGGCCGCCTCTGGAGATCATCCCAAGCTTGGCCGTGCGCAATGCCTGCGCCGGTGTTTCACCACGCGCAATGCCATCGTAGAGCGCGGCCATCAGGTCGGCGGTGGAGGCATCGCCCACATCCCAGAGTCCGGCGATCACAGTGCGCGCCCCCGCCTTCTGGAAGGCCCACGTCAATCCCACCAGCCCTTCGCCCGCGAAGGCCTTGGCGCCCGCGCCCCGGCAGGCCGACAGGGTCACAAGGTCAGCCCGCAACGGTTGGGTCATGATCTCACGAGCCCGCAGCAGATAAGTGCCATCGCCGGGCGCCAGCACGATGCCCGAATCAAGCGGCACTTCCCGGTTTGCCACGGCATGCGCCGCGAAGTGCAGGATGGACTGTTCGCCGGGCCGTGCCCCGGCATAGGCGCGAACCGTGGCCGCCGTGCCCGTCAGCGAAGCGATCGCCCTTCCCGTCAGGTGCCCAGGCAGCAGGCGCAATTCCCGGGCAGCATGCTCAAGCCGTGGATACGCGGAGCCCACCGCGGGCGTATCGCCCACCAACAGGGCTGGGCCGGGCCCGGGCGAGGCTAGTGAAGCGGTCAGCGCCGCCAGCGACGGTGCAATGCTCACGGTCGCATCGCGCAGCCAATAGTGGGCGCCGCCCGCGGGATTCACAAGCGTCTCAAAGTTCAGGTCGTGCAGGGCGCCATCGGGAACTACGATCACGCGGGGGTTGACCGGCAATTGATCGAGCACCGGCCCCAGCAGGGTTTGAAACAAGGCCTGCCCCGGCCCAGCCGTCAGAGGATCGAGCGGGCTCGACTCCAGGAACTGCCGGTAAGCCCGCACCTGCTCCACGATCACCGGCGCCGCGGGCAGCCGGAATCGCCGCATCGTATCCCGTGTCACCAGCCAGACGGACGACTCCCCCGGCGCCAGCCAAAACGACAGCGCCACCGTGCGCCCAAGCAGCGCCTGAACCCGCGCCAGATCCAGGGAATGGACGCCCTCTTCCAGGACGCGGGCCCGGTTTGACTCCACGATGCGCAGCGCGCCCTGGTCTTTTCCCTGGCCGGTCAGCAGATTCAAGTAGTTCCGGTACAACCCGGCCATGCGCTCTGAATACCCCACTCGTGAATCGGCGCGTGACAGTTGCTTCTCCTGCCGGTGAAGAACATCCAGCGCCGCTTCATACTGCCGCGCGGCCTCCGCCGGCCTCCTGAGCGCCTCCAGTGCGCTCCCCAGAACCTCAAGTGACATCCAGCGCGTGTCGTCCTGGGCTGGCGCGGACGCCGCCAGACGCCGGAGTGCCTGAGTAGCCTCTTCCGCCTTACCCTCGGCCAGAAGCACCTCGGCCTGTTTCACCTCCGCCGCGTCCACCTCCTGCTTCCGGCCCGACCGCCGGGCCATTTCCAGAGCTCGTGCGGCCGCCTGCGCGGCGCTGTCCGCGCGGCCCTGCCTCAGATGCGCCGTCGCCAGGCTGCCCAGCCAAAGGGCCGCGCTCGCCGCATCCCCCAGTTTCTCCGCGCGGGCCGCGGCCTCGGCATAGGCAGCCACGGACTCGGAAAACTGGCCGGCCCTGAAATGGAGAACGCCGAGCTGGCCGTAACTGTTCATCAGGTACGCATCCTGGCCCTCGCGCTGAGACTCCATCACGTGCCGGCGCACTCCAATGGCACGCTCCAACTGGCCCGTGGCCGCATAGCACGTGGAAAGATTGCTGAGCGCGGCCGATGCCAGCAGCGCGAACCCGTCGGCGCCCGCGATGGCATTGGCGGCCTCGAAAGCCGACGACGCCTCATCCCACCGGCTCATGCCCACCAGCACCCGGCCCGTGTTTACCAGCGCCGTGCCGCGCAGGAAGCGCCCACGCAGAGTTCCGGTGGCTGATTCCGCGGCCCGGCTCAAGCGCGTCAACGCGGCTCCGGCGGCGCCGCTCTCCAGGTCCAGGCGCGACAGGTACGTCTCGGCTTCCGCCATCAAGTCGGCCAATTCAAGACGTTTGGCTTCCCCCAGCGCTGCCTCCAGTCCCGCCCGCGCCGCTCCTGCGTCCGATTCCCGCCGGGCGAACAGGCTTAGCAGCCGCGCGCGCAACCGCACCGCCGCCGGAGCCTCGCCGGTCACTCCACCCATCAAATCCAGGGCGCCCTGCCGGTTGCCCCGGTAGATCAGCACTTCGGCCAGGTCCACGCGCCAGCCATCTTTTTCCGCCGGGCCGGCCGCCGCCAGCCCCTTGCGGCCCAACTCTTCCGCGGCGGCGAGCTTTCCCTCAAAGAAAAGAGCCCGCAAGGCCTCCGGGCCCGCGGGCTCTGATCGCGATCCTGAACAGGCGGAGAGCAGCCCCGCCACAATGACTACGGCGGCATCCAGGAGCCGTTGTCCCGCACGTCGCCCACCACCGCCTCGCCTCCAAAGTCGCTGCCCAGATGGACTCGCATCATGGTCAGACGGCGGGAGCATTCATTGATCATCATCTCACCAAAGTAGATCACGCCCATGCCGGGCAATGTCAGCTTATGGCCGGCGATGCTGCTGCCCGGGGGCTCAACGCCCTTGTCCCAGGCCAGTGCGCTCACCACCGAGGTGTAGACATGCCCGCCAACGGCGGGGAAAGCCTTCCGGCGGGATCTCGACGAAGCCGGGGGGGCAAAGAGCTCGATGCCGGTCTCTTTTTCGAACTCCTCCGATTCAAGATAGCGCCGCGTCAAACCACTCCAGGTGCTCAGAGCGAAAAACGGCGCCTGCGCGAACGCAACGCCCAGCCGGTAGACACGCCGGTCACCCTCGATCCGGTACTCCAAACCCCGCAGCACCAGCCCTTTGGGGCCGCAAGTGATTGAAGACTCCTGCCCGTTCCTCGGAGCCTTGGCGATGAGGTTGGCGCGCACCATGTCCGCCGTCAGGCGCCGCACCGGGTCTTTGATGCCGCCATTCATCAGCGTCACGCCGCGCACTTCGGCCCAGGCCGTGGTGGTGGCGGAAAGATTGTTGGCGCCATGCTTGCCCTGTGTGAACTCGGCCGCTTTCGCGGTGTCATCGTAGTCGCCATGCACATACGTCAGGGCGGACTTGAAGCCCACGGTCTTGCCCAGCAGACAACTCGCGGCCTTCGCCCGGGCCAAACCCCCGACAATGGGCAGGCAGGCTGAAGCCTGAGTCTCGATGGCTAGGGCAGCGCCGGGCCGGCGGATCCTTCCGCCCACCGCCAGCGCCTCGCCGGAAAAAAAGAACCTGTTTTCGTTCTCAACTCAACCCCACTTGCCGACATTGCCTGCTCCTCAAGCCTGTCAGATCACCCGTTCCACGGTGAACTGATACGTCTCCGGCTGGTTCTGTCCAGCTCTATGTATAGATAAAGTGTAACTGCCTGCAGGGAACTTGTCAGCCGCCAGATCCAGAACCAGGGGCTGGCCCGGCTGTGGTTCTCGCGCATCCACGCGCAGGGCTCCACCCGCGCCACCGGCAATCTCGCACCGTAGCGGCGACCCCGGTTGGGTCCCGGCGAAATCCAGAATCAAGGCAAAACGCCGCTCCGACGCCCCCACCCGCACCGCCTGGGCCGCGCCGCGCGACGCCGGCCGCAACATCGCCACCGGCACCGGTTGCGGCGCCGCACTTTCACGCAGATCCGCGATCACCACAAACTGCTGATACCCGGCCGTCACCGCCAACAGCAGTGCCGCCGCGGACGCTGCCCAACCCGGTGCTGCGAACCAGGCTCTCACACCGTCAAGCCAGCCCGGGGCAGACACCGCCGCCGGCGCCGCAGCCCGGGCCTTCGCTTCCGCTACAAACACAGCCCGCAGGTTGTCGGCCGTCGCCGCCGTATCGGAAATCTCCTGAGCGCAGGCCAGGCAATCGAAATAGTGCTCCTCGAACGCGCGCATCTCGGCGCCCCGAAGCTCCCCAAGCACGTAGCGCTGGGCGGCGCCCGTGCGCAGTGCTACTTCGTGGGTCATCGCAAACCTCCCAGAATTCCACCCAGCATCGACGCGGCCATCCCCACAATGCCGCCCCGGTGACCTGGTGTGTTCATGTTGCGTTGCAGCCGGGTCTTGGCGCGGAACAGTAGTACGCGCAGATGGTCGCGCGTCACGTTGTACCGCGCGCACACTTCGTCCTTGTCGATCTCGTCGTAGAAAATCGCACGCAGCAGGTCCCGCTCCTTGCCGCTCATCTCCGCCAGCGCCTCCCGCACCCTCCGCTTGCGCTCCTCCGTCACCAGCCCCGATTCGGCGTCCGGCCGGTAGTCGGGCACCTCGTGGCCCTCCTCGTTCAAGCCCGTCTCGCGCGATGAGGCGCGAATCTGTTCGAACATCACGTTGTTGCAGACCGAGTTGACAAAGGCGCCAATCCGCTCCGGATGCTCGATCCCATCGCGCCGCAGCACCCGTAGCACCCGCAGGAACGTCTCCTGCCGGATATCCTCCAACAGTTCGATGGACCGGATGCGGGCACGCAGCTTGATGGTGAGCAACTGGCCGAAATATGCAGTGAAGTGGGCCTCAATGGAAACGTCGCCTTCCACCAGCCTCCGGACATACTCGCTGTCGAACGAGAATCGTTCCATGATCCCTGTCTCGGCGCCGGCCACTCGATTGTGGCTTCGTTTACGCGCCGGTACAGGTAATGTTATCAGACGAGGCGGCATGGACAACTCCGATCGCGTAGCCTGCCCGGCATCTTCCGGTGCGGCACGTGTCCGCCGCCGGAAGCTCCTCCCAAGGCCAGGCAGGCTGCGATCTGCCGTTTAGTGATGGGAGCGCGCCCACCGTTACGGACTCCGCCGGACTTTTTTCGAGCCGGTCTCAGTCGCTGATCGTGATCGACGGACCGCCCTGTCCGCTGCTTTCGGCGCGCCGCGCCACTTCCCGGGCCAGTTGGTAGAACTGCGCCGCCTGCGGATACTGCTCGCCGTACAGCGCCACCGGTTTACCCGAGTCGCCCCCCACACGGATCTCCGGATCCATCGCCAGTTCGCCCAGAAATGGAATATTCATCGCCGTGGCCGTCCGTGCGCCGCCGCCCGTGCCGAATACATCGATCCGCTCACCGGATTTCGGCGCGATCAGATAGCTCATATTCTCAACCAGGCCCAGAATCTCCACCCGCACCTGCTGGAACATGTTGATCGCCTTGCGCGCATCTTCCAGTGAGACATCGGACGGCGTGGTCACCACCACGGCGCCCGTTAAAGCCGAGACCTGAATCAGCGTCAACTGAACATCGCCCGTCCCCGGCGGCAGGTCGATGATCAGGAAATCGAGCGGGCCCCACTCCACATCAAACAGAAACTGCCGGATCACCCCGTGCAGCATCGGCCCGCGCCACACCAGCGGCTTGTCGCCCGGGTTCAGAAATCCCATCGACATCACCTTGACGGTGTGATTGGAGAGCGGCTGAATGCGATTGCCCAGAGCATGCGGCGTGTCCTGGATTCCCATCATCAGCGGAACGTTGGGACCGTAGACGTCGGCGTCCAGCAGGCCCACGCGATATCCCATGCCGGCCAGCGACAGCGCCAGATTCACCGATACCGTGGTCTTGCCCACGCCGCCTTTGCCGGAGCCAACCGCAATGATGTGCTTGACGTCAGGGATCGTTTGCGGCGCCATTTGCGCCGGACGTTGAGGGTGCATTCTCTTTCAGGATATCAACCGTGCCTCACCCGCCAGCCGTCCCGCCTTCACCAGCCCGCCCTGCACCACGGCGATGAAGCGCGTGCGATCCTCAAGCAGCGTAATGTCGCGCACCACGTCGCCGTCGACGATCAACAGGTCGGCCAGCTTGCCAGCCTCCACCGTTCCGAACTCGCCGTCGCGGCCCATGATCTCCGCCCCTGTGCGCGTGGCACAGCGGATCACATCCACCGGCCGGAAGCCGCCTTCGCGCACGAACAGGGCGAGTTCCTTCGCATAGGTGCCATGCGGTGTCCAACTGAATCCAAAGTCACCGCCCATGCCCAGCCGTCCGCCGGCGCTGAAGATCATCTTCGCGCTCTCAAGCCCGGCTTCAAGGGTCTCCAGGTGGCCGTCGATCACACGCTGCGACATGCCGAACTCCCGGCCATGGTCGATGCTGGCGCGTTCGAAGTGCAGCGCCGGAACCACCGGCGTGTTGCGCTCCATCAGCAGATCCAGCGCCTCGGCGTCCATGAACGTCCCGTGCTCCACCGTATCGAAACCGGCCCGCAATGCGTTCTTGATCCCCGCGTTCGCCCGGCAATGGCCGGTCACCTTCAGGTTGTGGTTGTGCGCGGTCTGCACCACGGCGGCCATTTCGTCGAACGTCATGGAGAGCGTGTGATGATCGTTGCGGTCCGGCGCCGCCGCGTCGCCCGTCGGGTAGGTCTTCACCCATTCCACGCCGTCCTTCACCAGGCGCCGCACCGCGCCCCGGGCCTCGTAGGGGCCGTTCACCAGCAGCACCAGGCCTTCCATCCCGATCTTCCGGAACTCGGGATTCCAGTCCATCAGTCCGCCCACGCCGCAGATCTCACGGCCCGATGGAGCCAGGCGCGGGCCCGCAATCAGATCCTCTTCCAGGGCATTCCGCAGCCAGACGTCGATGTTGAACAGGCTCCCGCCGCTCCGCGCCGCCGTGTATCCCGCCTCAAGCGCCGTCCGGCAGTTCACCGCGGCCCGCAGTGTCACGTACTCCACCGGGTGCCGGATGTCGAGATCCTGCAGGTCGAACACGTTGAAGTACGTGGCGTGAAAGTGCGCCTCAACCAAACCGGGCAGGATACTGCCGCCCTGCGCGTCGATCACCCGGGCTCCAGGCGGTTCCGCAGGCGCCCCGGCGGCGGGGCCGGCGTAGGCAATCACTCCGTCCCGGGCCATCACCACCGCCTCGGCCAGCGGCGGCGTGCCGTTGCCATCGATCAGTTGGCCGTTGCGAATGACGAGCGTTCCGGTGGCGTGGCGCATGGCGGTCTACTCCAGGGATTCAAGAAATGAGATCAGATGACGCTGCACCTCGGCCGTGTTCATCCAGTGCAGCATGTGGCCGGCCTTCGGGATCGCAACCAGCGTCAGATCGGCAACAAGTTCGCGGGCAAGCCGGGCGTCCTCGTCGCTCAACATGCCGCCATACGGCCAGTCGCCCTGCAGCAGCAGCGTGGGGCATCGGATGCCCGCAAGAACAGCGTGTTTGTCGTAGCCGTCCAGCCATTCGCCTGCGTTCACCGGCCGCAACACTTCCGGATCAAGCTGGGTAAGGCCCTTGGCCGAAAAGCGGATCGAATTGGCGTCCCTGGCCTCGGCAACCATGAGCCAACGGTCATCCAGCGCCTGATACTGCTTCACCCGCCCGAAGCGGCGGCACATCTCGGGCACCGTCACGGAGGGTGCCAGGATGCCCGCCAGTTCGGTGAAGTAGGGCAGGTAGTTCGTTTCCTTGATCCGGCTCCCCATGGTGTCAAACGGCGGGTCTTCCAGAATCAACGCCATCACCTTGTCCGGGGCCTCGGCCGCCGCCTGCGCGGCCACCATGGAGCCAAGCGAATGGCCGTAAACAATCGCCGGACCGTCCACGTGCTGGCGAAGATAGGCAACCGCGTCCCGCGTATAGTCGATCACCCTGTAGCCGTCCACCGCCCGGTCCGAATGGCCGTGCCCGCGGTGGCTGTAGGCCCGGATCGCCCACCGTTGGGCCAGCGACGGGATCAGGGTGAGAAACGTATTCCAGCGCCGTGTGACGCCGTGCAGGAAAATGACGGGAACGCCGCTGCCGGACGAATAGTGCTCCAGGCGGAGTCCGTTGACCGTCACGAAGTTTGGGGCTGGCATCGCCGCGAGACAGTATCCCTTAAGTGACGGGCGCCCGGCAAGGGCCCGCCGGCAATCGCTCCGCGGCGCCGGGGTTTACCTGCCCGCGCCCTTGACGGTCTCGCCCGCCTTTTCGATCCCGCCGCCGGTGACGCGCAGGATCTTCTTCGCTCCGCGTACCGTGGCGTTGCCGGTGGCCTTGGCCCCGGCGCCCACCGCGGCGCCCGCGCGTTTTGTGCCGTTCACCGTGGCCAGGGCCGTCTTATCCACCGCCTCGCCCGTCTTGCCAAGGCCCTTTTCGGTGAGGCCCTTGTCGGAGGAGGCCGGGCCGGCCTGTTTACCCGCCAGCAGAGCCGTACAGAACAATAGTGTCAGGTAAAACATTCTCATGCTAATACGTTTTATACCAGGGCGCCGGGCCGGAGGCAAGGGGGGCGTTGCAATGCCCCGGAGGGCGCTGCAATGCCCAGGGCCCCCTCCGCCGCCTCGGTTGTTACAGTAACTTACTTCCCAAGACGCCCGAATTTCCGCACACTTGAGGCATGTCGCACGGGTGGACTCCAGAGTCAAAGTTGTTTTCTTGGGCATACTTCCAGTACTTCTGATCCAATTCGGTCGTCAGGAACTTGTTTTGGCCGTGGCCCCAGTCAGGCCCTTCATCCGCTTTAGTCGATAGCTGGAGATCAACATGAAGACAAATTTGCTCATCCTGTGCGCGGCGGCCTCGGCGCTTCACGCCGGCGGAGACCTCCTCCAGGCCATCCGGGACGGCCACGAAGAAACCGTGAAACGGACCGCTGCGTCCTCCCCCGAGTCCTTCGCCATCCGCGACGAACGCGGTCTGACGCCGCTGCACTACGCCGCGGCCGTGGGCACGCCTGCCATCGTGGCCGCCGTTCTGGAGGCCAAGGCGGATGTCAACGCCACCTCGAAGAACGGAGCCACGCCATTGCTGATGGCCGTGCGCAGTCCACGAAAAGTGGACCCTCTGCTCAAGGCCGGTGCAAACGTCAATGCCGCCAATGAGGACGGTGTCACGCCCCTCATAGCAGCGCTGAACGGAGCTACCGGGCGTCTGGAGACCGTGAAACTGCTGCTGGCCCGGGGCGCGGACACAAAAGCGGTGGATCGTTCCAAGCGAAGCATCGCTCTGCTGGCGTACCGGACGCGGGACCCGGAGGTGATTGCCGCCCTGGAGGTGGCGGGCGCCAAGGTGGAAAAGCTGAGCGACCTGGGAGACAAGCCGCTCTTCAACCTTGGCTCCACGGCGTCAATCGACCAGATCCGCACGGCGCTGGACCTGGGCGCCAGCCCGAATGAGATCGGGCAGACCCTCACGCTGAGCCTGCCGGCGCTGGCTCAGTACTCCAACCGGAACCGCCTGGATGCCGTCAAGCTCCTGCTTGAGCGGGGCGCCGACGTGAACCTTCGAGGAAACAAAGGACACACGGCCCTGATGACTGCCGCCGCGGCCGTGCGCCGGAGTCCGGACATGGTGCGTGCGCTGCTCAAGGCGGGCGCGGACCCGAACATCGTCGATGCCCAGGGCCAGACAGCGCTCGACTGGGCGCGGAAACAGGGCGAGACCGAACTCGCGGCGATCATCCGTGAGGCAGGCGGCAAACCCGGCGTCGCGACCGTGGCGCCGGCGCCGCTCGCCGAGCCAAGAACCACCGCCGCAGCCCTGGAAAAGGCCGTTCCCCTGCTGGTGTCGGCCGGCGCCACCTCCATTCGCAAGGTGGCCTGCGTCAACTGTCACAACAATTCGCTGCCGGCAGTGGCCCTGAAAACGGTTCGCGACGCCGGCCGGGACATTCCGGCGGACGCCGCCGGACACCACGCCCGCGCCTTCGAGTAGACCTCGGCACGCCGGTGGGATACGTCGCTCTGGTTCGACGCGGCGGCCACCTATGTTGAGTGGGCCCTGGTGGAAGAGGGTCTCCCGCGAGGCCTCCAGTCCGATGCCATTGCTCTCCGCATACTTCGCGCGCAGCAGGAGAACGGGCGCTGGGGCAACGACGGCGATTCGCTGCGCCCGCCACTGTCATCGTCGGCCATCAAGACCACCGCTTTCTCCATCCGCGTGCTGGATGCCTGGGCGCCCCCTGCGCATCAGGCCGAAGCCCGCCGGGCAGTAAAAGCCGGAGCCGCCTATCTGGAACAGGCCACCGCTCCCGACACCCAGGACCTTGCCTTCCAGCTCCTGGGCCTGAAGTGGGCCGGCGGAAGCCATGCGATTCCGGCGTTGCGGGACAAGCTGTTGGCCCTTCAGCGCGAGGATGGCGGCTGGGGCCAGATGCCGACCATGGCCAGCGACGCCTACGCCACCGGCCAGGCGCTCTACGCTCTTCGCGCGGCGGGAGCGGTCTCCGCCGGCGACAAGTCGTGGCGGCGGGGTATCGGCTACCTGCTCCGCAACCAGTTGGAGGACGGCGGCTGGTTCGTCGCCACACGAGCCTTCGGATTCCAGCCCTACTACGAGGGCGGTTTTCCGCATGGTGTGAATCAATTCCTGTCAGCATCAGCCAGTTCGTGGGCAACGATGGCACTGGCCCTGGAACTGGAAACGAAAGGGACCCCCGGGCGAACGGGTGATTAGCGTTGAACGCAGCACAAAAGGAGACACGAAAATGAAATTTCAGAATCGAGCTTTCGGAATCACCGCGGTTTTCGCGGGTTTGTTCGCGCTGACACCCGCCGTATGGGCCCAGTCGCCCCAAGGGACCGTGCCGCTGGTTGTCCGGAAGTACAAAGTGAAACCCGGTAGCGTCAGAGCGTTCGAGGAGGTCGTCAGGAAGTACCGGGACGCCTTCAAGGATCAGGGCCGCGCCTTCTACATGACATGGCGCACGTCGATGGGAGACAGCTACGAGTACACGGTGCTTGCGGCGATTCCGGGAATTGTGGCGTTCGACTCACCGAGTCCGCTCATCAAGGCCTTTGGCGAGCGCGACGCGATGGAAATTGGATACCGTATGGCCCAATTCGTGGACGGCACGACCCAGCAACTGTGGCATCTGCACCGGGAGCAAAGCATCTGGTCCGCCCAGGACTTCAAGGGGGCCCGTGTCACCGAAATCGGGCTCAGGAATGCCGAAGCTGGGCGGGAGCACAGCCGGGTCCAGGAGCCGGTGGTCGCAAAGCTTCGCGAGGCCGGCCGGAAGAATTACTGGACCGTGCATCTCGACTACGGTGGAGACGACTTCCGCGCTCTGATGATCACACCTTTCGACACGTATGGCGAACTCGAACAGCCGCTCAGCCTGTCGAAGCTGTTGGGCCCGGAGGAAGCTAAGAAGATCGTGGCCATCCGGGACAAGACAACGCGCTTCCGAAACGTCTATCTCTGGTCGTACCGGCCCGATCTCAGCTACCGGTCCGCCGAACTGCCCAAGTAAATGAACGAAGGAGACCCTCCATGACTCGACGGATCGCAGTCCTGATTGTCGCGGCCGCCGCAGCGGCCGCCGCCCAGCAGCAGACGCCGGAGTATCACTATGCCCGCGCCTACTACACCAAATGGAAGCCCGGCATGCGGGCGGAAGGCATGGCGTTCATCAAGGGTGTACCCTCGCAGGCGGCGCGCAACTGGCTCGAGAAGCAGCCGGGCGCGGTCGGGCAGGTCACCATGTCGCGCGTGCTGCCGGGTGGCCCGGAGCCCGGGCCGGACAGACTGAGGCTGGTGATCTATTCCAAGCCCCCGAATCTCGATGGGTCCGATGCGCCCGGCGCCCCCGCCTTTGTTGAAGGAACCGGCATGACGCCGGCCGAGTACAGCGCCAAGCTGGGCAGCTACATCGAGAACGTGCGCTCCGAGATCTGGAGAAGCGTCTACCGTCACGGATCGTTTCAGCAGGGTGACTATGTCCGCGTCACCCTCTTGAAGGTCCCAAGCAATCACTTTCAGAAAGCCGTCGAGTATCGCCGTACGTGGGCCAGCGCGATGATGGCGGAGGTGGTCGGTCGTGGTGTGATCCGGGGGCAGGAGACTTGGTCCACGCGCCTTCCGGCCGAAGAGCAGCCCTCCCTGATGAACATCACCGTATACCCCAACTCCGATGCCACCTACAAGGGCTTTGGCAACCAGCAGGACGTGTTCCTGAAGGCGCACCCCGGGAAGGATTACTACACCTACCGGCAGGTGGCGGACGCCGATGGGGAAGCCGTCGTCAGCACGCAAGCAACCATGTACCGCGTGGATCTCGTGATCTGGAAGTAGCCGGGAGCGGCTATCGGAACAACTGGTTCAATTGGTGGGCCAGCCGGTAGCCGGCCAGCGCCCCACGAACAGCGGCCACCTCTTTCGCCCTCTTTTCGTAGGCCTCGCTCAGCACGGCCGGGTTCTGCGCCGTTCCTCCGGTGAAGTTGTACACATCGGCCTTGGCCGCCGCGACACTCTCCTTCACCCACGTCTTCGGAACCGCGCGCGCCGCCCCCGTCCGCCCGTGTCCGTTCACCAGGGCCGTGGCCCGGGCCGCCACGAACGCGTTCGACTGCCCGGTGCCCAACTGCGCATCCCAGAACGAATGCAGGTTGCTCTTGCCCGGTAGCGCGACACCGTTGCCCCCACGGTCTCCATCGGGTGAAATGGAGTGAAACCGGGCCACGGCGTGCAGCGGCTGATGAACGTCGCCCACCAGATGCAGCAGCCACGGAATCAGATACGTCTGCATCTCGGCGCTCGATCCGCGGAAGGTCCGCCGGATCTCATCCAGTTTGATCAGCACATTCGGTTCCGGTGCACGGCGGCCCTTCACGGACGTCCCGTCGGTCGCAATCGGAACGTTGGTGAAGTGCCAGTTGGTGTGACGGTTCATCTCGGGAAATCCGGGGAGAGTGGGTGTTGGCGTCCCTGTGTCGCCATGAAAGCGCGGGTCGTTCCGGATGTCGTCGGGCCAGTTCGCCGCGTGCTCAAACGCCAGGCGTGCCCTCTCCGCCGGGTCCGCCGGGGCGCTGCCCACCCACTTGGCGAAATCCGGATGGCGGGCCAGAGCGGCGTCCACCTTCGTCCGTACTTCAGGTTTCAGGTGATCGTAGGCGATGCGGGCGATCACCCGATGGCCGGTGCCGTTCCAGGCGCTTGCCGTGTAAGCAATCAGGACGGCCGGAGCAAGAAAACGCATGTTCCCAATCCTCGCATATCCGGGCGCCGGTCACGCCTGAGCGGCCTAGAACCGCAGCCGCGCGCCGATCTGCACGTTGCGGGGGAAGTTGAATTGCGCCACTGGCAGTACGCCGAATGCCACGCTATTGGGGTCCGTGTTCGGACCCTGCCGTATGGGCGTATTGAATGCATTGAAGGCCTCGCCGCGCACCTCAAGCGACCATCGCTCATTCACCTGCACCTTCTTCGCGATGGCCATGTTCACCTGCACCGCTGTCGGATCGGTGATCTGGCCCGAGCGGGCAGTCAACTGGCGGAACGAGTACGGGGCGCGCTGGGTGTAGCAGGCAGGCCGGCCATTCGGCAGACGGGCGTTCTCAAACCATCGAATCTCCCTCTGGTTCGCCGCGCGGTTGTCGGCGCATGTGAATTCCCATCCGGTCGGCAGGCCGGTGGGCACACCGGAATTCCAATCCACCCAGTAGTTGTAATTCCAGCCGCCCAGCAGCATGTCCACCGCTTTGGGCAGGGCGCTCAGCAGCGGCCTTCCCTTGCCAAACGGCAGATCGTAGACGCCCGCCAGCGTCAACTGCTGCCTCACGTCGATGTCGGTCAACTGGTTCCCCCAGGGATTGAACCGTCGGAAGTTGTACGCGAAATCCTCGCGCAGGAAGTTCTCCATCTGCTTTGACCATGTGTAGTTCAGCACCCACGTCACCGTGCCGAACTTCGATCCCGGCAGCATGCGCCGTTCGAACTTCACCTGAAGGCCGTTGTACCAGACGCGGCCCCAGGGCTGGGTGTTCATCGCCACGCCGGTGAACTCCGGAATGGGGTAGAACAGGTTGAACCGTGTGATGTCGGGCGCCACGCCGTAGCCAACACTCGCCGGCAGAATGTTCTGGAACGGGTTGGGAAGGCGCCCTTGGAAAAAGGCAGGGTTCGCCTGGGCCGCCTCGTAGATCTCCTCGGCGGGCCGGTTCAACTGAATGCCGCGTGTCTCCTTGAGTGTCCGGCTGCCGATGTACGAAGTCTCAAGCACGATTCCCCACGGCAACTGAACATCAAGCCCCACCGAGTACTGATAGGTGCGGGGAATCAGGCGCTGCCGGCCGTCAAAGCTCACATCGCGGCCGATAAATGTGAGGAGTCCCAGGCTGGAGCCGGTGGGCGGAATCACCCCGTTCGGAAAAGGGTCGTCCAGCGAGTAGGGTCCCGTCAGCCGGCCCGAAGGTGTCAAGGTGTCGAGCGAATTGATGTACGGCGTCGATTGGCTGAATCCCGTGGTGAGACTGCCCTGCGTGGACGTTCGATGGAAGATGCCCAGGCCCGCGCGCAGGACGGCGGATGATCCCAGGCGGTACGCCATTCCAATGCGGGGCTGAATGTTCGACAAGTCGAAGTTGTAAGGCCGGCGTGGTTGGCCCCCCACTCCCGCGAACAACAGCCCACCCTTGATTTCGGCGGGCGCCGCCGGATAACCCTGCACGGTCTGCGCCAATTGCCGCCAGCGGGCGACAATCGGATCGCTCAACGGATTCTTGGAGTTGAAGTCGAAGCCGCTCACGATGCGGTTGTGGAGCTCCGTCAGCGGCCACTGCACGTCGTACCGCAGCCCCATGTTCAGCGTCAGTCGGTTACTCACCTTCCAGTCGTCCTGGATGAATCCGGCTAGGTACGGCTCCTTGCGGTAGAACGTGTCGTTCCAGTCGATCTGTCCGCTGTTCACTGCGCCCAGCAGCAGGGACGCCACCGAACTACCGTCAAACGCCCCCTGGGACCGTCCTGTGTACTGCTGCGTCCACCCGGCGGAAAAATTCAGAAGTCCACTCGAACGGCCGGACGCCTGAGAGCCTCGGTGAATGGTGGCCCACTCCGAACCGTACTTAAGCGAGTGGCGTCCCAGAGTCTGCGCGACGCTGGCCTGAAGGTTGCCCTGCTGGCGCTGGCTTGCATTCAGATACTGATTGCCGACAATCGTGTTGAACCCGCCCAGTTCAAGCCGTGGCGCGAGCCTCGTCGCGAAGGTCGGTACCTCGGGTATCTTCTTGATCCCCACCTTGTCCCAGGTGAAGTTGGGGTCCGAAACATCGGGGAAATTCTGCGAAAACCGGTTGAACGAGCCCTGAACCGTCAGCAACATGGTTGGCGAGAAGACTCGCTGCCAATTGACGATCAGGTTCCGGTCACGCCGCACCGTGCCCGGCATGTTGCCGGTCTGGGCCGGTGCCGGAAATCCGTTGCTATCCCGAAACTCGCTGCCGTCCTGGAACGTGAACACCACGTTCAACCGGTTGTTGTCGTTCAGCACCCGGTCGTACCGCGCCATGGGTTGCTCATACCGGTACCGCCCCACCTGGTCGGGCCGCAGAAAATTCTGGTTCAGCGGGTTCGGCCCCCGGAAGTTTTCTGTGGGATACAGCGCCAGGTACGCGCGTCCCACCGGGTGGATCCGCGATGCCGGAAGCACGTTGCCCGGGAACGGCTGCCGCTCGATCACACCGTTCACCCCCTGAATCGGACAGGGCCTCTCAGCGGTGCAAAGCCGCGATGTCAGCGGGTCGAATACCCGCACGCCGAAATCGGTGAACCGCTGGCCATCGCGCATCGCCGCCGGAGGCACCGTGGAGACCACCGGAAACGGTGTCCGCTCCTGCCAACCCTCGAAGGAAAAGAACACAAAGTCCCGGTTCTTTCGGATCGGACCGCCGATGATTCCCCCGTACTGATGCTGATTTCGATACCCTCGCTGCGATCCGGCCGCATTGTTCTGCCGGGCGTTGGCGTCAAGAATCCGATTCCGCCAGAAGTCGAAAAGCGATCCGTGCCAGTCGTTCGTGCCTGCCTTGAGCGTCGTGTTCACATGCCCGCCGCCGCTGCGGCCAAACTGGGCATCGTAGGTGTTCACCATCACCTTGAACTCCTGGATCGCTTCCACATTGGGCGCCAGGTTGAACGTACCGTCCGTTGAGATGGGCGCCCCGTTCAACAGGAACTGATTCGTCCCTGTCCTTCCCCCGTTCATCGTGAACGCCCCGTTGACATCCCACGCCCTGGTGCCTGAAAACCCCGCCGAACCGAACTGCCGCTGCGTGAACCGGACACCAGGCACCAGATTCATCAGCATATAGCTCTGCCGGCCATTGAGCGGAATCTCCGTTACCGCCACCGGATCAATCACAAGACCTCGCGACGCCGTGGCCGTGTTGATCAACTCCTGCTGCCCCACGACCGTGATTTCCTGGGCGATCTGTCCGATCTCGAGCGTGATAGCCAGGTTCAGCTTGTCCGCCGTCCGCAAAATGATGTTGGTCCGGTTGACGGCGCGAAAGCCCTGCGCCTCCACATGCACCGAGTAGGCGCCCGGGTCGAGTGCGGTAATCGTGTAGTAGCCATCGGAATTGGTGACCGTTTCGCGGCTCACACCGGTATCCGTCTTCGTCACCCGGACCGAGGCGCCCGGCACCGCGGCGCGCGCCGGATCGGTTACCTGCCCGAGAATGGTCGCCCGATAGTCCTGCGCGAGGAGGCATGCTCCCGCAAACAGAGAAAGTATCCCCAGTACCCTTACACCCATGGGAAAGAGTATAGCCCGGGATTTCCATTTTGGGTCTCCCGGACCCCGACAGTATACACCAACGCCTCACTCCCGTGCCGGATTTGATCAGAATCCCCTTTCCGAGGGCGGGCCAGTGCCTGCGGATGGCTTCTTTCGACCATCG
>Ga0194132_10006263_pt1 | contig 18571 bp, 15 predicted proteins | sample TA2KigOf80mmetaG_FD_148612 | JGI IMG/M metagenome (GOLD analysis project Ga0194132, IMG submission 148612) | Freshwater microbial communities from Lake Tanganyika, Tanzania - TA2015054 Kigoma Offshore 80m | ecosystem: Environmental > Aquatic > Freshwater > Lake | place: Tanzania: Lake...
ATCGCGCCCGTAAGAAGTCGGGCACAACACCACTGGCGAGGATCGCGTCCATGAACAACCCCGTCAGCACCATGTTGCCGATCGTGCCGGCGCCGAGCTCCGCGCCGAGCGCGTACGCGACGCCGAGGATCGCCACGCCGACGAGCATGTTCGACTGACCCCACGTGATCGGCAAGTGGAACGTCAGCCCATGGTGAAAGACGTTCCACGGGTTCAGACCGAGGCGTGACTTCAACGTCAGCACGAACCCCAGGGCGAGCAGGAACAGGCCAACGACGAGCATGACCCAACGGCGAAACGCAAAACGCGGCCTGAGGGGCGCCGCGGCGTCGTATCGCTCCGAAGAAGCGGACGTGCGCAGCGTCACGCCGGCGCGATCTCGCGCGCGTCGACGATGCCGTCGGGCCGCGGCGTCCATCGCCCCGTCAGGCGCGGACCGACGCCGTACAGGTGCCGCGGCACATACAGGAACAACCACGGTGCGTCGTCGTGGACGAGCTGGTAGAGGCGGCGATAGATCGCTTCGCGCTCGTCGGGGGATCGACTGGCATGCTCGGCGGCGGCGAGCCCTTCGTCGAACGCGGGGTTGTTGTAGCCTTGCCACCACCAGCCGGCGTAACGCGCGCTCAGCTTCTCGCGGCAGACGCGGTACATGCTGAGCGGGCTGGAGTCGAAGACTGCGATGTCGCCGATATTCTTCTCGCGCACCTGGTGCGCGTAGGCGGGGCGGTCGGTCTCGATTTCGACAGTCGCGGAGAGGCCGAGGCCGCGCAGTGAATCGGCGAGCGCGTTCGCGAGCGCCGGCCCTTCGCTCGGCACCGAAGACGGCGCGCGGATCTTGAAGACGGTTTGCTTGCCGGCGCCGGCCTCGGCGAGCAGACGCTTCGCCGCCGCGGGATCGTACGGATACGGCGCGAGGTCGGGATCGGCGCCCCAGTGCCGCGCGCTCACCGGGCCGGTGAGCAAATCGGCGCCGCCGCCGAGGTGTTGGGCGATGAACGCTTGCCGGTCGAAGCCAAGATTGATCGCCTGACGCACGCGGACGTCCGTGCACGGACCCTCGAACAAGTTGAAGTAGAAGATGATGCACAACGTTCCGGGCGTTTCGAGAACCTTGCCGTTGACGCGACTCCGCTCCGCGGCCGGTACGGACGTGATGAGGTCCGCTTCACCGGCGGAGAGCGCTTGCGCGCGGGCGGCGAAGTCGGCGACTTGCCGCCACCGCAGTCCGGAAGACGCCGCGGGCGCGGCGACCGGCGTGCTCGCGTTGCCCAGGAATACGACGGCGCCGTCGTCGCGACGATCGAGGCGCAGCGGCCCGGAGCCCACGGGATACGGCAGACCCGGCGCCTCGTCGGGTGTTCCCTCGGGTACGATCGGCATCGCGGCCAGCACGTCGCCAAAGTCGGCGAGCGGATTCGGCAGTTGGATGCGCACGGTGTCGCGGGCGACGGCGCTGACGTCGACGTCACGGAGATACGAGTCGTAGACGCCCGGCATGCCAAACGATCCGCCGGCGCGCCGGAATCGCTGCGTCGTCGCGACGACGTCGGCGGCTTCGATCGATTTGCCATTCGCGAACTGCGCGTCGTGGCGCAGCGAGATCGTCCACGTGAGGCCGTCGGCGGAAACCTCGAAGCCGGTGGCGAGGCGCGGGACGAGCCGGAGGTGCCGGTCGCGCGCGAGCAGCGGATCGAACGCGTTCGCGATCAAGCTCATCCGCTCCGGTTGGTCGGTCGTGAAGTGCGGATCGAGCAGATCCGCGGTCGCGGCCGCGACGCGGATGGGGTCGTTCGTCATCGAAGGGTCATCCTCTCTCGTGATTCGGTCGGAGCTAGCGCATCGCGCCGGATGCTTGGGTTCGACCGGCCGGCGTCAGGTTCGCAGCCGGGGATCGAAGACGTCCCGCAAGCCGTCGCCGACGACGTTGATGCTGAGCACCGTCAGCATGATCGCCAGGCCGGGGAACGTCGATGCCCACCAAGCTTCGGCCAAGTAGTCCTTCGCTTCCGCGAGCATGCCGCCCCAGGACGGCGTCGCGATCCCCACGCCGAGTCCGAGGAAGCTGAGCGCCGCCTCGCCGATGATCGCGCGCGCCACCTCGAATGTCGACAGCACGATGACCGGCGTCAGTACGTTCGGGAACACGTGGCGCGTGACGACGCGCGCTTCCGACGCGCCGGCCGCCCGCGCCGCTTCGACGAACGAGCGCTCGCGCACCTCCAGCGCTTTCGCGCGCGTGACGCGCACGTAGCCGACCCACCCGCCGATCGCGAGCACGAGGATGACGTTGCCGAGCCCCGGCCCCAGGAACGCGACGACCGCGATCGCGAGCAGCAGGAACGGAAACGCGAGCTGCACGGTCGCGATCCAGCTGATGAGGTCGTCGACGCGCCCGCCGAAGAACCCGCTGACGAGACCGAGCGCGACGCCGACCGTGCCGGCGACGAGCACGGCCGCGGCGCCGACAGTCAACGAGATACGCCCCGAGTACACGACGCGCGACCAGACATCGCGGCCGAGGTGGTCGGTGCCGAGCGGATGCGCCCCGCCCGGCGGCTGAAATCGCAGCGACAGGTTCTGCTGCACGGGATCGGCGATCGACAGCAAGGGGGCGAAGAACGCCGACACGACCAGCAGCGCGAGGAAGATGCCGCCGGCCGCCGCCAAGCGCTGGCGCAGGAACCGCCGCCACCACGAGGCGCGCGCGCTGTTCACGTCAACCGCACCTGCGGATTCAGGAACACGTAGAGGATGTCGGTCGCGAGGTTGAGGCCGACGTAGACCGTCGCGACGACGAACACCGCCGCTTGCACCACCGGGTAATCGCGCGCGTAGATCGCGCCGACGGCGAGGCGGCCGAGCCCAGGCCAGGCGAAGATCTGCTCCGTGATCACTGAGCCCGCCAGCAACGCCGCCAGGTCGAGCGCCAGCACCGTGACGACGGGGATCAGGCTGTTGCGCAGCGCGTGCCGCAGAACGACGCGCATCTCCGGCGCGCCCTTCGCGCGCGCCGTGCGGACGTAGTCTTGGCCAAGGACCTCGAGCAGCTCGGATCGCAGCACGCGCGTGGTGCGCGCCATGTTGTACATGCCCAGCGTGATCGCCGGCAGCACGAGCGATTGCCAGCCCTGACTGCCGCCGGCCGGGAACAACGGGATCAAGACGACGAACACGAGGATCAATAAGACGCCGAGCCAGAACACGGGCATGCTCTGTCCGAGCAGCGCGATGACCATGCCGGCGTGGTCGAAGATGCTGCCGCGCCGCAGCGCCGACAGGATGCCGATCGGGACGGCGACGATGAGCGCGATCGCCATCGCCGCCGCGGCGAGGCGCAGCGTCGCCGGCAGCCGCTCGACGACGAGCCCGAGCGCCGGCTGCTGGTTGCGCAGCGATTTGCCGAAGTCGCCGCGCGTGACGCCGCCGATGAACTTCAGGTATTGCTCTGGCAGCGGCCGGTCGAGGCCGTGCGCGCGGCGCAGCTGCGCCAGCTCCTCGTGCGACGTGCCGATCGGCGCCAGCAAGCGCACCGGATCGCCGGTCAGGTGCACGAGCGCGAACACGACCATCGAGACGCCGAAAAGCACGGACACCGACTGCAAGAGTCGGCGTCCGATGTATCCGGTCATGCGCTACGCCTGCGGCTGAACGTCGTTGATCCTCAGCCTGCCCAACCGAATGCTCGGCAACAGATTCGTCGACGGGAACCACAGCTCGTCCGTGAACTGCAGCGAGCGCTCCTTCGACGCGCCCTCGAACGTCTTGAACGCGTCGAGGAACGACGCCGTCCAGCGCACGTTGTGCACGGGTCCGACGATCTCGCCGTTCTCCACGAGGAACGTGCCGTCGCGCGTCGTGCCGCTCATCGTTCCCGTCTTGCCGTCGATCGGTGACACGTAGCCGTGGGCGCGCGTGATCAGCAGCCCGCGCTTCATGCCGCGGAGCAACTGCTCGCGCGTCACTTCGCCGGCGGGCACGACGAGCGAGATCGGCACGGGGCCGTAGTGATTCGGCGAGGGCATCGCGTGGCCCGTCGACGTCGTGCCGGCGCGTTGCGCCGAGGCGACGTCGTGGACGACGCCCGTCGCCTTGCCGTTCTCGATCAACGCCACGCGCTTCTTCGGCGAGCCCTCGGCGTCGAACGGCATCGGCAGCACGGTATTGTCGACGTTGTCTTCGTAGAGCGAGAAGTTCTTGGCGGCGATCAGCTGGCCGAGGTTGCCGCCGACGAAGCTGCGCCCCTCTTCCATCGCCCGGGCGCCGAAGGACCCGAGCCCGCGGAAGCTGAGCTGGAACAGGATCAACGACAACGCCGGCGGATCCAGCACGACTTGATAATCGCCGCGCGGAATCGGCAGCGGATCCGCGGCCTTGCGCGCCGTCTCCGCGGCGCCGCGGGCGACGGCGGCGAAGTCGATCTTCTTGACGTCGCGGTGGATCGCCATGCCGTACCCGGACGCGTACATCGACGCGCCGCGCACGACGCAGACCGCGCCGGCGTACGTCAGCGGTGCATAGGCGCGGAGGCCGTTGCTGTTGCCGACGGCATACTCCTGGAGGCCGACGCGGACGTTGCCGGCGAGCAGGTTCGGAGCCGCGCCCTCGACGAGCGCGCGCGCGAGGATCCGCCGCGCCTGCTCGTCGCACCCGGCCGTGCTGTCGTGGAAGGTCTTCAACGATGGATACGATGTCTTCGTGCCCGGCAGCGGCGGCACCAAGACGGCATGCGACCGCCGTCGCGCCTGCTCGACCGCCCGCTCGGCGACCGCGCGCAGACCGGCGGCGGACAGATCCGACGTCGACGCGATGCCGAGCCCGCCGTCCTTCCAGGCGCGCACCGTCAGGCGCGCCGTGTCTTCCTCGACGTTCTGATGAACCTCACTGTCCGCGATGCGCGTCAGCGCGAGCGTCTGCGCCGCGAGCACGGCTTCCGTCTGATCGGCGCGGCTCGCCTTGAGGACCTGGTCAAACATCCCGAAGACCTTGTCGCGGCCGATCATGGCAGCCCCACCTCCACATTGCGGAAGCGCGCGGGCGGTCCGCCCTGGCCCGTGCGGATGAACTGCCACGGCAGCCCCTTGCCGCACTCGGCGATGCCCGTCAGCCGCGATTCGGCGGCGTAGCCGATGCCGTCGCACTGGCGCCACAGATCGGGCGTGTTCGTAAAGACGATCGGCGTCTTGACCGGCTCGACGAGCCGGCCGTGCCGGATGCGCCAGCCGATCTCGCCGCCGAACGAGCAGAGCAGCCGCTTGTCGTCGATGTCGGCGGTGCGGAACGTCTCGATGTAGATGCCGTCGTCGACTTCGCCGATCAGCGCGTCCTTCGAAGACGTCCCGGGCTCGAGCACGAGGTTCGTGATGCGGACCATCGGCATGCGCGACCACGAAGACGCGCGCGACGTGCCGTTGCTCGGCCGGTGGATCCGCGCCGCCGACTCGCGCGACATTAGGTAGCCGGACAGCACGCCGTTCGTGATCAGGGAGAACCGCTGCGACGGCACGCCTTCGTCGTCGAACGCGAACGATCCGGCGGCGCCGGGGATCGTCGCGTCGGCCGTCAGCGACACGAGCGGCGATCCGTAGGGGAAGCGATTGACCTTGTCGGGCGTCATGAAGCTGGGACCGAAGTTATCGAGCTCGTCGCGGAGGACGCGGTCCAGCTCGGCGGGGTGGCCCAGCGTCTCGTGCAGGACCATGCCGATCATCGTCGGATCGAAGACGACGGTCATCTTGCCTTGCGGGCACGGTTTGGCGCGGGAGAATTCCACGGCCTCGCGCGCGACGCGCGCGCCCGCTTCGGCCATGTTCAGGCCGTCGAACCACTCGTAACCGGCGACCGCGTAGTCCCAGCCGCCGTGGTGCGGATACGATCGCGTGGCGCGCCCGCCGGCCGACTCGCCGGTGGCGGCGACGCCGCCGCCAACGACGCTGGTCTCTTGCAAGACGTGCGCGCCTTCGCTCGTCATCACTTCGACGTACTCGCGCCGAAGGTCCATGTTCGCTTTCGTCTGCACGACGCCGCTGACGGCGGACATCGCCGCGTGGGCGCGGTGCAGCAGCGCCAACCGCTCGCTGATGGGCACCGAGAACGGATCGATGCGGCCGAGCATGCGATGCTCTGCGCGCACCGGCTGAACCGCCGCCAACGCGATCGGCGACCGCCGCGCTTGCGCGCTCGCCTTCGCGATTGCCGCCGCGCGCTTCGTCGCCGTCTTCAGCGACGCGTCGTCGGTGTGCGCGGTCGCGGCGAACCCCCAGCCGCCGTTGATCAGCAGCCGGATGCCGAGCCCGGCGGAGTCGTGCCGGTAGGCGGTCTCTTCGTCCCCGTCGACGACGACGTGTTGCTCCTGGCGGTAGCGCACGAGCCGCGCCTCGGCGTAGGAGGCGCCGTGCTTCTCCGCCAGCTCGAGGATCGTGGTGAGGATCTTCTGCGAGTCGCTCATCGTCAGCGCGTCACATCCACTTCGTTCAGGCGGATCCGCTGGTCGGGGAACGGCACCCAGCCGCGGAGGCGGCGATTCAAGCCGAACAGGTCAACCTGCTGATGCAGGAACAGGATCGGCGCCTCCTCGCGGAAGTACTCGAGCGCGCGGCGCACGAGCGTCTGCCGGCGCGCCGCGTCACCTTCCGACTCGGCTGCTTCGACCATCTGATCGAACGCCGGCACGCGGTAGTACGAGTTCGGGTGCTTGCCGTGGAAGACCGACAGCATGCGCGCCGTGTCCGGCTCCGTCGCGTAGCCGATGTAGAACAGCGGCCCGCCGCTGTACGAGTACTGCTCGCGCGTGTAGACGCCCCACTCCAGGACGTCGACGCGCACGCGCACGCCGGCCTGCTGCAGCTGTCCGGCGACGGCCTGCGCCATCTCCTTGTCGAGCATGTAGCGGCCATTCGGGCTCTGCATGCGGATCTCGAAGCCCTGCGGGAAGCCGGCCTCTTGCAGCAGCGCGCGGGCCCGCGCCAGGTCGTAGGGATACGGCTGCAGGTTCGGGTTGAAGTCGCGGTAGAGGTTCGTGACGACTTGCCCTTGCAGCGCCTTGCCGTAGCCGCCGAGCACGGTGCGGATCAACTCATCCTTGTTGATCGCGAAGTTGAGCGCCTGGCGCACGCGCCGGTCGCGCAGCGGCGTGTTGTTCAACACGTCGTACATGATGAACATGTTGCGCATCGAAGGCGATTCGACGATCTGCAGCGTTGGCCGCGCCCGCACGCGATCCTTCGACACCGGCTGCAGGTCGACGACGATGTCGGTCTGACTGGACAGCAGCGCCGCTACGCGCGCCGAGACGTCGGGCACGGTGCGGAAGACGATGCGGTCGACCTTCGGCTTCTCGCCCCAGTAGTTCGGGTTCGCGTCGAGGACGATGCGCTCGTCCTTGACCCACTCCTTGAGGACGAATGGCCCCGTGCCGATCGGCTGCGTCGCGAACCGCTCCTCGCCGATCTGCTGTACGTACGCCTTCGGCACGATCGGGAACTTCAATTGATAGAGGTCGAAGTACGGGATCGGCACGTTCGTCTCGAAGCGCACGACGTTCGCGCCGGCGGTCGTCACGGATTTGATGTAGCGCGTCTCGCCCTTGCGCTGCGACTTGCTCGCCTCCGCCATGACGCGGTCGAAGCTGAACTTCACGTCCTCGGCGGTCAGCGCTTGCCCGTTGCTGAACTTGATGTTCGGCCGCAGTCGGTACTCCCACGTCGTCGGGCCGGTGCGGCTCCACGACTGCGCCAGGTGCCCGCGCATCTTGAACTGCGGATCGTACTCCAGCATGCTCTCGAGGACGTGCGCGGTGACGTTGACGATCGCTTGGGCCGTCACCTGCCCGGAGTCGAGCGTCCACGGCTCGATGCCTTGCGCGACCATGATCTGCTTCAGCGCGGCCGGCGCCGCGCCGACCGGCATCACGATGCCCATCATCGTGACGACCGCGAGTGCCAACGCGATCCGTTGGAACGTCTCCCGTGTCATGGACCAACCCCCTTGTGCGCCGGCGTCGGCCGGCTACGTGCCAGTTTGTCTGCGGTCCCTTTGCGCGTGCGAACGTGGCGTTCTAGGGCGGATCGAACCGACTCGAGGTGCGCTTTCATCAAGATACGGGCGGCGTCGGGGTCGCGGCGGGCGACCGCGTCGCAGATCGCTTCATGGCCTTCCACGTCGTCGAGGCGCGGCTTCGGCCCGCATTTCGCGTAGAAGCGGACGATCCACTGCACTAACGGCAGCAGCGGGCGGTTGTGCGCGGCTTGGCAGAGCGCGATGTGGAACTGCAGATCGGACGGCGGACGGTTCGTGCCGGCGATCTGCTGCCGGAACGCTTCGACGTGACGGCGCAGTCGCGCCATGTCATCGGCGGTGGCGCGGATCGCGGCGAGCGCCGCGATCTCCGGCTCCAGCAGCAGACGGACTTCCAACAGCTCGCGCGCGGTCTCGGCGCGCGGCTCGAACGACAGCACGCGGTCGGCGTTCTGCCATAACGCGGGGCCTTGATCGGTGACGTAGATGCCGGATCCGTGACGGATGTCGATGAGGCCGAGCGCTTCCAGCCCGCGCAGCGCTTCGCGCAACGACGTGCGGCTGACGCCGAGCGCTTCCAGCAGATCGCGTTCGGAGGGCAGGCGCGCACCCGCGGGATACGCGCCGGAGACGATCAGCTCCGCGAGCTGGTCCTGAACCTCGCGGGCCACCTTGCGGCTGGAGATCGGTCGTATGGGCAGCGCCGCCAAGCGCGCCTCCGAAAGTGGTATGACGACAGACCTATGATAACACCCGTGCCGGATCGGTATTGGCGCCGCAGACGAGCACGCCGACCCGCTCCTCGGGCGCCGGCTTGTAGGCGCCGGAGAGCAACGCCGCGAACGCCGCGCTGCCGCCGGGCTCGGCGACGAGCCGCGTCGCGTCCCACAGTCCGCGGACGCCGGCGCGGATCGCGTCGTCGTCGACGAGCACGACGTGGTCGAGGTACACTTTCGCGACGTCGAACGCGCGGTCGCCGACGCGCGAGGCGCCGAGCGAGTCGCTGGCGATGCTCTTGTTCGATCCGCCGATGTCGACCGGCGCGCCCGCTTCCAGCGCGCGCGCCAGCGACGGCGAGTCGACCGGCTCGACGCCGACGACGCGCACGCGCCGCTCGAACCACGCCGCCATGCCGCCGATCAGGCCGCCGCCGCCGACGGCGACGAGCACGGTGTCCAGCCCCGGATCTTGCGTCTGCATCTCGCGCGCGACGGTGCCCTGCCCCGCCATCACTTCCGGTTGGTTGAACGCGTGGATCATCCGCGCGCCGGTCTCGGCGGCGCGCGCGTCCGCCGCCGCCGCCGTTTCGCTGAAGTGCTTGCCGGTGACGGTGACGAGGGCACCATAGCTCTTGAGTCGCTCGATCTTCACGGCGGGAGCGATCTCGGGCACGAAGATCTCGGCGCGATGCCCGAGCGCGCGCGCCGCGAACGCGACGCCGGCGCCGTGGTTGCCGCCCGAGGCCGCGATGACGCCGGCGTCCGGCACTGGTTTGCTCAACAACGCGTTGAACGCGCCGCGGGCCTTGAACGAGCCCGTGTGCTGCAAGTGCTCGAGCTTCAGCGTGATCCGCGCGTCGACGCCGAACGCGCCAGGCTCGAGGAACAGCACCGGGGTCAGACGCAAATACGGCGCGATCCGCTGCGCCGCCGCCTCGACGTCGGCACGCGTGACGGGGAGCTGGGACGAAGATGTGCGGGTTTCGGTCTGCATGCGAAGAGGATACTCCTTAGAGGCCCAACAGCCGCGCCGGGTTTTCGCTCGTCATGATGCGGATGTCGTCGTTCGGAAAGCCGAAGTCCAACAGGCACGCGATGAACTGACGCAACCCCTCGACCGGCGTGGACAGAGAATGAACGCCGAAGTCGCTGGACAGGATCGCGCGGTCGACGCCGATCGAACGGATGGCCTCGGGCACGTCGAGGATCGCCGCCGCGTTCGCCGGCCGCCGCTGATCCATCCAGGACCTTTCCACATAGTAATGAGTCTTGGGAATGTACGCGGTGTGGGTGTACCCGCTGAAGCAGATTTCCAGGTACGCGCCGAGCGCGACCGCCTCGGCCCGCTGGGCGGCGGTCATCTCGCGCGTGATGTCGCCGGCGACGAGCAGCCGCGACACGCCGTGGTCGCGCGCGAAGCGCAGCAGGCGCAGCGCTTCCTCCGGCGAGACGTGCCCCGTGTTCAGAAACACGTCGGGATGGCGCGCGATCTCCTCGAGGATGCCATCCAGCGCCGGCCCCGGCCGTTCCTCGGGAATGCGGATCGCGCGCGCCAACTCCTCGGACGCGAAGATCGGATCCAGCTCCGCGAGCGTGACGAAGCGCCCGTCGACCCAGCGCCCTTCCTGGGACGCGACGTGGTGCGTCGAGTGGGCGCCGAAGCTGATGAACTTCGCGCCGTCGCCGTAGGCGAGCGCGTTGCGCACCGCCCGCAAATTCAAGCCGCCGTACATCGTGTTGAGGATGAGGCCGCCGAACACTTCGATGCCCGGCACGTGGCGCCGCACGAGCCACGCCACGCCGGCGCTGTTCTCGAAGACGTCCATCAACACGATCGCGCGCAGCCCCGCGTCGCGCGCTTCCGTCGCCGCTTCGATGGGATCGACGCGTCGCGGGCTCGTCAGGAGGTGCGGCCCGGCGTGGACGTGGAGGTCGATCGCGCCCCGCAGCAGCGACGACGACGATTCGTGCGTCGTCAAAGGACTTCCGAGACCGACTTCGCCTGCAGGAAGTGACGCAGGTAGTCGGGCCCGCCGCTCTTCGCGTTCGTGCCGGAGAGCTTGTAGCCGCCGAACGGATGGATCCCCATGAACGCGCCCGTGCACTTGCGGTTGAAGTACAGGTTGCCGACGTCGAAGTCGGCGCGGGCGCGCTCCAGGTGCGTGCGGTTGCGCGAGTAGACCGACCCGGTCAAGCCGAACTCCGTGTCGTTGGCGATGCGCATCGCGTCGTCGAACGAATCGGCGCGGATGAACGCGACGACGGGCCCGAAGATCTCCTCTTGCGCGATGCGCGCCTGCGGGTCGACGTCGGCGAAGACCGTCGGCTGGATGAACCAGCCTTCGCCGGCGCCGGGCTCGCCGCCGAGCCTCAATCTGCCCTCGCGCTTGCCAATGCCGATGTAGCTGAGGATGCGCTCGTGCGCGACGCCGTCGATGACCGCGCCGACCTGGTTCTCGAACGCCTCCGGCGGGCCGACCGACAGTGTCTCAGCGCGCTTGACCACGCCGGTGAGCACGTGGTCATAGACGTCGCGGTGCACGATCGCGCGCGAGCAGGCCGAGCACTTCTGTCCTTGGTAGCCGAACGCCGCCGTCACGATGCCGCCGATCGCGGCGTCGACGTCGGACTCCGCGTCGACGACGATCGCGTCCTTGCCGCCCATCTCGGCGACGACGCGCTTGAGCCAGCGCTGGCCCGGCTGCACCTTCGATGCGGCCTCGTAGACCTTGATGCCGACGTCCTTGGAGCCGGTGAAGTTCACGAACTGGATCGCCGGGTGGCTCACGAGGTAAGCGCCAAGGTCGGCGCCGCCCGGCAGATAGTTGATCACGCCGTCGGGGATGCCCGCATCCCGCACCATGTCCATGAAGATCGCGCCGATGATCGGCGTGCGCGGCGACGGCTTGATGACGACGGTGTTGCCGCAGACGGCGCCTGCCAGCGCCGGACCGGCCATGATCGCGAGAGGGAAGTTCCACGGCGGGATGATGACGCCGACACCGAGCGGCAGATAGTGCAGCTCGTTGTCCTCGGTCGGGATGCGCGTCAGCGGCTGCGGCCCGGAAAGGCGGCGCATGTCGCGCGCGTAGTACTCGATCATGTCGATCGCCTCGGCGACTTCGCCGTCGGCTTCGTCCCACTGCTTGCCGCCCTCGTAGACCATCAACGCCGACAGGTCGAGGCGGCGCCGCCGCATCATCGCGGAGACGCGCAGCAGGCACGTGGCGCGCGCTTCCGCGGGAACGCGCCGCCAGCTGGCGAACGCGCGCGTCGCGGCCGCGATCGCGGCGTCGGCGTCGGCGGTGGACGCTTCCGCGACGCGACCGACGACCTGGCTCGGCTTCGCCGGATCGGACGAATTGATAAACGCGCCCGTGAACCGCGTCTGCCCGTCGATCGTGATCGGATACTCGCGGACGAACGTGGACCGGGCGCGCGCCAGCGCGGCGGTCATCGCTTGATGGGTGGTCGGGTTGGTGAAGTCCAGCGTCGGTTCGTTCTGAAATGGCGGTACGCCCATCGCGGTCTCCTTTGAAGCGGTTTCGTCCGCGTCACGGTGGAGCAGCGGTTCCTCCTTACATCTTGGCAGAAGTAAACCGCGGGAAAAACGGAGCATGGGCGGGCATTTGACGCGGTCGCCGCACGGGCTCAGGTAATCGTCGCCAAGCTCTCCCTCGACAACCGGATGTGCGCGCGCATCGCGGCTTCCGCCGCGGCGGCGTCGCGGCGGGCCAGCGCGTCGAGGATCGCGAGCAGCTCGTCGCGGTTGCCGCGCGGACGGACTTCGATGCCGGCATAGCGCATGCGCTGCGCCTGTTCGTTCATGGCGCCGACGAGCGCCGACAGCTTCGGCAGACCGGCCGCCCGCAAGATCGCGGTGTGAATCTCGGCATCGACGGCGGCCATCCGCTCGACGTGAAGGCGGCCGCCGACGTCGACGGCGGCAAGCTGGTTTCGCAGCCGTTCGATGGTCGCCGGCGCGATGCGCTGCGCCGCCATCGCCGCCGCCGCTCCCTCCAGCAGCTCGCGGATCAGGTAGATCTCGACGACGTCGTCCAGCGACACGGGCGTGACGAACGCGCCCTTGTGCGGCGCGACCCAGACGTACCCCTCGCGCTCGAGCCGGCGGATGGCCTCGCGGATTGGCGTACGGCTCACGCCCAGACGCTGCGCCAGCGCGACTTCGCTCAGCGGCGCCAGCGGCTTGAGTCGGAACGCGAGGATCTCCGACTTGATGCGCTCATAGGCCACGTTGAACGCGGTGGCGTCGGCCGCGGAGGCGCGGGCGGAATGAACCCGATCCGCCCGCGCCCCGTGAGATTTCGTTCAGACATTCGCCAACGCCGCGGGCGCTTCGACGCTCGCGAGCTTGCTGACGATGATCTTGCCGCTCTTGACGACGAGCCTCAGCTTGCGGACGTTCGTCACCGTGCGCGGATCGCCGTCGACGAGAATGCAGTCGGCGTCCTTGCCCGTTTCCAGCGTGCCGACGCGGTCGGCGACGCGGCAGATCTCGGCGTTGACGCGCGTCGCAGCCTCCAGCACCTTCATGCCGTCCATGCCGACGGACTGCAGCAGCTCCATTTCCTTGATGCCGTACTCGTGGATGTCGGGGATGTCCGATCCGATCCCGATCTTCACGCCGGCACGCAGGCACGTCAGGAAGCTCTGCTGGTGCCGTTGCTTCGCGCGCTGCGCCTTCAGCCGCCACCACTCCGGCCGCTTCGAGTCCTCGATGTACTCCGGGTGGTGCGTGACGCCGAGCGTCGGCACGAGGATGCGGTTCTCGCGCACGAGCATGTCCGCCGTCTCCTCGTCGATGATGTAGCCGTGCTCGAAGCAATCGACGCCGGCCTTGATCGCCATCTGGATCGATCGGATGCCGCCGGCGTGCGCGGCGACGGGCTTGTCGTAGTGATGCGCGACGGTCGTCGCCGCTTCCATCTCGTCGAACGTCATCTGCGGCGTGTCGACCTGTTCGCCCGGGCTGGCGATGCCGCCCGTGATCATGAGCTTGACGAGATCGGCGCCGGCCTTGATCTGGGCCCGCGCCGCCTTGCGGATTTCGTACGGCCCGTCGGCCTCCAGGCACGACACGAGGTTGTGGCCGTGGCCGCCGGTGCTGATGATTGGCCGGCCGGCGGTGACGATGCGCGGCCCGGGAATCTGGCCGCCGTGGATTGCGCGCTTCAGCTCCAAATCGATGTGGTTATGATCGCCGACGACGCGCACTGTCGTGATGCCGGCGCACAACGCATCCCAGGCGTTTCGGAGCATGCGCAGCGCGAACCACGAGTCCGGCTCCAGCCGCGCGACGCGGTGGGCGCCGGACTCGGTGACGAAGACCTGGCTGAGGTGGACGTGCCCGTCGATCAAGCCCGGCAGCAACGAACGGCCGCCGGCGTCGATCGCGGTGACGTCGTCGCGGTTCTTCAGCGTGTCGGCGCCGAGGCTCTGATTCGTACCCACCGCTTTGATCTGGCCGTCCTCGACGAGCATCGCGCCGCCGCTCTGCGGGGCGCGTCCCGTGCAGTCGAACAGCAGGGCATTGTGGATCAACAGTTGTTTCATCGTTTCGCCGCTAACGCAACCGCGTGTTGAACAACCAGGGATTCGCGCGCAGATCGAACACCAATCCCTGGACCTGCGAGCGCGCCGCGAACAACGACGCGTTCGCGTACACGCCGACGCCGAGCGCCTGGTCGACCATGATCTTCTGGATCTCCCGCAGCGCCGCGGCCTTGCGGCCATCGTCCGTCGTTCCGGCGGCGGTGTCGATCAAGCGGTCCAGATGCGGCGACGTGTAGTGCGAGAAGACGCTCTGCCCGACGTTGGCGGAGTGGTAGATGCGCTGGAAGAGCGGCGTCGGATCGGGGTCGTAAGTGCCGATGAACGCCATGTTGAACTGGCTGTCACGACGTGCCATGCCGGTCATCATCGCGCCGCCGTCCATGACCTGGATGACCATCTCGACGCCGACTTCCTTCAACTGCGCCTGCACCAGCTCGGCCGGCGCCTCGGCGACGAAGCCAGGGAATGTGGCGAGGATGACGCGGGCGCGCTGGCCGCCCTTCTCGCGAATTCCGCCGGCGCCGACGCGCCAGCCGCCCTCTTCGAGGATCTGCCGCGCGCGGCCGGGGTTGTAGGCAACCTGGGCTTCCAGGCTCTGGTCGTAGTAGCGCGTGCCGGGCACGACCATCGTGTGCGTGACGGGGTACGTGTCGCGGAAGAGCGTGCGCACGATCGCGGTGCGATCGATCGCGTGGACGATGCCGCGGCGCAGCGCGATGTCGTTCGTCGGCGCAATCTGAGTGTTGAAGTGGAACGCGCGGGCGATGCCATAGCGCGGCACGACGTGGATGCTATAGTCGCGCGAAGCGCGCAGCTCCTCGACGGACGCCGGCGGCACCTCATCGATCAGATGCGCTTCCCCCGTACGCAGCGCCGTTAGGCGCGGCTCGTTCTCCTGGATGAAGCGGAACGAGATGCGGTTCATCTGGGCCGGGCCGGTTCCGCGATTCTCGGCGAAGCGCGGACCCCAAGCGTAGTCATTGAACCGCTGCAGCTGCGTTTCGACCTTCGGATTCTCGCTGAGGAAGCGGTAGGGGCCGCTGCCGATGAGCCGCCGCGCGAAGTCGGCGGGGTTCCGCCGCACGGCCTCCATCGAGACCATGCTCATGAACGCCGACGACAGATTGTAGGGGAACAGCGTGAACGGCTTGTCGAACCGCACGCGCACCGTGTTCGCGTCGAGTATGTCGGTGCCGGCGTACGGCCCCATCAATTGCTCCGCCGCCTTGGACTTCGTGTTGGGATCGACCATGCGGTCGAAGTTGAACTTGACGACCTGCGCGTTGAACGGCGTGCCGTCGTGGAACTTCACGTCGCTGCGCAAGCTCAGCACCCAGGCGCGGGCGTCGTTCTCGGCACGCCACTGCGTCGCCAAGCCCGGATGCAGCTGCCGATCGGGCCCGAGCCAGATCAGCGGGTCGAAGACGTTGCTGAACACCCACGACGACTGCGTGAAGTTCGACACGTGCGGATCGAAGGTGTCGTAGTCCCAGTTTCGGATGCCTACGACGAGCCGATCCTGCACCGGCGCCGCCAGGCCTTGCGCCGACGGCAACGCCAACAACACCGCGATCACCAATACCGCCAGCTGCCGCACTCGATTCATCCTCATTCCCCCTTTGTCCGACTCACCGTCATTCGACTCGCGTTCGTCCTCGCGTTCGCTCGCCTCGTCGCCGCCGGCACTCCCTTTCACGCACCGGCCTTGCGAAGCCGTGGATCCATGAGGTCGCGCAGTCCGTCCCCGACGAGGTTCACCGCTAGGATCGTGACCGCGATCGCCAATCCGGGAAAGGTCGACAGCCACCAGGCCAGCCGCAAGTTGTCGCGCCCGCGGCTGACCATCGCGCCCCACTCAGGGGACGGCGGCTGCGCGCCGAGCCCGAGGAAGCCCAGCGATGACAAGGAAAAGATCGACGCGCCCAGTCCGAGCGTCGTCATCACGAGGATCGGCGCCACCACGTTGGGCAGGATGTGCCGCCGCACGAGCCGCGCGTCGGAAGCGCCGAGCGACCGGGCCGCCTCGACAAACGCGAGCGCGCGCACCTGCAGCACGGAGGCGCGGACGATGCGCACGAACGACGGAATTCCCGAGATCGCCACCGCCAGCGAGACGTTCATCAAGCCCGTGCCGATCACCGAAACGACCGCGAGCGCGAGCAGGATTCGGGGGAGCGCGAGCAGCAGATCGGCGACGCGCATGATCGCCCCATCGATCCAGCCGCCGCCGTAGCCGGCGAGGAGCCCGAGGATGACGCCGCCCGCCGCCGACAGGAGGGTCGCGAGCAAGCCGTAGCCGATGGACAAGCGCGCGCCGAACAACACGCGGCTAAACACGTCGCGGCCGAGGTCGTCTGCGCCGAACCACGTCGGTGCGCTCGGAGGCTTTAGGGAGCGTTCCGTGCTGACGCGGATTGGATCGTCGGGGCTGAGCCACGGCGCGAACAGCGCGCTGGCGGCGACGACGGCGAGCAAGACGAGCCCAGCCATGATCGATCGGTGGTGCCGCACGCGCCGCCACACGCTGGCTCAGCTTCCCATTCCGGCCGCGCGCCGCGGCGTGCCCGACTCCATGCCCGTCTTGATGCGCGGGTCGATCAATCCGTAGGAGAGATCGACGAGCAGGTTCACGGTGAGGAAGATCGCGGCGATCAGCAGCACCGTGCCTTGGACCATCGGGAAGTCGCGCCCGACGATCGATGTGACAAGCGTGCGGCCGATGCCCGACCGTGAGAACACGGCCTCGACGATGATCGCGCCGCTGAGCGCGTTGCCGGCGAGGATGCCGATCATCGTCACGACGGGGATGAGAGCGTTGCGCAAGCCGTGCTTGCCGATGACGACCCAGCGTGCCAGGCCCTTGGCGCGCGCCGTGCGCACGTAGTCTTGGTTCAGCACTTCGAGCATCGAGGATCGGACGAGGCGCGCCAGACTTCCCGCCGCCCACAGCCCCAGCGTCAGGCTGGGCAGGATCAGGCTGATCATCCCACCGCTGCCGACCGCCGGCAGCCACTGCAAGTAATAGGAAAAGACGATGATGAACACGAGGCCGAGCCAGAAGTTGGGAACGGAGATACCAATCAACGTGATCGCCATCGTCACCGTGTCGGCGAGCGTGTTGTGGTAGACGGCGGCGATGATGCCGGCGAGCAGGCCCAGCAGCACCGCGATGAGCATCGCCATCGCCGCCAGCTCGATCGTCGCCGGCAGTTGCGTCGCGAGCACCTCCGCGACCGGGCGTCCCATCTTGAACGAGGTGCCGAAGTCGCCGCGCAGCAAACGCCCGACATACGTCACGAACTGATCCGGCAGCGGCCGGTCCAGCCCGAGCTGCTGGCGGATCGTCTCCATCTGCTCACGCGTCGAGCCCGCTTCCCCGAACATCGCGCGCACCGGATCGCCCGGCACCAGGTGCAGCATGAGGAAGACCAGCAGCGAGATCGCGAACATCGCGACCACGCTCTCGAGGGCCCGCCGCGCGACAAACTTGTGCACGGCGTCCTACCAGATCGACTGGCCCGCGTCCATGTACAGCGTGGTTCCCGTGACGAGGCGCGCGTCATCGGACAGCAGGTAGACGACCGCGCCGACGACATCCTCCGGCACGCCGATGATCTTCAAGGGAATGCGCGCGATGCGGACGTTGTAGAACTCGGGGTTCTGGATGTCTTTGCGGTTGAGGTCGGTCTCGAGCAGCCCCGGACCGATCGCGTTGACCCGGATCTTGTGCGGCGCCAGCTCCAGCGCCATCTCCTGCACGAGCATCGTGATCCCGGCCTTGGCCGTGTTGTAGTGGGCGAGGTTTGGGGCGGCGAGCTTCGCGCCGGCGGAGCTGACCATGCACATCGCGCCGCCGCCGCCCTGCTTGACCATCTGCTTCGCGACCGCCTGCCCGGCGAGGAAGTAGCCCTTGAGGTTGATGCTCTGGATCCAGTCCCATTCTTCCTCGGAGATCTCGAGGAACGGCGTGCGCTTGAGGACGCCGGCGTTGCAGACGAGGAGGTCGATGCCGCCGAAGGTCTCGACGAACTTCGCGACCATCGCGTCGACTTCGGATTTCTTGGCAACGTCTGCGTAGAGCGCCGCTGCCGTGCCGCCCTTCTCCCGGATCTGGGCGACGACCTCGTTCGCTTCTTGCTCGGAGGCGCGGTAGTTGACGCCGACGGCGGCGCCTTCAGCGCCGAGCCCGACGGCGATCGCGCGGCCGATGCTGCGGCTTCCTCCGGTGACAAGCACTCTCTTGCCGACCAGCGTCATCGCTG
>Ga0194132_10006264_pt1 | contig 18569 bp, 13 predicted proteins | sample TA2KigOf80mmetaG_FD_148612 | JGI IMG/M metagenome (GOLD analysis project Ga0194132, IMG submission 148612) | Freshwater microbial communities from Lake Tanganyika, Tanzania - TA2015054 Kigoma Offshore 80m | ecosystem: Environmental > Aquatic > Freshwater > Lake | place: Tanzania: Lake...
GGACATTGCCCAATCAAGCATGAATGCAGGGTCTAAACCATTTCCATGCAAGAGAAGAATCAGTGAATATCGTCGAGTGGTCTCATATCCTTTCGGAAATAATATCCTATATCGACCAATCCTGTTTTGCTCTGCAAATGCAAATGGAAATCGTCTTGACGGAGCTTTATTATGTGCTGATTGCAAAAATGCAATCCATGGGTCATCATTTCCTGCGAATATCGTGGACATCGATTTTGCGAGTGTAGCATGTTTCGACACCATTTTTTGCAGTATGGTATCGGCTTCAAACAGATATATGTCATCGAAGCCAAGCTGCACCGTTAACATCATTGCTTGCAATGCCTTCTGCGGATTATTCATGCGTGCATGGCATGAAGCCAAAAATGCATGACATGTGGCATCACGTGGCACAGCTTTCGACCATTGTTCAAAATGCATGATGGCTTCAGCATAAGAAGCACCCAGCATCGCATCGCGTCCTTTCTGAAAAGCACTGCGAAGATCTTGTGAATGCAAGGGAGAACAATTGAAGAGGAGGTACAATAAGATGGAAAAGGCAAATGAAAAAACCCGCATAGTGCGGGTTTGACCATAGGGTGCCCGGAACAGGACTTGAACCTGCACATCCTTAAGAATACTACAACCTGAATATAGCGCGTCTGCCAATTTCGCCATCCGGGCAACTGAATTGTGATGCGAATTTACGAAAAAATACCATTTTTGTCCTCGGGTTATTGTGTCTTCACTTCAAAACGATCTGAGTTTCATCGTGCAAAGCATCATCGCATTCATCGTGTTCATTTCCATGATCATCCCTTTTTCAGGGAGCATGATGATGTTGCATTATGAGAAAGGTCGGGCAAAAAGGCATATGTTGGAAATGATCGCAAAGAAAAAAGCCGGTGAAATGATCACATTGACATTCACCACTATTGAATATGCATCATTGAAATGGGAACATGATCATGAATTCGAATTTAAAGGCGAGATGTATGATATTATCGAACAAGAGTTGAAGGGTGATGTCATCATCCTTCATTGCATTCATGACAAAAAAGAAACTTCAATCAATAAAGCCATTGTGAAATTCATTGCGGGATTTTTCAATGCCAATCCGCTTCATGATCAGCAATTGATTGCATTCACTGATTTTGCAAAACAGCTCGCCCCGATCATCAATATCACACTGCATATCATGTCCACATGCAGAATGTTGATGCATGGAGATGAAATTTCGCAAAATCTTCTGTTTCCCCCCACCGATCCAATCATTCCTCCGCCAAAACGCTCCTGATGCACATATCCATGAAGCAAGTCGCTCATGGGCTTTTGTATCATTTATTGGAGTATTTCATGAATACTGCTTATCGTATTCTAATATGTCTGATTTCATCATGCTGTATTGCGGATGCCTTGAATGCTCAATCATTGAAGGAGAAAAAAAACGATTCGACGAAAGTCACATTGAAAGACATTACCGTCTCCGCACTTCGTCAACCCGAAAAGAATTTGGAAGTTCCACTCGCAGTCACCGTGCTTGGTCTTCGAGACATTCAACTCAAGCGTGGCTATGGCATTGATGATATATTGCAGACGGTGCCGGGGGTCCTCGTGCAAAATAGATCGGGCAATCAAGACTTACGCATCACCATTCGTGGATTTGGCGCTCGTGGCGCGGGAGAGCGTTCCAATGCAGGAACATCTCGAGGAATTCGTGTTTTAGTGGACGGAATTCCTGAAACAGAACCGGACGGCAGAACAGCTCTTGACATGATCAATCCTTTATCAATTCAATCTGCTGAAATTCTTCGATCAAATAGTTCGGCATTGTTCGGCAATGCATCGGGAGGAGTGATTAGTTTTTCAACGATACCTAAAGAGCCTGATACCAAGTTGACATTTCAATCGCAGATTGGAAGTTATGGTTTGCAACAATACACTCTGCAAGCACAAGGCATGACGGATCTCGGTTTGCTCTATGCAACAATCGGGAGAAGCTCATTTGACGGGTGGAGAGCGCAATCGCAAAGTGATGCATTGCAAATAAGTGCTGGTTTGGTGCATCAATCATCTGCAAGAACGAAAGTGGGTGTGCATCTGCTTGCCGGGAATGTGAATTATCAGATACCCGGTCCATTGAATCTCACTCAATATCAACAAGATCCATCAATGAGTGCTGATACATCAACATTCAATCCGACTTTCATTCAAAGAAATGAACGAAGAAACAATACCTCCGGAAGAATCGGCATCACGGTTGATCATGCTTTGACAGAAACGCTCTCTCTGAGTGCAATGACATATCTTCAAAGTAAATTTCTTCAACGATCGGAACGCAATACATTCAGAGATTTCACCCGCTATCATATGGGCGGGAATTTCATCATGAAATCATCCAATCAACTCTCGTCTTCCTTGAGTAGTATGTTCTTGATCGGCATGGATTATCAATATCAAGATGGAGCCATTTTGTTCTATAATCTGATAAATGGCAATCGAGGAAATACCCTTCGCACCAATAAAAGGGAAGGCGCGCAGAATATGGGATTCTTTCTTCAAGAAGAGTTGATGCTTGACGATAAGTTTTCATTGATTGTAGGAGGTAGATATGATAAGATTTCGTATTTCAATGAAATATATATTGATGGTGGACAATCCGTGTTTACTTCTCAGGATATGTCTTATGAACGTTTTACCCCAAAGGCCGGAATTACATGGCGCATGAACGAAGACATGTCACTTTATGCAAATGTCGGAGGAGGTATTGAAGTCCCTGCAGGAAATGAAACTGATCCTCCTGCATCACTCAGCTCATTCATTATAAATCCGCTACTCAAGCCGATTGAATCAACATCATTCGAAATGGGATATAAATCTCAACTCTCCACAAATGCATGGCTTGGTTTGGGAGCTGCTGAATTGAAAACAGACATTGCACTCTATTCAATTTCAACAATCAATGATATCATCCCTTATGCCGGTGGAAGATTTTATTTCAGTGCCGGAAAAACTGAGAGGATGGGATTGGAGTTCAGTCATTCAATCAGATGGAATCATGGATTGTCTCTGAGTCTATCACTAACGGCAAGCAAGAATATGTATACTGAATATACAATCGATTCAATTGTTGATGGAGTAAATACGGGTGCATCATTTGTAGATTATGCAAACAAAGACATTGCAGGCATTCCTTCATTGTTCGGTTCGGCACAAGTGAAATATGCTCCTGAATTTCTTAAAGGATTGCAAATAGGTGTCGATTATCGCTATTGTGGACACTATTATGCAGATGATGCAAATACTTTGGATGTCGACCCATTTGCAATGGTTGATTGCTCCATTTCCTATGACATGAACATATCCGATGATATCAGTATGAGAGTATTTGGCAGAGTGATGAATCTCTTCCATGAAACCTATATGTCCGGTGTCTGGATCAACCCTGAAAGACCCAGGTTTGCAAGCCCTGCCTATATCGAACCGGGATTGCCGAGAAATATTGCAGCCGGTATTTCTCTCACTTGGAAATGATGATCAATCCCGTGCGGACTCTCCGCACGGGATGTTTTTTCAGTATCTTTGTCAAGTTTATTGTACACAATACCCTAATCTCCATTGAAATCTCTTCTCAAGAATATCTATAAACGCCTTCTGTATTATGGTTTTGATGCTCGCAGATTCCTCGAGGCTTTGTCACCAAACAAAACTTCTTGGTATGAACGAGATTTTTTGGAATTGAAAAAGCAAAAGGGGAGTGATCAAACATTTTCATTTGGAACGCCTTTTCCGATCTTGACCGATAAGGATGATCAGGGTGGCGTGATGAAAGGGCATTATTTTCATCAGGATCTTTTCATCGCTCGCAAGATTCATGAAGCAAATCCGCAGAAGCATGTCGACATAGGTTCACGAACAGATGGATTCATTGCCCATGTTGCATCATATCGACAGATTGAATTACTGGATATTCGGCCTATTGAAAGTGCTGTCAGGAATATCTCTTTTCGACAAGCAAATTTGATGGAATTACCCGAAGACCTGATCAATTATACGGATTCAATTTCTTCACTTCATGCGATCGAACATTTCGGACTGGGGCGATATGGTGATCCAATCGACTATTGGGGCTATCTGAAAGCATTGAAGAATATTGCGATGATGGTGAAGCAAGGTGGTACATGTTATTTCTCGGTTCCGATCGGACCACAAAGAATTGAATTCAATGCACATAGAGTATTCTCTATTTCATATCTGCTCTCTTTGTTTGAATCTGAATATTCCCTGAAATCATTTTCTTATGTGAATGATGATGGAGATTTCTTTGAAGATATTGCATTGACCGATGAATATATCGCCTCAAATTGCAATTGCACCTATGGTTGCGGAATCTTCATTCTCACCAAGAAATAAAAATCTTTGAGTGTTGCGGAATAATCAGTCTTTATGCACTAACCTATTCATGCACTATACTTCAGATTTGTTGATGATGATCGTTCGTGCTTGTGAAAAGGAGATACGCTTTCCATAGGTGAGCATACCAACCGTGAATAATTTCGCTGATATCCATAGACATCCGAAAATTGATGCTATGAGCACGAGAACAGAAAGTACTATTTCGCTCCAATGCGGCATCAAAATGGCTATGCGAGCGCTCATTACGGCAGGGGTCAAAAAGGGAATATAACTGCAGACTTTGGAAATCGTTCCACCCGGATTTTCAATGATCACGAACATCAAAATGAAGGGTACCGTTGCAAGCATCATGATATATCCTGTCATTGTCTGTGCTTCTTGTTCCGTTGTTGCAAGCGATCCTAAACCAATCATGATGGATGCAAACAAGAAATACCCAAGCATGGCATATAGGAATATCAAATGTATTGATGCAAAAACAGATACTTCCACCTGCGAAAATGTTGCGCCCAGCCAAGCAAAGATCAGCCAAAAAGATGCCTGAATCAATCCCAATCCACCAAGACCAAGCAATTTCCCAGTCATCAATTCCATCGGTGTAACTGATGAAAGAAGTATCTCGATGATGCGATTTGTTTTTTCATCGAGTAAACTTCGCACGAGCTGCTGTCCTGAAAAGCTCACCATAAGAAGAATGATGAAAATCGTTCCATATACACTAGCGAATTCAACAAGAAAAGACCCCGATTCAGAACTCCCGTCCTTCTGCACCTTGATTGTTGAAAGATTAATCCCTTTATTGATATCCTTGAATGCTGTTTTTTTCATGCCATAAAATGTCAACAGTGAATCTTGAATGATGGCATCAAATATTTCAGTGATTTCTTCAAGTTCTCTTGCATTTCCCACATGCTGACTATGATAGTCCATCTTTTTGGAAGAATACACATTCGATGGGATCACGATCATGCCCACATACTCTTCACGTAGCAATGCTTGCTGATATGTGGCGATATTCAATTGCTGTTTAGGATCTATGGCTTTGACTGTGACATCAAATTTCTTTTCACCACCGGAATAGGTGATGGAATCAACCATGGGTTTTGCCAATCTTCCGATGGATTGCTGTTTATCCAAGATGAGAATCTTTTTTGGTTCTTCAACTGAAACAGAAGTCAGTAGAATCGGAAGTACGCTGAATACTCCCATGATCACGGGACTGAGAATCATGGACAAAATAAAGGCCTTGGTTTTCACTTTTTGGATGAATTCCCACCAAGCCACTGTTGCAATGGATTTCCAATTCATGCTTGTACCACCTCTTCTCTTTCAATATGCTGACGGAAAATGCTAAGCAATGTCGGTTTATAAGGATTGATGCTGAGTATGTCGCCATAAGTCGATGCTTGAGAAACAATGTCTTGCATCGAACCATGTTCGCTTGGAATGATCCATTGCATGTCCGATACTTTGTGAAATGTTTCCGGTAAAGCTTGTCCATGCAATGAGGAAAATTCAATGATGATATCCATAGATCCTGAACGGAGAATATCAGTCATGTTTCCGCTCAATGCGATTGTGCCTTTATTGAGCATGATCACTGTATCGCACAATACTTCTGCGATCGGCAATTGATGCGTACAGAAAAGTATTGTTTTACCTCTCTGCTTCAACTCCTGCACGATGTCTTTGAACAATTCCTGATTGAGTGGATCCAAACCTGAAAGTGGTTCATCGATGATGAGCAATTCGGGGTCATGCAAAACAGATGCAATGAATTGAATCTTTTGTTGATTTCCTTTTGAGAGTTCTTCAATCTTTTTGTGTTTATAATCAGGAATATGAAATCGTTCGAGCCATCCATCGATATCTGATTTCAATTGTTTTGCATTTCCTGTTTTGAGTGAACCAAGATAGAGCAAAGTTTCATTGACCGTAGATTGCTTGTATAATCCTCGTTCTTCCGGTAAATACCCGAATGCGCTACGAGGAATGTCCTTTATGTCTTTGCCATCATAGTTGATCGACCCACCATTGGCACCCAATATGCCGAGGATGATGCGAATGGTTGTTGTTTTTCCGGCACCATTCGGACCCACGATTCCGCAAATCTTTCCGGATTCCGCGGAAAATGAAATCGAATCAAGTGCACGAAATGTGCCATAGTTTTTCGTCAAATCAGTGATAGTGAGCATGCTTCAATAGGAAATGTTGGATGGTGTGTAACGCGGTGCTTGCATATTGGTTACAATAAAAGTTGGTCCTGACTCTTCAAGACCACCCTTCATGATTCATGTCAATCAAGCAAGATCAAATCTATCGGCATTCATCACTTTATTCCATGTAGAAACAAAATCATTGACGAATGTTGATCCGGATTGTGAGGTTGCATAGACTTCAGCAAGGGCACGCAATTCTGAATTGGATCCGAAAATCAAATCGGCGCGTGTTGCTGTCCAAGTTTTGGCTCCGGATGAGCGATTCACTCCTTCGAAGAGTTCATTGTGTGCATCAATCGGTTTCCATGTGATATTCATGTCGAGCAAATTCACGAAGAAATCATTGCTCAAAGTATCGGTTTTGTTTGTGAACACTCCATGCTTTGATTGATCATAGTTTGTGTTCAACATGCGCATGCCACCGAGTAGTACAGTCATTTCGGGAGCTGTAAGATTGAGAAGTTGTGCCTTATCAATAAGCAATTCTTCGGTTGAATACACAAAATTGTTCTTCTTATAATTTCTGAATCCATCTGCAATCGGTTCGAGCACCGCAAATGATTCAATATCTGTCTGCTCTTGTGAAGCATCCATTCTGCCGGGAGTGAATGGAACACTCACCGCATGGCCCGCATTGGCCGCTGCTTGTTCAATTGCCGCGCAACCACCGAGAACAATGAGATCTGCCATGGATACATGTTTTCCGTTTGCATTGAATGTTTGTTGAATCTTTTCATATGCATCCAATACTTTGGACAATTGAGCCGGGTTGTTCACATTCCAATAGCGTTGTGGAGTGAGTCTGATGCGTGCACCATTGGCACCACCGCGTTTATCTGAACCACGGAATGTTGAGGCAGATGCCCATGCAGTTGACACCAATTCGGAAATAGTCAAACCGGAAGAGAGAATTGTCTTCTTCAATGAGGCAATGTCGCCTGCATCTATAACAGGATGATTCAGAGCAGGAATTGGATCTTGCCAAATCAATTCTTCTGTTGGTGCTTCCGGACCGACATATCGTGTTTTCGGACCCATATCGCGATGTGTCAGTTTGAACCAAGCGCGAGCAAAAGCATCAGCGAATTGATCGGGATTCTCAAGGAATCGACGAGAGATTTTTTCATATGCGGGGTCGAATCTCAATGATAAGTCAGTGGTGAGCATTGTTGGAATATGTTTTTTTGTTCCATCGAATGCATCAGGAATTGTGGCATCGGCATTTTTTGCAATCCATTGATGTGCACCTGCCGGACTTTTTGTCAATTCCCAATCATACTTGAACAAATTCTCAAAGTAATTATTGCTCCATGCAGTCGGTGTGGTTGTCCACGTCACTTCCAAACCGCTCGTGATTGCATCTTTGCCTTTTCCTGTTCCAAATGTGCTGGTCCATCCCAATCCTTGTTCTTCGATTGATGCGCCTTCGGGTTCGGGTCCTACATGAGATGTCGGACCTGCACCATGGGTTTTTCCAAATGTGTGTCCACCAGCGATGAGCGCAACGGTTTCTTCATCATTCATTGCCATGCGACCAAATGTTTCGCGAATGTCTTTTGCCGCTGCGATTGGATCAGGATTGGCATTGGGGCCTTCCGGGTTCACATAAATCAAACCCATCTGTACGGCAGCGAGTGGATTTTCCAAATCGCGTTCGCCTGTATAGCGTCTATCATCGAGCCATGTACGCTCTTTGCCCCAATACACATCGGTTTCCGGTTCCCACACATCTGCGCGTCCTCCGGAGAAGCCGAATGTTTTGAAGCCCATTGATTCAAGTGCGACATTTCCTGCGAGAATCATGAGATCAGCCCAAGAAATGCTTTGACCATATTTCTGTTTTATAGGCCAGAGGAGTCTGCGTGCTTTGTCGAGATTGGTATTGTCCGGCCAACTATTCAAGGGAGCAAATCTCTGCTGACCCGTTCCTCCGCCTCCACGACCATCGCCTGTACGGTATGTACCGGCGCTATGCCAAGTCATGCGAATGAAGAAAGGACCATAATGTCCGAAATCTGCAGGCCACCAATCTTGAGAATCGGTCATGAGCGCAACAAGATCTTTCTTGAGCGCATCATAATCCAATTTCTTGAACTCTTCAACATAATTGAAGTGCTCGCCAAGTGGATTGGACAATGTTGAATTTTGACGAAGAATATTGAGATTCAATTGATTGGGCCACCAATCGCGATTTGCTGTACCCGCGCTGTGAAAACCCTTGCTTGTTGCACCCGTCACCGGGCATGCATTGGTTGATGAAGTATCCATGGTGTTCTGTGAAATGATGAAAAATGAATGTTCAATTGTGGTCTGCAAAGATACGGCCTTGAACGCTGACCTCATAAACAGGGTTCCAAAGTTATCCACCATTACAAGAAAACGCCATATTTGATACGAATTTTAAAACAACAGATTCATTCCCAATTGCTCGCCTACATGATTATACGTTGTTTGCATTAGATTATTTTCAATTGCCAATATCAATGTATCCCCTGATCCTCTTTAGCATGCCGGGCGGCTTGCCCCTGAATTCAGCCGCCCTGTTGTTGTGCTCGCTTTTCTTATTCTTGTGTAATTGCATTGGCAGCAGCAATCGTTTTGGAAACGATTCCTTTGATGCTTTGCAATGCGCGTATATTGTAGATCACCGCACTTCTTGGAGATTGTCCAAGCACAAGATGAGTTGTTGGCATATTATAGATGACTGCGCTTCTTGGAGATTGACCCAATACGATATGTGTTGTGTTTTCTTCTTTCACTTCTTCCACTTTTGCAATAGGCACATAGTTGGAATTATAGATTCTTGCGCTTCTCGGAGATTGACCCAATACGATATGTGTTGTGTTTTCTTCTTTCACTTCTTCCACTTTTGCAATAGGCACATAGTTGGAATTATAGATTCTTGCGCTTCTCGGAGATTGACCCAATACGATATGCTTTGTTGCTTCTTCTTTAGTATCTTCCAACTTGGCAATAGGAACATAATTGGGATTAAGGATTTTTGCACTTCTCGGAGATTGACCCAATACCTGATGATTGCTCATGTGTGTATTGTAGATTTTAGCGCTTCTGGGTGACTGACCCAAAACTTGATGTTGAGCAAACAATGATGTTGACATTGCAACAAAAGCGAGCAAAAAAACGATGCTTTTCATAATACTAACCCTGATAAAAATGGAGATAAAAATGTTTTTCAAACCGTTGTGCGAGCCCTGAATGAAAGATTGAAACTGTGTATCATATCGCCGCACATGAATACATAATGCATTTGCCGTGCCAAACTTATTTTAAGGCGTGAAAACTGAAATCGTGAAATACCCTCAAAGCTTGATGAATACTAGCTTCTAGAGTATTATAAAAAAATTGGAGAATCAAGTATGAAGAGACTTATCCACTGTGAAAATCAGCCGGAAAGTGTGTGTGATGTGTGAGGGAAGTGTCAGGTTGTTTTGACAATCTTGTCAAAATTCAGAGAGCATTCTATTCCTGATGAAATCTGTATCGGAAAGGGTATTCAGAAAACTCTTTAGCAATGTTCTTTCTTCAGCGGAAAGTGAAATACCTGCCGGATTTCTTTGTTTGAACACCGGATCCAAATATGGGGAGTCTATCATGCCTTGTGCATAATGGTCAAGCACTTTGTCGATGGTTTCAAAACGACCATCATGCATATATGGTGGAGTGAGCATCACATTGCGAAGTGAGGGAACGATATAGGAATACACATCTTTATCATTGAGTGTGATAAGCGCTCTTCCTTTATCATTCTGATTCTTCACACTGAGTCCGGTATTTCTGAAGGATTCATCACTGAAGAATGGCTCCGCATGGCATGTGGCGCAATGTTGTTTGAACACTTCATAACCGGCTTGTTCGACAGCCGTGAATGAAGCACCTTCATTTCTTTTTACCTTATCATACTTTGATTGTGCGGAAATGAACATCACTTGAAATTGCGATAATGCTTTGAGAAATCGTTCACTTGTTATCTCTTCTGTTCCGAATGCCGATTTGAACATCCCTGGATACTGAGGATGCTTACGAAGTTTATTGAGTACATTCTCAAAAGTTTCATCCATTTCATTTTGTGCGGTGATTGGATTGACCGGGAACATATCCAGATTAAACACGCCTCCATCCCATTGAAAGAATCGTTTCCATGCAACATTTTGAATTCCGGGTGCATTGCGCATTGTGAGTCGATCTTGTATGCCATGGCTCAGATCATGTCCATGCTGCGAAAATGCCGAAGATTGTATATGGCATGTACCGCAAGAAATCGATCCATCCTTGGAAAGAATGCCATCATAAAAGAGTTTTTTTCCGAGCATGAATCCTTCTTTGGTCACGGGATTCTTGGAAAAATCATAGTTCGGTTGAGGAAAATTCGAAGGCACCGTAAAATTCACATCATAGGATTGTTCTGGCGATTGGGTTTCAGTGCATGACTGTATCATGCTACCAATCAAGAGTGCGAACAAGATATACAATGGAGCTTTCATGTGAATCAATCCTTCACCAAATGAGAGAACATTGTTGCATAATTATCGGCGATTGTCGTGGCATAAGGAGCGAACATCACTGAATTGTTTGTTGCAACCGAGATTGCTTCTTTTCCCGTGAAGATCTTGTTCACATCTGCGGCGAGATGAAGGGTTGTCGATTGATTACTTGAGATGATGCATGGTTTGCTTGCAAGATTGATTCGTACAGAGCGAATGCAATTGATTGTCTGGGTTGAATATCCGCCGAAGCCACCCACATGATACCGTATGCCACCTGTTGCGGAACCTGACGCATAAGTGCCTTCAAATTTGAAATGGATATATCCTTGATTCCATGACCAATACATGTCTTGCGCGGCAGCGCCTATATCCAAAACGCCAGTTCTTTTGTCGAGACCCATCGTTGAACGTAGAGAATCCACTCCCACCACAATATGGACCGCTGTATAAGTACCTGCCGGGATATCGGAGAATGAACATTTCAGAGTAGAGGGAACAGACATATCAATGAGCTTATAGGAAGAATCCTGAGGAATGACATGCATGCTTCCATCGGCCCGCTCCAATTTGATATTGCTGAGATAATAGCGTATCATGGAACAGGAAATGGACTCACCATTCGCAAGTTGAAAAGTAGTGCCAAGCACAAACTCTTTATCAGCAAATGCATGATTGATGGAAATGTTCATGGATCCCAAAGAAGCATTGGGTCCGGCAGGATCATCACCACATCCATAAAGAAATAGAAGCAGTGGCAAAAGCATGGTGATTTGTTTCATGCACAAACTTACAAAAATCTTCTACCAATTGTCTTATCATCATCGCGCAGAAAGGTGTCATCCAAGCATGAAGCGGTGAGCTCTTAGACTTCCCTCGGAGTACTGTCTCTAGCTCGCAAATCGTTCGTCCAGCGTAGCCGAGAAAAGAAATCCAATGTATATACACACCTCTGCTCCACTCGTTGTTAGTGGGATTTAAATAATGATTGTGTAATTGATGTGATCAGGGTTTTGATTAAGTTTGGACATTGGGTAAATAACTGTACTATATTATGGGTATAGTATGATTGGTAGATAATCCTGTTTGTTGATTGTTGATTTTGAATTCTCCTGATACCATTTCATTAATATTTTCAGTGAGTCTATATGATTTTACCTAGAATTTATGCAATCTGTGTTCTTTTTTTGTTGCTCATTGGTGTATGTAATGCTGATACATATTGGAATGGTAGAACATATTTTACTGAAATCAAAGGTGGTAATTCACAAAACTATCTTCAGAAAGCAAAGTATGCTATGTTCATTCCCAATAGTACAAACATCATTAAAGGTATTCTAATTCATCAGCATGGTTGTAATGCCGAAGGTTCTGGAGAACCGATAGTTACTGATGCGCAATATCAATCCTTCGCAAATGCATGGAATTTTGCCATCATAGCACCTGATTTATATCCACTTCAAGGTAAAAATTGTTATGATTGGGTACAACCACAAGGTGGCTCTGCGCAATCACTATTAGCTGGTATAGATTCATTAGCATCTAAAAGTGGTCACGCAGAATTGAAATCTGCTCCTTGGCTTTTGTGGGGACATTCTGGTGGTGGACATTGGGCACTGTCAATGACAAATATGTTTGCAGAAAAAGTTATTGCGACTTTTGTGTATTCTCCGGCTCTTAATATACCAATAGAATATTCAGAAAAAGCTGCAAAGATTCCCATCATGATTCGTCATGCTGGTCCTTTTGATTATAATGGACCGGGTGGTGATTGTTGGAATACAGCTCTAAACACTTTTTCTAAAATCCGTAAGATGAATGGCAATGTTAGCATTGCTTATACACCTAATCAAAATCATAATTACAGCTTTGTTCGATATATGGCTTTCCCTTTTTTTGAATCTATTCTTTCTTTGCGATTATCTGAGAAAAGCTCTACTCTTAAAGATATTGATTCAAATACTGGCTTTTTGGTTGATACAAGTACGTCTGGCAAACCAAAAATCTATAAAGCGTCATCTTTTACCGGGAATGCACTATCTAAATCATGGCTTCCAGACTCAATTTGTGCCGCAAAATTCCAAGAATTTATAATAAGCGGAACAATAAAAGACATAACCCCGCCAACTGCTCCTTACAACCTTCTGGCTCAAATACATGATCGTTCTTCAATAAGTCTTTCCTGGAAAGCACATGCCGATCATGAATCTGGAATTAAACATTTTAATATATATCTTAATGATGTTAAAGTTTCAACATATCCAGAGCAAGTAAGTTATCAATATTTTGATACTAATTCAGATGAGCCCATTCCTACGAAACAACCTAGTCTATCTTATACGATTTATAATGGTCAGATAAAAGAAATCAATAATCTTGCAATCTCAACTGTAAATCATGCAGATATAGAGTCTGAAAGAACTTCTTTTATTCTTCTTTTAGATCAATCCGATGATAAAAAATTTTTTTATGTGTCAACTGAAGGAAATGATACAAACTCTGGAACAAAAGATGCTCCCTTTTTAACTATCAATAAGGTAAAGAATGAGATTCGTAAGATTAACAAATCAATCGATAAAGATATTGTTGTGTACATCATGAATGGTGTGTATACAATTGATTCTACATTAATCTTTGATAATGATGACTCTGGATTTAATGGATACACAATTCGCTATCAAGCATTTGATTGTCAAAAACCAGTTATTAGTGGTGGAAAGCGTATTCAACATTGGATTTTGCATGATACAGCAAAGAATATTTATAGAGCACTTTTAGATTCAACATTTGATACTAGACAATTATATATAAATGGAAGGAGAGCTATTAGGGCTAGATCAATGGATGCAGAGGGTTGGACAGAGACAAGTGATGGATACAGCAGTCCAATAGACATTTCTACTTGGTCTAATATTTCAAATATAGAAGTTGTTTCAAGAAATGAATGGAAACATCATCGAGGATTAATTGACTCTGTCAAAGGAAATTCTATTATAATGTCCCAACCCTACTGGATAAATGTCCATAAACAATTTAATGCCCCTCCTGTATGGATAGAGAATGCCTATGAGTTACTTGATGCTGATGATGAGTGGTATCTTGATAAAACAACTAATGTAATCTATGTAAAATATAGAGCAAATGAAGATATTAAGAAATCGGAAATTATTGTACCAAAGCTTGAGTTATTAATGAGATGTTCCGGCCTTAAGAATACTGAATTTAATGGAATAACATTTTCTCATGCAACCTGGCTGCAACCTAATTCTCAGTTTGGTTATCCTGTTGTTCAGGCAGATGTACGATTTGATAATACTACGTGGGTACAAAATCCTGGGAACATTATTTTAGAATATTGTAAAAATGTGAACTTTGTAAACTCCACTTTTGAACATATGGGTAGTACCGCTTTACAATTATACTTTGGGTGTAAGAACAATATAATATTCAATAATACTTTTAGAGATATTTCTGGAAGTGCTATTTCAATAGGGAGTATCATGTCTTTTAGTCTATCAGAAAATGATATGGTAAAAGACAATATAGTAGAGTACAACCTTATCAGAGATATTGGTGTTGAATTTGAGAGTAGTGTTGGTGTATTTACCCCGATTAGTGAGAATACTATCATCAATTCTAATACATTGATTCAGTTACCATATACTGGAATTTCCGTAGGATGGGGTTGGAGCAATCAGTTAATTCCAGGAAGAAATATACAAGTCAAGAATAATCGCATTGATTCAATCATGACAAAGCTAAAGGATGGAGGTGGGATTTATACAATCGGATCCTTACCTGGCACAGATGTTTCATATAATTACATAAGTAATGTACTTAATGGCTTTGGGGCCTTATATCCAGATTTAGGCTCGAGCAATATGAGATGGCATCATAATGTAATCAAGGACGTTAAATGCTGGCTTAGTTTATGGTCGGATCAATGTCAAAAAGATACAATAGAAAATAATTATTCAGACACACAAGTTAGTGCAATAAATGGGACGAATTGTATCTTAAGAAATAATCAGTTTTTCATCAACGATAAGTGGAGTGAAGATGCACACGACATTATGTTAAATGCCGGACAAAATAGAATGATAATAGCACAATTACCAATTATAGCAACTCAATTTACTGACACAATAATTGAACAAGGGAAAGATATAACATACAGAATACGTTTATCACATGCAGCAGGATTTAATGTTTTATATAAATGGTTTAAAAATGATAATATATTAAAGTATGGAGATTCAATCTTAGTATTACAAGCAAATGATACATCAATTAATGGTATTTATAGATGTGATATTGAGACGGATTGCGGTATTGAACAATCAAATAGTTTTACAGTAAAAGTTAAAAAATTATCATCGATTACCTTTGATTCAGAACATATACATGAAGTAGTATACCCTAATCCTTCGAGCAGTTTTATACGGCTAACAAAGTATAGCACTGATTTAGATTCTGTAGTAAATCATACTATTAATGTATTTGACTGTTATGGAACAAAATATAATCTAAAACCAGTAAATGATAACTTGTCTGGATATACAGAGTATGATGTTTCTGCAATGCCAAATGGAGTATATTTTCTACAGATTAGAAATGGTAGTATGAATACAACTTTGTCATTTACCATAATGAAATAGAAAATTGTAATTGACGAATAATTAGTATATATTGAACATGCAATTTATATTTGAAATACTAAACTGAAAACGTATACTAGAATACAATATAAATCAACAAAGTATTGGACGAAACAGTTATGGAAAATACTATTATCGCTGCACAATTAGTGGTCGGAGTATCTGTGTTGTTTGTTTGGATATTTAGATATGACAATATCATAAAAGAGTTTAAGCAATTTGGTTTAAGCGATTTTATGAGAAGTTTTGTTGGAGCATCTAAAATAGCATTAGCAACATTATTGCTTGCTGGAATATGGTATCCATCTTTCGTACAAATATCATCTATATTAATGGGAATATTTATGATATCTGCTCAATTTTACCATTTCAGAGCGCATAATCCATTTTTGAAGAGACTTCCTTCGCTCATATTTTTAATAATGTGCTTTTTTATAGCATATTCAACAATGGATTTATGAGCAATGAATATTACCAAAGTTTGTTCAATTTTTTCTAGTATATCTTTCTTTGTATATGTTGCCATGTACTTTGTCACAGATAGTTTACAGAATGATTTTAAGCGATTTGAATTAGAGCAATTTGGTTTATTGATTATACTTTTAGAGCTTTTTGGGGCAGTAGGTTTAATTGTTGGATTAAAGTATAATCCCCTTTTAACGATTTCATCCTTAGGTCTGACTATGTTAATGCTATGTGGTTTATTGTTCAGGATTAAATATGGTGATAGTGTATTGGTTTCTTTACCTGCACTATTTTACATGCTTTTGAATGGATATATATGCTATCTCTCTTTACGAAAGCGATAATTGTTTAATTTAACATAAATTATATGATCTTTTCTTTCACTTCTGACCCTGTACCATTGTAGTTGTAAATATGCAACCAATCCACATTAGACTATTGTGATAATCTTCATACCATTTGTTCTTTCACGGAATGATTTTGTTCCACTAATACCACGGTCAAAGAGAATAAGGTCATATCCATCCACATCCATTCCAAATCTCTCACCGTGTTGTTCCATCGTGGAAGTTCTTTGATACTTTACTTTCATAAGTGTTATCATTCTTAATTCAGAATTATTTTGATGTAATCTAGGGTTCCAGATTAGTAGATCAAAGGGAAATTATGTCCGGAAGTGATATGAGATAATTCTTACTATAATTCATAACGATGGTGAAGGTTTTCCTATGGAGAAAAATTGAGTTCGATATGAAAGTGGGTTAGAGTTATGATTGTGGATACCCACCCCCTCTACGGTTTACGGTTAATTATCCCACCCCCTCCTCAGTGGAGGTAGGTATCATTGTATTCATACCGTTGATATTGGGTGTGATATTGGGGTGTATGGAGTAAGTGATTATCAGTAGTGGTTTGAGTAATGGGTTGTGGATGTGGTTTTGAGTGTTATTCGGTAGTGGATTAAGTGGTCATAGAATGGGTGTGGGAGACCCAGAAATCGATTGTGAAGGGTGTTAATAGGGGTTGTGGTGGATTGATGGGGATGGGAGAAGAAATGAGTAGTGATTGTGTAATTGATATGATTATGGTTTTAAGTAAGTTTGAACATTGAATAATGTATAAAAACTTTGTTATAGGTATATCATGATTGGAAGATTATTCACTTTGATGCTGTTTGGTGTTTTCGTGTACACCGTGGATGCTTGGGGGCAAAAACACAGAGGAAAGACATATGGTGGAAGTAAATCCGACAGAAGTATGTCTATGACTGAAACAATGTTAAATGGATTGGTTTTGACAGGTGGTACAGATTCAGATGACATTGACTTTGCAAATATGAACAAAGGGCAAGATGATATGTTCATTATTGCTTTGGATTCCAAAGGTGAAATCATACACAAAAACACCTTTGGAGGCAGCGATTCAGAATTTGGATATTCTGTAATCAACACAAATGATGGCGGGTATCTTCTGACAGGTACTACTTTTTCGCAAGATGGAGACTTTACCGGAATGCAAAAGGGTGGTGAAGACATTGTTATTATTCGACTAAATGCAACATATGATATACTTTGGAAGAAGATCATAGGTGGTAGCGAATATGATGCAGTAAGCAAGGTTATTGAAACCAAGAATGGTGATTTTGTTTTTGTTGGATCTACTAGTTCCACGGATGGAGACTTTAATGTTATAAATCCCGGATCATATGGTATCGTTATATTCAAAATCAATGCTTCCGGAACACTGCTGTGGCACAAGACCATTGGTGGGAGTAAGTATGAAAATGGAAATACGATTGCACAAACGCGTGATGGTGGATATGTCATAACAGGTTTCACAATTTCAGATGATGTGGATTTCTTAGGAATGAACAAGGGGGGCGATGATATTTTTGTCATCAAATTGAATATGGATGGCAATGTAGATTGGAAGATCACTGTTGGAGGAAGTGATAACGATTTCGGAGTTTCTATTGTGGGTGTTGAAGATGGCTATATTGTGTCGGGTCATTCAGCTTCAAATGATGGTGATTTTACCGGAATGAAGAAAGGGCCTGCCCGATTCACCGATATTTGTGTATTCAAACTTAGTCTCGATGGTACGATCTTGTGGAAGAGAATGTATGGAGGAAATAATGATGAATATCATTCAACAATACTTGTAACTCCACAGGGCGAATATATTTTGACAGGGACTACAATCTCAAATGACGGAGATTTTATAAATATGAATAAAGGTTATGAAGATATCTATATTATGAAACTAGATGCCAATGGCAATCTCAAATGGAAAAATCTTCTTGGAGGTAG
>Ga0194132_10006266_pt1 | contig 18568 bp, 17 predicted proteins | sample TA2KigOf80mmetaG_FD_148612 | JGI IMG/M metagenome (GOLD analysis project Ga0194132, IMG submission 148612) | Freshwater microbial communities from Lake Tanganyika, Tanzania - TA2015054 Kigoma Offshore 80m | ecosystem: Environmental > Aquatic > Freshwater > Lake | place: Tanzania: Lake...
AGGCCTACAGGTCTCCGACGATGAGTTTCAAGCGCTCAATATCAAACCCGGTAAGTTTCATGGCGATTGGAACTATACGCTTCTTCCTCGCTCTTAATCGGTAACTTAATTCTTGCCCATGCCTTAGCCGATGAACGACGACACAACGTTCGGTGGGCAGTTCTTTTTTACGACGTTTGCCTTTCCTGGCAACAGGTTCGATCGGGTCTGCTGCAAGTAATTGTGCAAGCATGTGACTCCGATAGACATCGACAACTACCTGGTCAGATTTTGCTATGGTCTCGGCCAAAGAGCTATCTAACGGGAGATATCGGCGGACCCGAGAGCGTGCCTCTCCTACTGTTGGCGTTTTCTCTCCCCAGGATTTGTCAATCTGCCAGACACGTTCTTGTTGATACGTAACTCTATACGTTTTCCCTTGATAGAACGTTTCGCTGATGCTTGGCCGTTCAGGTTGACCGCGCAGAACTTCCCACGCAGTTCGCGCAAGCCCTAATCCGCCAGAACGAAACTTCCCCGAGGTGGTTTCCTCTATCGCAAGCGCAGCAACCGTGAGGAAGTCGATACTGGCATTTTCATCTTCTTCCGCCGCGGGTCTGGGTTGTGGTGGAGGTGCAGAGAAACCGAGAAACGAAAGGAACGATGGTTGTCTGACTACGTGCACGCCGATGATGAGGAGAAGCAGGAAAATCAACCCTAAAAGCAACACCCGTGCTCTCCTATGGTCAGAGAGCGACGGCGAATTTGGCTTTTGTGGTGTGCGTTTTTCACCGTGGACCTGTATCCCGGGGGCAATCCGCTCCTACCATAGCATAAGAAATGAAATTAAAGAGCAGCGCAGATTGTCAATGCGGTCTTGCATAGTCGCTTGCAGCGGTCTATGTCGGCTCTGACGAACCGACAAATCGCCGTGGAATGTCAACTTCACAAAAAGGAGAGGCTGCAATGAAACCACGTCCAGGTGATGAATACACGCATATCAGTTCTGTTGAATGGCAACCGTTTCCAGGGGAATTTTCGACCGGAGGGATTCGGTGGAAGTTATTACATGTGTCGCCAGAAGTTGGTGCGTGGACGGCAATCTATGACTGTCCAAAGGGATCCTCATTTGCAAGCCACATTCACATTGGCCCAGGTGAATACTTGTTGACCAAAGGAAAAATGGAAGTACGCGGTGGCGGCGAAAAAGGTGGAGCGACTGCGCATGCGGTTGGCTATGGGTACGAGGCTTGTAATGCACGCCATGATCGCACCCATTTCCCGGAGGATAGCGAGTTCTATATGACGTTTCTGGGGCCGTTGCAATTTATCGATAAGGAAGGAAATACGCTGGCTGTCGTGGGGTGGGAACAAGCGCAAGCGTTATGGGCGCAGCAAACAGGACAAAAATAACGCATGAGTATTGCTTATATCACTCTCCGCGCCCATGGGTAGATTGCTACCGAAGACAAGGGGCGTTAAGCCCTTTGCCTCTGGTAAGGGAACAGTCGCAGCGAAGTACACAAAAGATTTAGAGAATCTACCCAGAAGAAGTGATGCGCTTTTTACGAGGGGCCATTGCATAATTTTTCGCCTCCTCTATATTTCCGCCCGGCAGGGATCTTGGGGGTTTTCACAGTTATGATTTTTCTTCTGTCGCAATTTTTAGCACCGCTAATAAAAGAGCGACGTGTCTCATCGATTGGATAGAAGAAAGAAAAGACAAGTTGCTGATTTCACATAGAAAACATTTCTCTGTCATTTGGGAACGGCGTAAACAGCGAAATGGAAGATTTGTGAATCAGTGTGTGAGAAGCGAAAGTTGCTCTAGAACTAAATAACCGTTCGTGTAGTTTTGCTTCTAGTCAGTCCGCAATCGCAGCAAATGCTTTTCTCATAAAGTAGAGGGAGTTGGAGAAGGCGCTTCGATGGCTCAAATTTTTCCTCAAAAGACAAACATCTTATCTAAGGTCAGTATAGTTGTTGGTGGCCTCCTTGCCGCAGGAGGGTTAGCGTTGGTCATGGGGTTGGCTCGGTCACCCTATGTCAACATGGTCGGGGTCTCTCGCGAACAACCTGTCCCCTTCAGCCATAAACATCATGTCAACGGACTCGGGATAGATTGCCGTTATTGTCACACTTCAGTTGAAGATACGGCTTTCGGTGGTATCCCTGCAGTTAAGACCTGTATGACATGTCATTCGCAGATCTGGACTGAAGCGCCAATACTTGAACCGATCCGCGCCAGTTATAGGACAGATAAAGCGATCGAATGGCTCCGCGTCCACGACTTACCCGATTTTGTCTACTTCAATCACAGCATTCACGTCCGCAAGGGAGTAGGTTGTGAAACCTGCCATGGCCGCGTCGATCAGATGCCGCTGATGATGAAGGTGAATTCGCTGGATATGGAGTGGTGCATTCAATGTCACAAGCAGCCTGAGAAGTTTATCCGCCCACGTGAAGCCGTTTTCCAGATGGGATGGAAGCCAGAAGGTGACCAGCTTGCGCTGGGAGAAAAACTGATTGGCGACCATCATATCGATAAAGCCAAAATGCTTAACTGTTCGATTTGCCACCGATGACGACAACACACCCGCAAAAAACTCCACTCGACTTGGCTGCGATTCGTAACCGCCTCTCTGAGAATCGTGGGCCACAGTACTGGCGAAGTCTTGAGGAACTCGCCAATACTGACGAATTTCAGGAACTCCTCCATAAGGAATTCCCGCGACATGCGCCTTGGCTAGATACGCTCAGCCGTCGAAATTTTCTCCAGTTTATGGGCGCGTCGTTGGCACTGGCCGGGCTTAGTGCCTGTACGCGGCAACCAGACGAGACAATCGTCCCTTACTCTAAGCCGCCTGAAAACGTCATTCCTGGGCATCCCCAGTACTTTGCTACAGCCGTACTGCTGAACGGTGTGGCAACTGGTGTGCTCGTCGAAAGCCACACCGGTCGGCCGACAAAGATCGAAGGGAATCCCCTACATCCTGGAAGCCTCGGCAGCACGGACGCTTTTACGCAAGCGGCGGTACTTGATCTTTACGACCCTGATCGCAGTCAGGTTGTTACCAATGCACGCCGTATTAGCTCGTGGGACGTATTCACTGCTGCGGTTCAATCTCCGCTTGATAGTCAAAAAGCGCAAGGTGGAGCCGGGCTCTGCATATTGACGGAAACGGTTACCTCTCCAACGCTTGCTTCTCAACTACAGGCATTGCTGAAAGAGTATCCGCAGGCTCGCTGGCATCAATATGAACCTGCAGGTCGAGATGCTGTACGTGCTGGTGCACGTCTTGCCTTTGGTGAAGATGTCGACCCAGTCTACCATGTTGATAAAGCGAATGTGATTCTCTCGTTGGATGCTGACCTCCTCTTCTCGCTGCCAGGCAATGTCCGCTATGCACGCGATTTTGCTGCCAAGCGCAGAGTGGAGGATCATAATGTCAACACGATGAACCGCCTGTATGTGGCGGAAAGTTCTCCTAACTTGACTGGTGGGATGGCCGACCACCGTGTGTCGTTACGGGCCAGTGAAGTAGAGGCATTTGCTCGTGCGGTTGCAGCTGAACTCGGGGTTGCCAATGTTCAGTCTGGTCAATGGGCAGACGCTGAGAAGTACAAGAAATGGATCGCAGCTCTCGTCAGTGATTTGCAACAGCAGAAGGGCGCGAGTCTGGTTGTGGCTGGCGATTATCAGCCACCAGTCGTTCATGCTCTTGCGTATGCGATGAACGATGCGTTGGGTAATGTTGGAAAAACGGTGACCTATACTGGTCCACTGCAAAGTGAAGCAGCCGAATCGATGGCCTCTCTGCGTGAGCTGGCTGCGGACATGGAAGCTGGGAAAGTCGAAGTGCTTATCATTCTCGGCGGTAACCCGGTCTACTCCGCTCCGGCTGACGTACGCTTTGCTGAACTTCTCGATAAAGTTACTCTTCGCGTACACTGTAGCTTACATGCAGATGAGACGGCTGAGCGCTGTCATTGGCATATTCCTGAGGCGCATTCGCTCGAAGCTTGGAGCGACGCCCGTGCGTACGACGGTACGGTATCAATCGTTCAACCTTTGATTGCTCCGTTATACGGTGGAAAATCGTTCCATGAAGTTGTGGCGGCGTTGCTTGGCCAGCCGGGTGCGTCTGGTTACGAAATTGTACGCAACTACTGGAAAACGCAAAAAACAGAAGGTGATTTTGAACATTTCTGGCGCCATGCTCTCCATGACGGAGTTGTGGCAGACAGCGCACTCCCTGCAAAATCAGTATCGCTGAAGACCATTGACTGGTCATCCTCTAGCCATGCAAACGGAGCTGGAACTTCAGAAATTATCTTTCGTCCAGACCCGACTGTATGGGATGGGCGGTTTAGCAATAACGGTTGGTTACAAGAGTTGCCCAAGCCGTTGACCAAACTGACATGGGACAATGCGGCTATTATCAGCCCAGCAATGGCGCAACGCTTGCAGCTATCTGATAATCAAGTTGTCACACTCAGTTATGCTGAACGAACGGTTGAAGCGCCAATCTTGGTCAGACCTGGATACCCAGATGGGACGGTGACGGTCCACCTCGGGTATGGACGTACATACGCTGGTCGGGTGGGTGGAGGTATTGGTTTTAATGCCAATGCGTTACGCACCTCCGATGCGCCCTGGGTGGGGACTGGTGTCGAAATCACGAAAACCACCAAGACCTATCAACTTGTGGCCACACAAGAACATTACCTCATGGAGGGGCGTAATCTCGTTCGGGCTGGCACAATCGGTGAATATCATCACGAACCCAACTTCGTGAAAGAGATGGGCGAAGATCCTGCCCCGGACATGACGCTTTATCCACCGGTCCCATATGATGGGCGTAAATGGGGAATGACGATTGATTTGAGTTCCTGCATCGGCTGCAATGCCTGCACTATCGCCTGTCAAGCTGAAAACAACATCCCCGTGATCGGCAAGAAGCAAGTCGGCATCGGTCGCGAAATGCACTGGATTCGCGTTGATCGTTATTACACCGGGGATGAAAACAACCCTGATACCGTGCATCAACCCGTGCCTTGTATGCAGTGCGAGAATGCTCCGTGTGAGCCTGTCTGCCCAGTCGGGGCGACGGTGCACAGTTCGGAGGGGTTGAACGACATGGTGTATAATCGGTGTGTGGGCACTCGATATTGTTCAAACAACTGCCCATACAAAGTCCGTCGTTTCAACTTCTTCCTCTATCAAGATTGGGATACGCCATCGATCAAGATGCAACGGAACCCGAATGTGAGTGTCCGCAGCCGTGGCGTGATGGAAAAGTGCACGTATTGTGTGCAACGTATCAACGCCGCGCGAATTACGGCTGAAAAAGAAGATCGTCAGGTGCGTGATGGAGAAGTGGTCACTGCATGCCAAGCTGCATGTCCAGCCGAGGCAATAACTTTTGGTGACCTTAACGACCCCAATAGTCGTATCGCAAAGGCGAAGGCGTCGCCATTAAACTATGGACTCCTGACTGACTTAAATACCCGTCCGCGCACAACGTATTTAGCGCGACTCAAGAACCCAAATCCGGAGATTGAGAATGGCTAGTGTGGCTCGCCCCGCTCCGCAACCGATTGGAGAGAATCAGGTCCCTCCGATTATGGGACCGACGCTCACGTATCGGTCGATTACGGAAAAACTCAGCGATATCATCCTGTCCGGACATATTCCGACGAGTTGGTTTGTTGCCCTCGCCATCGCCCTGATGGGAGTCGGTTCACTTACCATCTCGGCTGTCGTGCTTCTCGTGGTTGGTACCGGAATTTGGGGAATCACAATCCCTATCGGCTGGGGGTTTGCGATTATCAACTTTGTCTGGTGGATCGGAATCGGTCACGCTGGAACACTCATCTCGGCTGTTCTCCATCTTCTTGGTCAGCAATGGCGAACATCGATCAACAGATTCGCTGAGGCCATGACCCTGGTTGCCGTGCTGTGTGCTGGTATGTTTCCGCTGCTTCACACTGGTCGGCCCTGGTTAGCGGCTTATTGGTTGTTCCCCTATCCGAACACGATGAATGTGTGGCCACAATTCCGTAGCCCACTGATCTGGGACGTGTTTGCGGTGAGCACGTACCTGACTGTTTCCTTACTTTTCTGGTACGTCGGTCTGGTTCCTGACCTTGCAGCAATGCGCGACCGCGCTAAGACGAAAGTTGGACAGACCATTTATGGGATGCTGGCAATGGGATGGCGCGGATCTGCTTTACACTGGCAGCGCTACGAAATTGCTTACTTGCTGCTTGCTGGACTTTCGACTCCTCTGGTTGTGTCGGTCCACTCGATCGTGAGTTTCGACTTCGCGGTGTCAGTCATTCCTGGCTGGCATACAACGATTTTTCCTCCCTACTTCGTCGCTGGTGCTGTGTACGCCGGGTTCGCAATGGTGTTCACCTTAGGCATTCCGTTGCGTTCTGTGTATAAGCTGGAAGATTTCATTACCCTACGCCATCTGGACAATATGGCGAAAGTTATGTTGGCAACCGGCCTTTTCGTCTCTTACGGTTATGCGATGGAAGCATTCATCAGCTTGGTGTATGCAGCCAACCCGCATGAATACGCGATGATGATGAACCGTATGTTCGGCCCATATGGCTGGTCTTATTGGATGCTGGTTCTGACCAACATCGTCATTCCTCAGTTATTGTGGTTCCGTAAGGTGCGCCATAATGTATGGCTGCTCTTCTTGGTCTCCATGTCGATCAACGTCGGTATGTGGCTTGAACGGTTTGTGATCGTCGTTACCAGCTTGCATCGAGACTTCCTCCCTTCATCTTGGGGTATGTATTATCCCACGATATGGGACTTTGGTATCTTTATTGGCACCATGGGATTTTTCCTCATGATGATGCTCTTGTTTGTTCGCGCCTTGCCAGCGATTTCTATCGCGGAAATGCGCTTGTTGTTGTTCGAGCGCAAGCATCATGGCAAGCAGCACGGAAAAGCACACACAGAGGAGGCAGCGGTATGAGTTCTGCACACGCAGAGAAAAAGCCCTCACTCTATGGGCTGATGGCTGAATTCGAGTCAGCAGAAGAGCTTAAGGCTGCCGCCCACAAGGCCAAAGACGCTGGCTATACGAAAATGGATGGTTATTCGCCATTCCCAATTGAAGAACTTGATGTGGCGCTTGGATTCAAACCATCATGGCTCCCAGCTTTTGTACTTATTGGTGGATTGACTGGAATTGCCGCGGGGTATGGTCTGCAATACTGGGTTTCAGTGATTGATTATCCGCTTATGGTCGGTGGTAAGCCCTACCATAGCTGGCCGGCGTTCGTTCCAGTGACATACGAACTGATGATCTTATTCGCCTCGTTTGCAGCGGTGCTCTCTATGTTCGCTCTCAACGGGTTACCGATGCCGTATCATCCGGTCTTTAATGTCGATCGGTTTAATATGGCGTCAAACGATCGCTTCTTCCTGTGTATCGAAGCGGCTGATCCACAATTTGATATCGATAAAACAAAAAGTTTCCTTGAGCAGTGTCATCCAACGTATATTTCAGAAGTCGAACCATAGCACTATGGCATCACGTATCATACACAAGACCGGACTCTTCGGGCTGGTGCTGAGCAGTTTCCTCATTGCTACGGGCTGTCGGCAAGACATGCACGACCAGCCACGATTTGAACCTCTCGAAGCGAACAACTTTTTTTCTGATGGGCGTGCAGCTCGACCCCTCGTCACCGGAGTTGTTGCCCGGGGGACGTTGCAAGAAGATGCGCACTTATTCACTGGTCGCGTGAATGACGAGTTTGTCACCACATTTCCATTCACGATTACACAAGATGTTATCGTGCGTGGCCAGGAGCGTTACAACATCTTCTGCTCTCCGTGTCACGGTGCATTGGGAGATGGTGAAGGGGCGATTGTTCAGCGCGGGTTGAAGCATCCGCCATCCTATCATATCGATCGCTTGCGAGAGGCTCCGGTTGGTTATTATTTCAATGTTATCACCAACGGTTTTGGCGCGATGTTTGACTATGCAGATCGTGTTTCGGTTCGTGATCGTTGGGCGATCATTGCGTACATTCGTGCATTACAACTGAGCCAGAACGCAAAAATTGACGATGTCCCAGCAGAAGCTCGACAGCAACTAGACGGAACGCACTAATGAACATTTCTGAAACCTTACGAGCAAAAATTGCTCGCCATCAGAAGCTCGCTACGGGTGTTGCGGTCGCCGGCGCACTCGCCTGTATTGTTGCGGCGATGACCAACCCAACCGTCTTCTATCGAGGCTATCTCCTCGGATTTATGTACTGGATGAATATCACGCTCGGCTGTCTTGGCCTCGTGATGCTTCATAACCTGGTTGGTGGCGATTGGGGCCACGCCAGTCGGCGGTTCCTTGAAGCTGGAATGCGCACCCTGCCGTTAATGGCACTACTCTTTATTCTATTGATTCCGGGAATCCCGTATCTGTATGAGTGGGCGACTGAACACGCAGCTCATGATCACATCCTTCAGCAGAAAGCCTTCTATCTTAATACTCAGGCATTTCTTCTGCGAGCTGTACTGTACTTTGGTTTCTGGTTCCTGTGGATGTGGATGCTTCACAAACGGTCACAAGAGTTCGAGAAGACACCTAACCTCGATATTGTGAAGAAGGCGGAGAATATCAGTGGACCAGGAGCAGTCCTGTTCTTCTTGATCACCACTGGCGCCTCCTATGATTGGGTGATGTCCATCGAACCTCATTGGTACTCTAGCATCTACGGTGCGTTCTTTGTCGTGTGTCAAGGGTTAGTGACCTTGGCTTTCGCCATTGTCATGACGAAATGGTTTTCCAATTACGAACCGTTCGACGAACTAACTGTGCCGAAGCGTTTTCATGACCTAGGCAAATTGATGCACGGTTTCATTGTTCTCTGGACGTATGCGGCGTTCTCTCAATTCTTGATCATTTGGTCAGCAAACTTACCCGAAGAAATTCCCTGGTATCTGCATCGCATCCGGAATGGGTGGCAAGTTGTTGCTCTTGGCCTCATGATCTTCCATTTCTTCGTGCCGTTTTTCATTCTTCTGTCACAGAAGCTGAAACGTAAAAAGAATCTTCTGGTAAAAGTTGCCGTATACATGCTGTTCATGCGTTTCGTCGATCTCTACTGGCAAATTATTCCGGCTTTTCCCAACGATGGAGAGATCCATTCACTGCATCTCCACTTGTCCTATCTTATCCCTGTCATTGCTATCGGCGGTGCGTGGTTAGCAGCGTTCTTCTGGCTCTTGCAATCGCGATCGCTTCTACCGCTCCCAGACAACTCGTATGAAGCGGTTACTGGCGAGTTAGAACACGCCTAAAGGTTATTGTCTATGGAATCGCACACAGCGAAACATAATTCATCAGAACATCCCCCTACTGGTCTCTTGCACGAGATCAGCACGGTACAAGTAAAGCCAGTGCTTCTTTTTGCAGTTATCCTCGCGGTGACCGCTATAGCAACGTTTGCGACTGTCAAGATTTTGCTCGACTACATGAACTTTAATTTTACTCGCACCGACGCCCCATTGTCCCCATTGGCTAGCCCTGAACAAATTCCTCCAACACCGCATCTTCAGGTTTCATCAGGACAAGACCTAAAAGAGCTGCACGCTCGTGAGCAAGGTGTTCTCACGCAGTATCGTTGGGTAAACAAAGACACTGGTGTTGTTGGTATTCCTATCGATCGAGCAATCGAGCTATTATCACAACGGGGCTTGCCAGCACGGGAAGAAGCAAAATCGGCGCAGTAAATAAGGTCATGGAAAAGCACTACGCACCCTGTCCAAGCAGAAGAGGCCCATCGTACTGTGGGATCGCAGTGCGATCTCATTACCTATGGTCTATTTTCCTCGCTATATGCGTTTCGTTGTCCTCTCTTACTACTCCTGTCCGTGCTCAGCTCGCTGCTTACAACCAAGACGCTACATACGGCAAGCCAGCTTCAGAAAATCCGTTTGCCAATATCGGACTTGATCAACGCTTAAACACACAAATTCCTTTGAATTTGCAATTTCGGGATCAAAATGGAAAAGCGGTGCAACTGGAAGAATACTTTGGCGAAAAGCCGGTCATCCTTTCCTTTGCTTATTACGATTGCCCCATGCTGTGCACCCTCGTTATTAATGGCCTCATTCGCACTCTACGCACGATGTCACTTTCTGCGGGTACTGATTTCAACATCGTGACTATCAGTATCAATCATAGAGATACAACAGCAGCGGCTGCGTTAAAAAGACAAACCTCCTTACAAAGTTACAGCCGCAAAGGGGCGGAAAACGGCTGGAGTTTCCTCACAGGTGATGAAGCCACGATACAGCAGATAACCCAGGCTGTGGGTTTCCGCTATGCTTACGATGAGCAATCCAAACAGTATCAACATCCCAGTGGCATAATGGTGTTGACGCCAGACGGAAAGTTGTCCCGTTATTTCTATGGGGTTGAGTATGCCCCTCGCGATGTACGTTTGGGACTCGTTGAAGCTTCCGCCGGAAAGATCGGCTCTCCGGTGGATCAAGTGCTACTGCTTTGTTTTCACTATGATCCGACTACCGGAAAGTATGGTCTCGTCATTACAAGAGCATTACAGCTTAGTGGCCTCATGACTGTGCTCGTACTTGGGTCATTTATGCTGATTTCGTTGCGTCGTGACCGCCGAGAACCGTTAACCAGCGATAACGCAAAGCCGTTGATGCCGAAAAAAAGTAACGTGTAAATTGCGTGATACCGGACGACCATGATAGGAAAATTCGCTTTTTGGCCTGATCTCGCATCCTCCTTCGCCTGGAAGGTTGATGCCATTTATATCTTGATCATCTTAGTGACCGTATTGGTGTCACTGGGAGTGTATGCCGCCATTGTTTCGTTTGTCATTAAGTACAAACGGAAATCCGAAGACGAAATTCCAGAACAGATTGAAGGTAATCTGCCGCTGGAAATTCTCTGGTCAGTGATTCCACTTGGTTTGGTGCTGGCGATGTTTGGCTGGGGAGCCGTGCTGTTTTTCGAGCTGTCCACTCCACCGGCAGAAGCGATCAACTTCTCCGTTGTTGGTAAACAATGGATGTGGAAGGTGCAACATCCATCAGGCAAGCGGGAAATCAATGAGCTGCATGTTCCCATTGGCCAGCCGATCAGGCTGACCATCACGTCCGAGGATGTATTGCATAGCTTCTACATTCCAGCGTTTCGTGCCAAGATGGATGCCGTACCAGGACGATATACCACAAGTTGGTTTGAGCCGAGCAAAGCTGGTGAATACCATATTTTCTGCGCGGAATATTGTGGCACCAAGCACTCGATGATGATTGGTCGTGTCGTAGTGATGGAGCCCGCACAATACGAGCAGTGGCTCAAAACCGGTGGAGCGACCGCGGTCAATACTGGAGAAACGCCGGAGATGGCTGGAGCGCGTCTGTTCCAAGAGCAGCGTTGTATGACCTGCCATCAGACCAATGGTATTATGGCTCCGGTATTACAAGGACTCTATGGAAAAGAGATTGAGCTGCAAGGTGGACAAAAAGTCCTCTTTGATGAAGCCTATATCCGTGAATCGATTTTGAATCCTACGGCGAAAATCACCGCTGGGTATCAACCTGTGATGCCAACCTTCCAAGGGCAAGTAACTGAAGATGCCATCATGCAGTTGATCGCCTATATTAAGTCTTTGGCTGGAGCGCCAGGGGCGCATGCGGCGACTTCGCCTCCTACTGAAACCAAACCGGTTGAGCCGCAAGCAACAGAAGGACAGGCGGCAAGCCCATCAACTGAAACGCCTGCTGTAGTTACTCCGCCAGCGGATGACGCACAGCCAAATGCCGGAACTGATACTCCGGCGGCACAACCGGACGAACCGCAAGCGGATGGAACTGACTCTTCGAAAGAAGAGACAATGTAAGCAGAGACCAAGGGTGAATTATGAGCGCAGTCGCAGTTCCTAAACATGAAGAAGCGCCAGTCTTAGAGATACCGAGTCGTACGTATCTTAACGACGGCTATAGCATCAAGTCGTGGCTGCTCACGCTGGATCATAAGCGCATTGCGATCTTGTACGCAGTGGCGATCGCGATTTTCTTCCTCATGGGGGCAAGCTTTGCGCTGATGATCCGTTTGGAGTTGCTGACTCCTGGTGGTGATCTGATGGAGGCCGAGACCTACAACAAAATGTTCACCATGCACGGTCTCATCATGATCTTCTTTGTGCTGATTCCGTCGATCCCTGCTATCTTAGGAAACTTTCTCATCCCGCTCATGATCGGTGCTCGGGACGTGGCATTTCCACGTCTGAACCTCATGAGTTGGTATATTTTCATGATCGGTGGGACGTTCGTGTTGACCGCTGCGCTCTTTGGTGGCGTGGACACTGGGTGGACGTTCTACACGCCGTACAGCTCTGTGTATGCCAACAGCAATGTGATTCTCACTGCTGGGGGCGCGTTCATTACCGGCTTCTCCTCGATTCTTACTGGGTTGAACTTCATTGTCACGATTCACACCATGCGCGCTCCAGGGATGACCTGGTTTCGCTTGCCTTTGTTCATCTGGGCTCACTACGCAACCAGCTTGATTCAGGTGCTTGCAACCCCGGTCATTGCCATCACCCTTCTTCTGCTCATCCTTGAGCGTGGGTTAGGATTAGGCATTTTCAATCCGAATCTTGGTGGTGACCCGATCTTGTTCCAGCACTTGTTTTGGTTCTATTCACATCCTGCGGTGTACATCATGATCCTCCCAGGTATGGGAGTAATCAGTGAAATGATCGCTTGTGTCGCTCGACGCCGCATCTTTGGCTATTCTTTCGTTGCTTTCTCAAGCCTCGGCATTGCCATCATTGGCTTCTTTGTTTGGGGCCATCACATGTACGTGAGTGGTCAGTCGGTGTATGCCGGGATGGTCTTCTCGCTCATTACCATGCTGGTCGCGATCCCATCGGCCATCAAAACCTTCAACTGGACCGCGACATTGTACAAAGGCTCGATCTCGTATGAATCGCCAATGTACTTCACTGTCGGTTTCCTGGGGTTATTCGTAATTGGTGGAGTGACAGGGTTATTCTTGGCCACGATGGGTCTTGATATCCACATGCATGACACCTACTTCGTGGTTGCGCATTTCCATTACATCATGGTTGGCGGCGAGATCATGGCGTTCATGGGCGGATTGCACTTCTGGTGGCCAAAGATCACCGGACGGTGTTATCCCGAATTCTGGGGAAAGATTTCGGCGACCTTGATCTTTCTCGGATTTAATTTGACCTTCTTCCCGCAGTTCATTGTTGGCTACATTGGCATGCCGCGACGATACCACACCTATCCACCAGAAATGCAGATCTTCAATGTCATGTCGACTGGTGGCGCGTTTGTTCTTGGTATTGGCTATCTGCTCCCCTTTATTTACTTCCTGTGGTCGCTCAAGTATGGCAAAGTGGCTGGCCCAAACCCATGGCGGGCAAAGGGACTAGAGTGGGAAAATACCACCTCTCCACCGCCGACCGAAAACTTTGCCAGCACACCAATTGTGACTGAAGAAGCATACGAATACACTCATCTCCCGGAGGCACACGTTGTCCGAGCAAGCACACACTAGCGCGGCGCATCACGATCCCTTTGTCGCCCATCAATTTAATGATCGGGCGCAACAAGCCGAAGCAATTTCGCTGGGGATGTGGGCATTCCTGGTCCAAGAAATTCTTTTCTTTGGCGGGCTATTTACTGGCTACACTGTCTATCGCTCCTATTACCCTGACTCCTTTATTGCCGGGAGCCACCATCTCGATATTTTTTGGGGTGGCCTGAATACGGTCGTGCTGATCGGTAGTAGCTTAACGATGGCAATGGCGGTATGGGCAGCGCAGAATAGTAAAAAAAGCCAACTGGTTCTTTTCCTTATCCTCACTCTTGTTCTCGGCTCAATCTTCCTTGGCGTGAAAGTCATTGAATACACCGACAAATTTACCCACCACCTTATTCCAGGGTGGGATTTTGCATGGGCGGAACCGCATGGTCACCCCAAGCATGTACAGATTTTCTACAGCTTCTATTTTGCCATGACGGGAATGCACGCGCTGCATATGATTATTGGTGCCGGGATCATTATTCCGCTCATTATCATGGCAATGCGCGGAAAGTTTCACAAAGATTATTATGCACCCATTGAGGTGTTCGGCTTATACTGGCACTTTGTTGATATCGTGTGGATCTTCCTTTTCCCATTACTTTATTTGATTGGTCGACACTAATGGAACACGTACACGTTAATCATGCCCATCCAACTCCTAAGTTATATGTGATCATTTTTGCAGCACTGATGGTGTTTACCTTGCTGACCGTTGCTGCCGCTTTTCAGGACTTTGGTCGACTTAACAACGTCATTGCGTTGGCCATCGCGGGAGTAAAGACCGTTCTGGTTGTATTGTTCTTCATGCACGTGAAGTACGGCAGTCGGCTGACAAAGCTCTTTGCTGCAGCTGGATTCCTGTGGTTAGCCATCCTTATTGGCTTCACCCTTGGTGATACCGAGAGCCGTCGGGGAGCAAAGAACGCGCAGACGCCAACGGGATGGGCGCCACTGCCTGTTGATGCGAAAGAGCCTGGCGCTCCAGCTGTAAGCCACGGGGGAGCGCACCAGCAGACCGAAGGACAGCACTAAGTATGACTCAAAGCTGAATCGGCGAAACGGAGAATCGGCGAAACGGAGAACAGAATAGTGACGAGACTTCTTTCTCCGATTCTCCCTGTCTCCGGTTCTCCATTTCTTCTTCACGCCTTTGCCAGTCTCCCCCGTAGCGACTTTCCCCTTTACTCACCTGCTCATCTCTTATAATCTCCCGATGTTCCTGACACTGTGTGTGCAGGAAGCAACGACACCCCCAGAAAAAAGGAGTCTCCATGCATGGACACCCACGGCGAGGACAGCGCTGGTGGCAGCGTGTGGGTCTGAGCTTCGGTCTTGTAGTGAGCGTGTTGAGTAGTCACGCTTGGGCAATTTTCTTAGACAAAGAAGAAACTCTTCGCTTTAACGGGCGTGTCTATAATCGCGCGTCATATGCGACGCAACGTGCCGCCGACAATACGCGCCTACGTACTCCGTACAACGATTGGAACATGCTGCAAAGCCGCACCTTCGTACAGATGGAATTGCGGCATAACCTCACCGATTTGATCGCTGGACGGTATACCGGTCTCCTTGCGCCACTGCAGTATGGCTTGTTGCCGCTCCGTTTGCTTGCGCCGGACGATATGGATTACTTCGTGACGTACCGTGGCGAGTATGACGGGGTATGGGACTACGGACCAGATGTGTTCCGTAAACGTGAGGTGCGTACCTCGGCTGGAGATCGTCTTGGCACCCGTCAACGTCTCCGTCACCGTCACCGCTTGTTTGAAGCCTATATTGATTACACCAAAGGGCCACTGTTCATTCGTCTCGGGCGACAGAATCTGTCATGGGGTGAAACTGATGTCTTTCGTTTGATTGATCAGATCAATCCGCTTGATGCCAGCTTTGGCGGGTTTCTTGTCGCCCTGGATGAACGCCGTGTTCCACTCGATATGCTGCGCATGGTCTATGGCTTGGGCAGCCAGGGACCGTTTTCGGAAATTGATCTCGAAGGGTACGTTGCACTCGATGACCAAGTGGCTGAGGGCGTGCCGGCAGGATCACCGTGGGCGACGCCAAACCCAGCCGGTATTCGTGGTTTCGTCAAAAAGCCCGCCCGTAACTTTACTGATGCTCGTGGCGGAGGGCGGGTCATTGCCGTGCTTGGTGACTTCACTTTAAGTGTGGCTCATTATTACACCTATCTTGATGCACCAACGCTGCGAATTGTAACCCCGACAACCGCGCCACTCACCAAGGGTGAAACGCGAGCGACCGCAGATCCGATTAACCTTGGGGACTTTGAAACAGCAGTACGAGAAGGGCGGACTTCGCGTTTTCTGGTTGATCGGTTTCACGCTAACCAGTGGTTTCCCAAAATGCAGATTAGTGGCGCAACCATGAGCTTTAGTGTCCCACGGCTCTCCGCGGTTGTTCGCGGTGAATTTGCGTATTTCTATGCTGAACCCTTCTATCGTAATTCAGCACCAAACCAACTCCTCGGCCCGGCACTGACAGGGAGAATTACCCCTGGGTATCGACAGGTTGGGACTGATCCCGTCAGCGGGAAAGCGCTCTTACGCTACAAGAGTGACGTCGATCGTTCTGACGTGATTCGTTGGTCCCTTGGTATAGATATCAACCGGTACATTCGTTTTCTCAATCCTTCCCAATCGTTTGTCATTAGTGGTCAGGTTTTCGGCTCGAATATCCTATCGTTTAATGGCAAGCCGCTCACGAAGGCCGCTCCAAATTTCGGGTTTGCTCATTTTGCAGTTCCGGTACGCGACCCGCACCGGAGGAACCAGGCTTTTGTCAACCTTGACCCGTATCAAATTATCAACACGTTATCGGTCTCGACGTCCTATTACTCGGGGCTTGTCTCTCCGGCTCTCATCTTTCTTTATGATTGGCAAGGGGCGTGGCTGGTACAGCCAGGAGTCACCTTTGTCCGTGACCCATTCCGTTTGACCGTGCAATATAACTATCTGGATGGGCAGTTTAACGGTATCGGCTTTTTGCGCGATCGCGACAATCTGATTTTTCAGTTGGAGGTGGTCATCTGAGCTATCAGCAGTTAGCTATCAGCAATCAGCCGGAGAAGAAGGTCACAAAATAAAGGAAGCTGACCGCTGAGAGCTGACCGCTTCCGTAAGGGCGGTGGACACAGCCGCACTGGGGCGAGTATACTTTGCCCACTTTTTCATGAGGAGTACGTTATGGGTCTGCGCACACCAGAACAATATAAAGCAAGTCTCAAAGATGGTCGTGAGGTGTATTATCGCGGTGAATTAGTCACCGATGTGACGACACACCCGATCATCGGGACGGCTGTCGAACATGCCTGCATTGACTATCGCATGGCCGAGGACCCGCGTTATCGTGACTTGGCAATCTGCATTGATCCGCAAACCAAGGAGCCCTACTCGCGCTACTTCCACCTCCCGCGTAACGCCGATGATTTGCTGAAGCGCAGCCAACTCATTGCTGCCAGCACCCGTGAGGGAGCCACACTTGTTGTGCTGATCAAAGAGATCGGTACAGATGCGTTGTTCGCACTGCACATCGTTGCCGAAGAAATGGCCAAACGCGGCAAGCCCGAATACAAAGAGCGGGTCGAGAAGTATTACAAAATGTGTCGTGACCGTGACTACGGTGTCGCTGTGGCGCAGAGCGATGTCAAGGGTGACCGTAGCATGGGGCCGCAAGGACAAGAGCACCCAGACTATTACTTACGTGTCGTTGAAGAACGCAAAGATGGCATCGTCGTGCGTGGTGCGAAAGTCCACACCTCTGTGTTGACGAACACTGACGAAGTCATTGTCCTGCCAACACGGGCAATGAAACCCGAGGATAAAGCGTACTCCGTTGCGTTTGCTGTTCCTGCAGCGACCAAAGGGTTGAAGCTGCTGGCAAGTTCTTATGGTGGATTCAAAAAAGATCCATTCGAGTTTCCCATTAGTGCAAGCCACAAAATGATGGAAACCCTGACGGTGTTCGATGACGTGTTTGTACCGTGGGAGCGTGTCTTCATGAATGGTGAGACCGAGGCGGCGGGCTTCCTGGCGTTGACCTTCGTCAAATTCCATCGCTTCACTGCCGTGTCCTACAAACTGCCGTTGCTTGAATTATTTGCAGGCTCGGCGCGGGCGATTGCCGAATATAACGGGGTTGATGGTGCTGGACATATTCGCGAGAAGATGACCGAACTGGCCGCTTATCACGCGACCGTGCAAGGGCTCATCATCGCCGCTGCTCATCAACATGCGGTGGTCCCGCCGGGCATTGCCATTCCCAACGTGTTACTGACCAACGTGGCCAAATATCAATTCGCCTCGAACTATCACACTGCGGTGCAGATGGTGCAAGATATTGCTGGCGGGTTGTTGGTGACTGGCCCCAGCGTCGAAGACTGGCGCAGTGAAGCAACCGGACCGTATGTCAAGAAGTACCTCGGTGGTAAAAAAGGTATCCCGACCGAACATCGTCTACGAATGCTGAACCTGATTTCTGATCTCACCGCAGGTGACTTCGGCGGGTATCAGGAAGTGCTTGCGGTCCATGCCGAAGGGTCACTGGAAGCGGAAAAACTCCAGACCTTCCGTGAGTATGATTTCAACTCTGCGGCTGCGTATGCGCGCGAGTTAGCGGGAATCAAATAGGGGGAAACGAGTCAAGGGGTGAGAGTCGGTTACCCATCTGTCGAATATGAAGTGCCCTTCCTGTCATTCTGAGCGGAGCGAAGAATCTCTCTGAGAGACCCTTCGCTTCACTCAGGGTGACATATTCGTGCGTGCCAATCTTATTTCGATTGTATTGAAGTTTTCCTAAGGCGGTGGCAGGAAACAACTTACCGCAATAGTGATTGACCGGAGTGGAGAGCCTCTGCACAAGAGCAGGGATGAGAGACGAGACCATTGTGTGCTGGCTTCGGTCTAAGTATCGAAGTCTGGTCGAAGAGCTGGATGAACGCGGGCGAC
>Ga0194132_10006268_pt1 | contig 18564 bp, 22 predicted proteins | sample TA2KigOf80mmetaG_FD_148612 | JGI IMG/M metagenome (GOLD analysis project Ga0194132, IMG submission 148612) | Freshwater microbial communities from Lake Tanganyika, Tanzania - TA2015054 Kigoma Offshore 80m | ecosystem: Environmental > Aquatic > Freshwater > Lake | place: Tanzania: Lake...
ACGGCGCGCGAGACGGCCGCGCGCGCGCAGGAGCTGGCCGCCGCGCATCCTGCGTCCGCGCCGGGCGATATCGACGCGTTGCGCGCACAGCTCGCGACGATGCAGGCGCTCAAGGCCCGCACGGCGGCGCTCGATGCGGCGCTCGCGGAGTGCGGGCAGGCGCAGGCTGCGGCGCGCGCGCGGCGCGACGAACGTGCAGACGGCGCTCGGCTGGTGGCGGCGCAGGCGACGGCCGCTCAGGCGATGTGCGTGGAGGTCGAGGGGCGTGCCGGCGCCGCGCGCGACGCCTACGCGCGCGCGGCGTACGAGCGCCTACGGCTGGAATCGCCGCCGGACGCGGCGACGCTGGCGGCGGCCGCGACGAAGCTCGATCGCCAAGAGCAGGATGCGGCGGGCGCGCTGGGGGCGCTGGGTGCGCGGCTCGAGGCGGCGGAACGCGAGCGCGCCGAGTCGGCGGAGCTGGCGCTGCAGCAGCAAGCGTTCGCGCGCAGCGCAGAGCTGGCGGGGGCGCTCGAGCAGGAGCTGCATCGCAATCGCTTCGTGGCGTTCGTGCAGCGCGAGGCAATGCATGCGCTGGCGAGCGAGGCGGGCCGACATCTGGAGCAGCTGAGCCGCGGCCGCTACCGGCTGCGCGTGCAGGACGACGAGTTCGAGGTGGTCGACCGGCTGAATGGCGACGAGGCGCGCTCGGTGAAGACGCTGTCGGGCGGCGAGACGTTCCTCGCGAGCCTTGCGCTCGCGCTGGCGCTCGCGGAGCGGCTGCCGGAGCTCGCGGGCCACGGCGGCGCGGTGTCGCTCGAGTCGCTGTTCCTCGACGAGGGGTTCGGCTCGCTGGACGCGGACGCGCTGGATGTCGCGCTCGAGGGGCTAGAGCTGCTGGCCGGCGGGCAGCGGGTGATCGGCGTGATCTCGCACGTGCCGCTGGTGGCGGAGCGGCTGGCGGACCGCTTCGAGGTGGTGCGCGACGGCGCGACGAGCAGCGTGCGGGCACTGCGCGGTGACTTGCCCTGACGGTCGACTCTGGCTCCGGCGGGACCACGCGTAGCCGGGCGCGGTGGCGGAGCCCTCACCGCCCGGCCCGCTCTCCCCGAGGACGGGGCGAGGGGGAGTGCGGCAATCGACGGCGGGGGCAGGCGTGCCATCTCGGTGCGCTGTAGGCTGGCGCGCGGGAGGACCGCGCATGCGCATCGGGCTGATCTCGGACACGCACATCCCGTCGATGGGGGCGGAGCCGCCGCCGCAGGTGATCGCCGCGTTCGCGAGGGTCGACGCGATCCTGCATGCGGGCGACATCTACGTGCAGTCGTGCCTCGACTGGCTGGAGCGGATCGCGCCGGTGCACGCGGTGCCGGGCGGGCTGGTGGGGTCGGAGACGGCGGGGCCGCGCGTGAGCATCCCGATGGTGGTGAAGCTCGGCGGGCACGCGATCGGGATGGTGCACAAGATCGAGCTGCAGCCGCTCGCGGACGACGTGTGGCCGGGCAACCTCAACCGCTACCCCGCGGGCAAGTCGATCCCGGACGAGCTGCGCGCGATCTTCGGGCAGCCGGTGGACATCGTGGTGTTCGGGTACACCCACGAGGCGATGGTGGAGACGCACCAGGGGGTGCTGTTCGTGAACCCGGGCAGCCCGACGATGGTGGCGCAGACGATGAAGCTGGGCACAGTCGCGCTGCTCGAGGTGGGTGAGGGCGCGCCGCCGCAGGCGCGCATCGTGGAGCTGGCGAGCCTGGGCGCGTAGGCCGGCGGCAGGCGGACATGGCGCGCGGGCCCGCGGATGCGGCTTCGCGCGTCCACGGGCAGCGTGCGTTGCTCGTGGCTGCGGCGGCGCTGGCGGCGGGCGTGGCGATCGCGGTCGCGTTGGGCGTGATTCCGCTGATGCGGGAGCGATGGACGCCGCATGTGCAGGACGCAGAGGGTGCGGTGCCGGCGTTCTGGGTGAGCGTCGGGACGAACGTGACGTTCGCAGCCGTGCTCGTCGCCTCGGCGATGTGCTACTGACTCAGCCGCAGGGCGGTGCGTTGGCTGCTCGCGGCGCGGGCGGCCGGCGCGCTGCTGCAGGCGGTCGCGTACCTCGATGCGATGCGCGCATTCGAGGCGGAGCGCCCGGACCCGATGCAGACGGCGAGCGCGCTGCTGCGCGCCGTGGCGCTCGCCGACGCTGAGGCGGAGCTGCTGGTGCTGGCGGTGGTGTGGCAAGCGCGCGGAGGCGGCCGCGCGCGCGAGGACGGTGAGCAGCTCTAGGGCTATACGACGTGGCGGGGCAGCGTTCAGACCATCGGAAAGGAGTTCGGTGCGATGCAGTGGGAGTATCTCCGAGCTTTCGTTAACGAGGATGTAATGCACGCCCTGAGGTTTGAAGGGCTGCTTGACCGGTCAGTCACGTCGGTGGGGTGGGTGGGACGCGTGGGAGGCCAGCCTCCTGAAGCGAAGTTCATTCCGCTCGCCGCGATGATGGAGCAACTGGGTCTGGCTGACTGGGAGCTCGTAACTGCATACCCCGAGGCTCTTCGATCATTACGCTTCCGAGGCAGACGACTCAAGGCGTCCGGTATGAGCTGGAATACGCGGACCTCACGATCCAGTACCTATTCAAGCGCCCTCCCGAGTAACGCGTTCGTGGTTTGCGCCGCCATCACCGCACCGCCACTCGCCGCGCCAGCAGCGACACGAGCGAGATGACGATGGCGCCGGCGGCGGCGGACCAGAAGCCGTCGACGCGCATGTTGAGGCCGAGCTCGCCCGCCGCCCAGGCGGTGAGCGCGAGCATGGCGGCGTTCACCACGACGAGGAACAAGCCGAACGTGACGGCGATCAGGCAGCACGAGACGAACGTGGCGATCGGGCGGATGAGCGTGTTGGCGATTGCGAAGATCGCGGTGCCGGCGACGAGCGACTGCCAGTCGTCGATGGCGATGCCGGAGATGAGCGCGGCGGCGAGCCACAGGCCCGCCGCGTTCGCGGCGAGCTGCACCGCGGCGCGACGCCACGACCACAGCGGCTCCGGACCGCCTCCGAACTGCACCGCGTAGGAGCGTGCGCGCACCGGCTCAGATGTCCGCGAGGTCGATGGCGCTCGCCTCGTGCCAGCTACGCCAGACCGCCTCGGTAAAGCGCATGTAGCGCAGGCCGTCGACGAAGCTGGTGAGCTCGACCGGCCTGCCGTCGCGGATCGACGCGACGAAGTCGCGTTCGACGGTCCAAGCGGCGTCGGTGCCGGAGTCGGGCGCGAGCGGCTGCGGGGCGCCGCGGCGAGGCACGAGCGTGAGCGTATCGTCGACGAAGGCCAGGTGCAGCGAGGCGTCGACGCCGTACAACGAGATGCCGTTCGCGTCGCGCGCGCCGACGGTGACGGCGCTCACGCGGTAGGTGACGCGCGTGCCGTCAGGCATGCGCGCGAAGACACCGATGGAGTCGGGGATGGCAAGCGCGCGCGAGCGGCCGGTCTCGGGGTCGGTCCGGGCGGCGGTGAAGGTCGTAGCGTCGGCGAGCACGCGCTCGGTGGGGCCGAGCCAGCGCTCGATAGTCTCGGCGAGGATGCCGAGGGAGAGCGTGTTGTAGCCGGAGTAGTCCTCGCGCTCGCGCCAGTGCGCGGGCGCGGCGGGGTCGAGCGTGGCGCCTCCGAGCATGGTCGCGTGCACCTCGCGCAGCGGACCGAGCGCGCGTTCGGCGAGCAGGCGGCGCACCGTGCGCCACCAGCGGAGGTCGTACGGCGCGGGCACGAGCTGCGCGACGCGGTCGGGGCGCGCCTCAGCGGCGGCGAGCATGTCGCGCGCCTCGGCGGCGTTCATGGCCATGCGCGCTTCGCACAGCACGTGCTTGCCGGCGGCGAGCGCGGCGAGCGTGTAGGGGTGGTGGCGGTAGGGCCAGGTGGCGATGCACACGGCGTCGATGTCCGGGTCGCGCAGCAGCGCGAGCGGGTCGGTCTCGACACGAGGGATGGCGAAGGCGTCGGCGATGGCGCGGCCGCTCTCGGCGCTGCGGTTGCAGACGGCGGTGACTCGCACGCCGGGGAGCGCCTGCAGGCCGGGGATGTGGCGCGCGCGGGCGTTCGCGCCGGCGCCGATGACGGCGACGCGCAGCACCTCCGGGTGGCCGCCGGCCTGGGGTTGCATGGCCAATTGCTGCCTCCCGATGCGCCTGCAGTCGCGTGGTCGCTACGATGATGCGCCGCATGACGCGGCTGCGTCGCGCGCTCGACGGGGCAGCGCGCCACGCGATCGCAGGACCGCGCTCGGCGCACGCCAATGGAACGGCTGCCGCTGCACTCGATGAGGAGCGCCCGACTTGGCGCCCACAGGATGCAGGACGACGAACTGTACATCGACACGCCGCTTGTGAGGCGCTTGCTCGCGGCGCAACTGTCGCAGTGGGCGGGCCTGCCGCTCAGACCCGTCGAGTCTTCGGGCTCCGACAATGTGCTGTACCGGCTCGGCGACGACATGGTGGTGCGGCTGCCACGGCGCAGCGGGCGAACCGAGGACTCGCTGGACAAGGAGATCGCGTGGCTGCCGAGGCTCGCTCCGCAGCTGCCGCTCGCCGTCCCGCTGCCGCTCGCGCGAGGTAGGCCGCGGGACGGCTATCCCTGCCGCTGGGCGGTGTTCAGCTGGCTCGAGGGCGAGACGGCGTCGTTCGAGCTCGTCGCGGACCCGCGCCGGGCAGCGCTCGACCTGGCCGCGTTCTTCCGCTCGCTCCAGGCGATCGACGTAGGCGGTGCGCCCTGCCCCGGGGAGCACAACTTCGTCCGCGGTGTGCCGCTGGCCGAGCGCGACGCAGCCGTGCACGCAGCGATCGATTCGCTGCGTGGCGACCTCGAGGTGGACGCCGTGACGGCGACGTGGGAGGCGGCGCTGCGTGCGCCTGTCTGGGACGGGCCGCCCGTCTGGATCCACGGGGACCTGAACGATGGGAACCTGCTCGTCGAGCGGGGGCGCTTCAGCGGCGTCATCGACTGGGGTGGCCTCGCAGCGGCCGATCCTGCGTGCGACCTGATGGTGGAGTGGAACTTCCTGCCCGCCGACGCGCGGGAGGTCTTTCGCGCCGCGCTGGCGGTGGACGAGGCGATGTGGGCGCGCGCGCGCGGATGGGCGTTGTCCGTCGTGCTGATCGCCACTCCCTACGACCGAACGACGACCCCCGTGCGGGTCGCGTATTCCCTGCGCCGGATACGCTAGGTGCTCGCCGACCACGAGCGATGAGGGGGCGGCAGGGCATCGGGGCTGAGAACAGCACAGCGCACCGGGCGGACGCGTACTGCACTCGCGCGCTCGGCGCTGCTGCGTCGTTGCCGGGCCATACGCGGTCGCTTCTTGACGCTGCGACATTGCTAACGGGTATAATCAGTTATGCGCGTCCGCATTGTTGACAACGAGCCGGACATCGTCGAGATCGTCGGGCTAACGTTCGCGCTGCGCTGGCCGGACGCCGAGGTGCTGCACGCGCGGACGGGCGCCGAGGGCATCGAGATCGCGCGGCGCGATGCGCCCGCGATGGTGGTCCTCGACATCGGGCTGCCGGGCGGGGACGGGTTCGCGGTATGCGAGCGCATCCGGCGGTTCTCGGACGTCCCGATCATCATGCTGACGGCGCGCCACAATGAGGTCGACAAGGTGCGCGGCCTGGAACTGGGCGCGGACGATTACATCACGAAGCCGCTCTCGTAAATCGAGCTGCTCGCGCGCGTGCGCGCGGTGCTGCGGCGCAGCGAGTCGCAGGCGCCGGCAGCGAAGGGGCGCCGTTCGAGGCGAAGCCGCTGCGCATCGACTACGAGAGCCGCGAGATGATGGTGGACGGCTCGCCGGTGAAGCTGACGCCGATCGAGTACGGCATCCTGTACCACCTGAGCCGCAACGAGAATCGCGTGCTCACGTTCCGCACGCCGCTCGCGAAGGCGTGGGGCCGCGAGTATGTTGACGAGGCGGAGTACCTGAAGGTGCATATCCAGCACCTGCGGCGCAAGCTGGGGGACAACCCGGGCGGGCGGCCGATGATTGTGAACGAGCGCGGGGTGGGGTACAAGCTCGTGCATTCCGATCGCGCATCGTCCCGGGGTGCGTGACGTGGCGACGCGCAGCGGAGCCGCGCGTCAGTGAACGAGCAGGGCGAGTGGCGGCTGCGGCACACGGAGCGCGCCGTCACGGGCATACTTCGAGCGATGGAGCAGCTGCTGCTCACGCTCGCCGGCGACGAGGACGGTAAGGCGGAGCGGGCGCGATCGCCGCGCGGCCGGCGCCTGGTGCGCCCCGACGGGCGCGTGGTGCGGGAGGAGCCGGTGATGCCCGAGCCGCGCTCCGTACGCGAGCCGCGCTTTGCGCCGCCGCCGATGCCGAAGGGCGGCGACGACGTGGAGCTGATGCTCGCCGACGCGCGCGCGCGGGCGCACGAGCTGATCGACGGCTCCGTGGGGCGCGCCCAGGAAGTACTGAGCCGCGGCCCGCAGTCCGCGACCGAGGGGGAGGCGCTGCGGCGCACCGTCGCAGAGCTGGTCGCGGACATACGGACGCTGCATCGGCGGCTGGAGGCGATCGAGGAGCTGCTGCGCGCGCCGCAGGCGGCGCGCGCGGTGACGCGTGCGGGTATCGCGCGGCTGGAGGTCAGCGATGCGGGCCCGGGCATCGCGACGGACGACCGCGCGCGCATCTTCGAGCCGTTCTACCAGGTGCGGCGCCCGGGCGCGGCGGAGGTGCCGGGCTCCGGGCTGGGGCTCGCCGTGGCGCGGCGGCTGGTGGAGCTGCAGAGCGGCTGCATCTGGGTGGAGGGCAGCCCGAGCGGCGGGTCGTGCTTCTGCGTGGAACTGGCGTCGGCCGCGCAGGCTGACGCCACGGCGAGGCGCATGCCGGCGGACACGACGCCCGTCGGCGAGGCGTTCGCGGCGTCCTGAGCGCGTGCACCTCGCGGAGCTGTCGCTGACGCACGTGCGCACGTTCGCGCGCTTGGAATGGGAACTCACGCCGGGCGTGCACGTGATCGTAGGGGCGAACGGCAGCGGCAAGAGCAACTTGCTGGAGGCGATCACGCTGCTCGCGACGACGCGCAGCGCACGCGCGCGCAGCGACGGGGAACTCGTGAGCTGGAGCGCGCTCGGCGATGTCGCGCCGCTCGCGCGCGCCGCGGGGCGCGTGCTCACGCGCAGCGGCGAGCGCGTGAGCGTGGAGGTGGCGATCACGGCGCGCCCCGCAGCGGGCGGCGGGGCGCTAGGCGGCGAGCCGGCGGCGGCGGGTCGGCGCTTTCGCGTCAACGGCGTGGCACGGCGCGCGTCCGACCTGATCGGGCGGCTGCGCGTGGTGCCATTCTCGGCGGACGACCTAGCGATCATCAGCGGCGCGCCCGTTGAGCGGCGGCGCTACCTAGACGTGACGATCGCGCAGCTCGACGCACCGTACGTGCGCGCGCTGCAGCGCTACACGCGCGTGCTGCAGCAGCGCAACAGCCTGCTGCGGCGGCTGCAGGAGCGGCGGGCGGCGCTGCACGAGCTCGACTTCTGGGACGAGGAGCTGGCGCGTAACGGCGGGGCGCTGCTGCACGCGCGCGCCGCGACGGTGGCGGCGCTGGCGAGCGAGGCGGCGGCGCAGTATGCGGCGCTCGCGCCCGACGACGGCGCGCTCGCGTGCTGCTATCGGCCGGGCGTGCCGTCGGAGCTCGCGAGTCGCCTGCTGGGCGGTGCATCGGAGGAGGCGATCGCGGACGAGCTCGGCGCGGTGGTGGGCGCGGAACGCGCGCGCGACGTGCAAGCGGGCGTCACGCACGCGGGGCCGCATCGCGACGACGTGGCGATCGCGATCGGGGGCCACGCGGCGGCGACGACGGCGTCGCGCGGGCAACAGCGCACGGCGGCGCTCGCGCTGCGGCTCGCAGAGGTGGCGCATTCGCTGAGGCGCACGGGTGACGCGCCGGTGCTACTGCTCGACGACGTGCTGTCGGAGCTCGACGCGGCGCGGCGCGAGCGGGTGCTGGCCGCGGCGTTCGCGGTGGACCAAGTGATCATCACCACGCCCGACGCGGACCGGCCGCCGCGCGCGGAGCTGCCGGGCGCGCGCTGGTACACGCTTGCCGGCGGCGTGCTGCAGCGCGCGGACTAGTCGCCGAAGAGGAGGCGCGGGCCGGGCGCGACGAGCACGTCGAGCGCGGTGCGATCGACGGCGAGGCGCACGGGCGTGGTGCCGGCGTACTCGCCGTCGAGTTGCACGGGGCGCGGGGGCGAGGCGTCGACGGTGAGCTGTGCGGTGCGCAGGTACTCGACACCGCGCACGCGGCGGCGGTGCAGCGCGCCGCGCATGGCGTGCAGCGCGAGGCGCGGTGCGTCGAGGCGCGCGCGGCCCGCGAGGATCGCCACGTCGAGCAGGCCGTCGTTGGCGCGCGCGTCGCCAGTGATGCGCGCCATGCCGCCGTAGAGGCGCGTGTTGCCGGCGACGAGCTGCAGTAGCGGGACGGCGCGCTGTATGGTGTCGAGCTCGATCGTGGTGTCGGCAGGGCGGGCGCGCGCGAGCGCGAGCGCACCGACGGCGGCATACCAGCCGCGCCCGATGCGGCGCTTCGCGCGCGAGCCCTCGACGCGCTGCACGACCGCGGCGTCGAGGCCGATGCCGCACATGAGGAGGAAGCGCCGCTCAGTGCCGTCGAGATGGGCGCGGCCGAGGTCGATGCGCAGGCGTCGCGCGGTGGGCAGGAGCGCGAGCGCGGCGGCCGGGGCGCGCGGGATGCCGGCCTCGCGCGCCCAGACGTTGGTGGTGCCGGCGGGTAGCACGGCGAGCGCGGTGGCGCTGCCCGCGAGGCCGTTGGCGACGGCGTGCACGGTGCCGTCGCCGCCGCAGGCGGCGACCGCGTCGACGCCGCGCGCCGCGGCGGCGCGCGCTCGCGCGACGGTGTGCATCGTGTCCGTCGGGGTCTCGATGGTGATCGCCCAGCCGCGGCTGCGCAGCGGCTGGGCTGCGAGCGCGAGCGCCTGTTCGGCGGGGGCATGGCGCGTGCGCGGGTTACGCAGGATGACGAGCGTGGGCGTCACGGCGCCAGCGGGGCGCTCGCGGGACCGCGCGTGGCGGGCGCGGGCCCCGGCGAGAGCGTCTCGATCTCCTCGCGCGAGCCGTAGAGCACGAGGCGGTCGCCGGAGTGCAGCTCGGTGGTGGCGGGCGGGGCGGCGCGCAGCTCGCCGCGCTCGCGCTCGACGGCGAGCACGCGGGTGTCGTGCAGCGCGCCGAAGGCCTGCGCGAGCGTGCGGCCGGCGAGCGCGGCTGTCTCGCCTGCCACGACCAGCTCGGCGAGCAGGCGCGCGCGTGCAGGGTCGCGGCCGGCGGGCGCGTCCACGAAGTCCGAGACGAGCCGCTGCACGGCGGCGAGCGCCATGTGGCGGCCGGCGATGCGGTAGGGGGAGACGACGCGGTTGGCGCCGGCGGCGCGCAGGCGCTGCTCGACGGAGTCGCTGCCGGCGCGGCTGATGATGGCGAGGGTCGCGTTGAGTGCGCGCGCGGTGAGCGTGACGAAGGTGTTGCCGATGTCGGAATCGGAGGCGGCGATCAGCACGCGGGCGCGCTCGACGCCGGCCTCGCGCAGCACGTCCTCCTCGGTGGCGTCGCCAAGGACGGCGGAGAAGCCGCGGGCGGTGGCGTCAGCGTGCGCGGCGGCATCGCGGTCGATGATGACGACGGCGATGCCGTGCTGCTGGAGGTCGTCGGCGATGGCACGGCCGACGCGCCCGAAGCCGCAGACGATGGCGTGCTCGCGCATCCGGTAGATTCTCTTGCCGCCGCGCCGCCCGGCGAGCGCGGCAGCGATGTCGCCTGTGATCAGGCCCTCGACGGCCGTGACGGCGATGTAGAACATCATGCCGATGCCGATCAGCACGAAGACGGCGGTGAAGGCCTTGCCGCTATCGTTAACCTGCATGTCGGCGAGCTCGCCGGCCGTGGTCAGGAATATCACCGCGGCGTATGCGGCGTCGAGCGGGCGGAAGCCCTCGACGAGGGTGCACCAGGCGGCGCCGGTGGCGAACAGGAGCAGCAGCGCGGCGGCGGCAAGCAGCAGTCGCCGCGCGAGCGTCACGAGCGCGGGACGCAAGCGGTCGGCTTCAGTGCGCGACCCGCTTGCGCTTGTGCTGCACGTAGTCGAGGAGGATGTACTCGCCGAGCTTGTCTGGGGTGGTGTAGAAGACGCGGCCGCCGTTGATCTTGGCGAGCTGGTTGACAAACTCCTTGAGGTAATAGTTGCGATCGAGCATGAAAGTGTTGATGGTGATGCCCTCCTGAGTGCATCGCTTCACTTCCTTCAGCGTCTCGCGGATGGTGGCGGCGGCCGGGGGGTACGAGAACTGCGAGCGGCCGCGCTCGAGGTGGGCGGTGGGCTCGCCGTCCGAGATCATGATGACCTGGCGCGTGCCGCCGCGGTGCTTGGCGAGCAGCTTGCGCGCGAGCATGAGCGCGTGGTGCATGTTGGTGCCGAGCACGGAATCGTCCCAGCGCACGTAGGGCAGGTCCTGCACCTTAAGCTCGCGCGCGTAGGCGGCGAAGCCGATCACGTACAGCGTGTCGCGTGCGTACTGCGCGCTGATCAGGTTGTGCAGCGCGAGCGCCACCTTCTTCGCCGCCTGGAAGGAGCCGCGCAGCGCCATCGACCATGAGAGGTCGACCATGACGACGGTGGTGGTCTGCGTGACGAGCTCGGAGCGGTAGATCGCGAAGTCGGCGGGGAGCAGGCGCACGGGTGAGTGCGGCCCGTCGCGCTCGATGGCGTTCATGATCGTGCGGCCCATATGCAGGTGGAATGGGTCGCCGAACTCGTAGGCCTTGGTGTCATCCTGGCGTTCGCCCTGGCGGCCGGTTTCCGGGATCGGGTGGTTGCCGATGCCCTGCTTCTTGAGCTGTTGGTAGATCTCGCCCAGCGCCTTCTGGCCGATCTTGCGCATGCCGGTGGGCGTGAGCTCCCAGCTATCGCCCTTGCGCCGGATGTAGCCGCCTTCCTCCAGCACCTCGAGCAGCTGCTTGAGCTGGTCGAGCGTGTCGGCGGAGTCGTCGCCGAGCAGCTCGCGCAGTTTGTCGACGTCGACGGAGTCGAGGTCACCGTCGTACTGCGCGCGTTCGAGCTGGTGCTCGAGGCTGTCGATGTCGTGCATCTCGTCCATGAGGCGCATCGCGGCCTCGAGGTCGAGCTCCTCGTCGCCGCGGAACGGATAGGCGGGGGCGCGCTCCGGGCTGGAATTGAGGTACTCGAGGTTCAGGCCGAGCTGCGAGAGCTCGCCCTCGAGCTCGGGGTCGCCGAGCTTGTCGGCGAGCAGCGACTGCAGCTGCTGGCGCTGGTCGGAGGGCAGCGACTCCATCAGCGACTGCATGGCCTGCATCTGCGCCTGCATCTGCTCAATCAGCTCGTCGAGCGACTGCGGCGGGTTGGGTCCGAACATGTCGCCGTACTGCTGCATGAAGGAGTCGAAGTCCGGCTCCTGCCCGCGCACCTTCTGCACGAGCATGTCGTTGAGCGCCTGCACCATCTCCTTCATGCGCTGCAGGTCGCCTTGCGACATCTGCTCGACCATCTTGGTGACGTCGCTGAAGAAGGACTCGGTCATCGCCTGGCGGAGCTGCTGCATGAGCTCCTGGAAGCGGTGCTGCGCGTCCGGGTTGAGGAACTCGTAGTGCTGGAGCTGCTTGACCTGGCCGGGGGCGTCGTCGGGGAGCTGGTCCAGGAAGTCGCGCTTGCGCTCGGCGATGCGGCGCAGCATGTCGGCGAACTGCTCCTCTTGCGACGCCCCCGATGCTCCGTCTTCGTCGCCCGACTGGTCGCCGCCGACCTGAGGCGAGCCCTGCTGACCGCGCTGGCCCTGCTGGCGGGCAGGCGTGCCATCGGCGTCCGCATCGTCGCCTTCGCTGTTTTCGCCGCCGCCCTGAGCGGCGTCGGACTGGTCCCCGGGCGCGCCTGGCGGCTGCTGGCCGAGGCGCTCGGCGAGGGTGTCACGCTCCAACTCAAGCAGCTCTTCGAGCTGGCGGCGGATGTCGTCCATGACGCCGCCGAGGTCGAACTGGTCGAGGCGCTCTCGGCGCTCCTGGCGGAGCTGGTGCAGCAAATCGCGCAGGCCCTGCATGCGATCGCCCTGCTGGCCGCGCATGCCGCGCTGCATCAGGTTGCGCAGCGCGTGCTGCAGGTCGCCGAAGTTCATGAGGTCGTCGGAGAGCGCGTCAAGCACGTCGCTCACGTCGAGCGCGGGGATCTCCTGCGTGCCGTCCCACTCGGTGTAGCGGTAGATACCGACCATCAGGCCCCCCCGTTCGGGCCAGCCGCGTGGCGCTCGCGGCGGCGCCTAGCCTCGGTAGCGGGACTGGCCCGCGACCGTGTCCTTGTTCAGCCGTTTGTTGAGGTGTAGGCCTTCGAGCACAAGCTCGACGGCCGCCGCCTGAACGGCGGGGTTGGGGTCGTCGGTGAGCTGGCGCACGGCGGCGGGCAGGCCGTCGACGCTCTTGAGCAGGCGCTGATAGTGGGCGACCGGCATGCGCTCGCCGGTCTCAGCGGCGATGCCGGACTTGAACGCGAGGACCACGGGCTCGAGGTCCGTGATGCTGCAGTGGCGGTTGAAGACGGCGACGATCGCGCCCTGGATCAGGCGGTCGACGATCTGCTCCTCGCGGCCGTCCTCGACGGTCTCGAACTCGAGCTTGCCTTCGAGCGCGGCCTTGATGAAGGGGAGGTCGGTGATGCGAGGCGCGACCTCCGGCTCGCCGAGGCGGATGCCGCGGCGCAGCGCGTTGGCGGTCATCGCCTCGTAGTCCGCGATCGACGCGCGCACGGAGACGCCGGAGCGCTGGTTGATGTCGGGGGAGCGTCGCGCGAGACGAGTGACCTCGGCGACGATCTCCCGCATGTACGCAGGGACGTGCATTGCGTAGCCGTTCGCCTCGAAGCGCGTGGCCTCCTGGTCGATGATGCGAATCTCGTCCTCGACGTTGCGGGGGTAGTGGGTGCGGATCTGGGAGCCGTAGCGGTCCTTGAGCGGCGTGATGATGCGGCCGCGGTTGGTGTAGTCCTCCGGGTTGGCGGTCGCGACGATGAAGACGTCCAACGGCAGGCGTACCTTGTGGCCGCGAATCTGAATGTCGTGCTCTTCCATGACGTTGAGCAGGCCGACCTGGATGCGCTCGGCGAGGTCCGGCAGCTCGTTGATCGCGAAGATGCCGCGATTGGTGCGCGGGATGAGGCCGAAGTGGATGGTGAGCTGATCGGACAGGTAGCGACCCTCGGCGACCTTGATCGGGTCGACCTCGCCGATGAGATCGGCGATGGTGATGTCGGGCGTGGCGAGCTTCTCGCCGTAGCGCTCGTCGCGGTGCAGCCAGGCGATCGGCGCGTCGTCGCTGAGCTCCTCGATGAGCTGGCGGCCGGCCTCGCTGATCGGCGCGTAGGGGTTCTCCGGGATCTCGACGCCGGAGAGGACGGGGGTCCATTCGTCGAGCAGCGTGGTGAGACTGCGGATGATGCGCGACTTCGCTTGGCCGCGCTCGCCGAGCATGATGATGTCGTGGCCCGAGAGGATCGCGTTCTCGAGCTGCGGCACGACATCGTCTTCGTAGCCCATGACGCCTGAGAAGAGCGGCTGGCCGGTGGCGAGCTGCGCGATCAGGTTCTTGCGGATCTCGGCGCGGACGGTCAGCACTTTGTAACCGGATGCGCGCAGGGCGCCCAACGTGGTGGGTCGGTCGTTGGCCACGTGGGCCCCCTCTCGGGTGTCAGGCGCTCGGCTTCGGACCGAGCTTGTGGCGCTGCGATGCGTACCGCCTGGCGATGAGCGCTGCCGCACGTGATGCGCGGCGCCCGCTCCGGCGCGATCAGTATACGAACGGCGATAGCCAGCGCGCGCTTGTCGCGGCGCGTGCGACATGCGAAAGCCCCGCGGTGCGGGGCTTTCGGTGCGAGACAACGCTGGGATTGGAGCAGATCAGGACGCGGCTTTGGACTCCACGCGGCGCGGGAGCACGAAGTCGAGCAACTCGGGGCGCTCGACGAGCGTGCGCACGACGCGGCCGAGGCGCGAGTCGCGCAGCACGATCACGTCCGGCACGTCGAGCACGTCTGAGAGCGTGATGTCGAGGGCTGCGGTGATCGCGAGGGCAGTCGACAGCGGGAGCTCGCGCTTGCCGGTCTCGTAGTTCGAAAGCGACGCCTGGGTGATGCTGGACGCGCGTGCGACATCGGCCTGCGAGCGCGCGCGTTGCTGCCGCCAGTGGCGCAGGCGCTGACCGGCGGCGCGGCGTCGGTCCGCGGAGTCGTCGACTCTTACTGGCATAACTTCGCTCCTTTAGCGGTTCCGCGAGCGGGCGCTGGGCAGCCCGGGGACCGTGCCTGTGTTTACCGTCGCACGTAATGGTAACGCACTGAGTTTGTGCGCTCAAGCACAAAGTATTAAGGCCCGGTGAATTTCGCATGCCAGGCGTGCCCTGGCGGCCGGGGCGCTACTCGGGCGAGAGGATCTCAATCACGGCCGAGGTCCCGACGACGCGCTGCCAGAGCCAGCCGGAGCGGTTGTCCATGAACCAGATGTCCCGCGCCAGGCCGTGGATGGCGCTGCCGGTATCGCCGCAGACATAAACGCGGCCGGTGGGGTCGCCCTCGATGCGGAACCGCTGGCCGAGGTAGGCGTAGTCGCAGGCGGCCATGCCGGGGCGCACGCGGCTGCCGTCGCGGACGTGCCCGCAGAAGGAGCCGCCGTCCCCACGGGGGGATTCGCCCCCGGCCGATTCTTCGCAATAGTAGAAGCTCACAGGTACCGAGACGCGATCGCCGGGGGCCAGCCGACGGGCAGCGAGCGCCAGGGCCTGTACCTGCAGCTGCGGGCGCCTCGGAGCGAGGGGCTGGCGCTCGACCGCGATCCGGGCGTCGGCCAACTCGGCCGGCGCCTGGACTTCAACGGGCAGCGCGCGGCTTGCGGGGGCCGCCGGGGGCGGAACGTCACGGGCATCGTCGCCGCCGAGTCCTGGGACGCGCGGCACGCGCAGCATGCCGCCGAGCTGGTGGAACGGCGAGGCGGCGTCCGCAGATGCCGGGGGCCGCGGCGGCTCCGGAGCGGCATCGGCGAGGGCTCCCGCGACGCCCGTACCCAAGGCGATCAGCAGGCAGACGGCGGACGCCACCAGACCATGGCGGCACGCACGTGCTGCTCCGCGAGCGCAACGCCGCCACATCTCGGTCAGTATGACCGCGCACGCGGCATGTGCTTACACTCGCGCGTCATAACACAACGAGCTATCCACGGGTTATCAACGCGGCGCGCGGGCATCGGGGAGGCCGACGGCGCGCACGCACGCGTTGCGTAGCCTCCACGCGAGGCCGCGAGGCTACTGGAGCAGGCCCTCGCTGCGCAGGTCGCCGACGGCGGCCGCGAACGCCTCCACGGTGCGATCGATGTCGGCGTCGCCGTGGGCGGAGGAGACCATGCCGCCCGTGCCCATGAGATCCACGCCGTGGTTGAAGAGCGCCCACTTGAGCGGACGCACCAACGGTGCTGCGACGCCTGCGGGCTCGACGGCGGCGTCCCACTCGATGTCGCTCGGGCGCGGCGCGCCGGTGCCGAGGTTGAGGTGCCACATCGAGGACACCGCCCATGCCGAGCCGTCGACGCCGCGCTCGGCGAAGAGCGCGTTCAGAGCGCGAACCAGACGAGCGGCGGCGGCAGCGGCGCGCGCCGTCTCGGCTCCGCCGGCGATGAGCTGCAGCGCGGCGACGCCCGCCGCCGCGGCGACGGGGTTCGCGTTGTAGGTGCCCTGGTGCGCGATGCGGCGGCGCTCGTCCCAGTCGCTGCCGTCGGCGCGCAGCTCGAGCAGTGCGACGATGTCCTCGCGGCCGGCGACGCACCCGCCGGGCATGCCGCCGGCGAGGATCTTCGCGTGCGTCGAGAGGTCCGGCAGCACGCCGTAGCGCTCCGAAGCGCCGCCGGGCGCCATGCGGAAGCCGGTGATCACCTCGTCCATGACGAAGAGCGTGCCGGTGGTGGCGGTCAGCTCGCGCGCGGTGCGCAGGTAGGCGGGCTGCAGCGGGTGCGTGCCCCAGTGCGCGCCGGTGGGCTCGAGGATCACCGCGGCCACGTCGCGCGGGGCGAGCGCGGCGCGCAGCGCCTCGACGTCGCCCGAGGGCACGACGGTGAGCCAGTCGTACACGCCGTCGGGCACGCCCACCGCGTACGGGTGGGCGCCGTCAGGCGCGACGCGGCCGACGACGAGGTCGTGCCAGCCGTGGAAGTGCTCGTCGAGCTTCACGACGCGGTCGCGGCCGGTGTAGGCGCGCGCGAGGCGCAGCGCCATCATCGTGGCCTCGGTGCCGGAGGAGGTGAAGCGCACGCGTTCGGCGCAGGGGACCATGCGCAGGACCTGCTCGCCCCACGCGACCTCGAGGTCGTGCGAGGAGCCGAAGTGCGTGCCGCGGGTGAGCGCCTCGGCGATTGCGTCGTTGACCTCGGGGCGCTGGTGACCGAGCAGCAGCGCGCCGTGGCCGCCGATGTAGTCGACGTACTCGTTACCGTCCACGTCCCACTTGCGCGCGCCTGCGGCGCGCTCCACGTAGATGGGCCACGGCAGGAACGCACGGATATCGTGCGTCACGCCGGAAGGGAAGACGCGGCGCGCGCGCGCGGCGAGACGGCGCGAGCCCTGGTGGGCCGCCTCGAAGGCCTCGAGGATCGCGCTCATGTGGTGCCCTTTCGCGCCCGTTCCCGGTCGAGTCTCTGCCGTGTCGCGGCCCGCGACAAGCGGTACCGTGGAAAGGCGCTACGCAGGCGCTGTGCGGAGGCACCGAGATGGCTGAGCGACTGCCCGAGTCCGAGATCACTACGGCGCTCGCGGCGCTGCCGGGCTGGACGTATGACCTCGCCGGCGGGTGCCTCAAACGATCCTACACGTTTCGCGACTTCGTGGAGGCGTTCGGCTTCCTCGCGCAGCTCGCCGCGCTGCAGGAGCGCATGAACCATCACGCGACGATCACGAACACGTACGCGCAGGTGGCCGTGCAGCTTTCGACGCACGACGTGGGCGGCGTGACGGAGCGAGACCTCACGCTGGCGCGCGCGCTCGAGGAGCGTGCGCTCGGGCACTAGCGGGGCTCGTCGCGCAGTTCGTTCGTCAAGCGTACGTAGGCGAGCTGGTCGATGGTCACGCCGTCCTTGTGCACGCGTGCGCGCAGGCGCCCTTCGAGCGTAAAGCCGGCCTTTTCGAGCACGCGCGCGGACGCCGGGTTCCACGCGAACACCCACGCCTCGACGCGCGCGAGCTCCCGGAGCGTCGCGAACACGTGCGCCGTGGCGCCGCGCGTGGTGGCGGTGGCAATGCTGCGACCCCAGTAGCCGACGCCGAGCCAGTAGCCGAGCTCCACCGTGCGCGCGTTCACGTCATCGAGCAGGTGCACGCCGCACGCGCCGACGGCCGCGCCGTCTGCATCGATGGCGAACTCGATCACGGGTTCGTCGTCGGGGTGCCGCGCGAGCTAGGCCGCGGCGTTGGCGGCGGTGTAGGGGTGCGGGAAGCGATCGCACAGGTTGCGCCAGACGCGGCGGTCGTTCGCGTGCGCGGCGAGCGAGGGGGCGTCGTCCGGCTGCCAGCCGCGCAGCACAACGCCCACGTCTGGCAGCGCGATGCGCGGCGCGGGCATGCGCTCAGCCCGCACCGTGCGGCGAGCGCCACGCGACGCCGGTGGCGCGCTCGACGACGTCGAGCATGTCCTCAATGTCGCCGCGCAGCGCGTCGTCCGGGTCGAGCGTGAGCGCGCGCAGGAACGAGGCGCGGGCGGAGACGTACAGCGCGTCGGCGTGCTGCTCAGGGAGCTGCTCGGCGCGCCACGCGCGACCGCCCTTGGGGCGCGCGAGCGCATGCGCGGCGTACTCGCGGCACCAGCCGAGCGTGTACGCGAACCACGGGTTCGCGGGCTCGAGCTCGACAGCGCGCTCGAGCGCCGCAAGACCGTCGGCGAAGCGACGCTTGCGGGTGACGAGCGTGTTGCCGAGGTAGGCCCAGGCGTCGGCGAAGGAGGGGACGTCGTTGAGCAGCGCGCGCACGGCGGCGAGCGCGGCATCGACATCGGCGGTGCGCATCGCCTCGCCGAGGCGGGCGCGCGCGTCGGTGCTCGTCATGCGCGGATCATAGCGGCGCGGGGACGATCGCCGGGGCGCCGCTCGCGGGATCACGCAGCACGGCGAGGCGCGCGCCGAACAGCGTTGCCAGGTGCTCGGACGTGACGACGTCGGCGGGCGGGCCGTCGAGCAGCACGCACCCGCCGAGCAGCGCGAGCATGCGCGGCGCGTACTGTGCGGCCTGCGCCACGTCGTGCATCACCATCACGACGGTGAGCCCCCGCTCGGCGTTGAGTCGGCGCAGCAGCGCGAGCAGCTCGTGCTGGTGGCCGAGGTCGAGGAACGTCGTCGGCTCGTCCAGCAGCAGCAGCTCGGGCTCCTGCGCGAGGGCGAGCGCGACCCACGCGCGCTGGCGCTCGCCGCCGGAGAGCGTGCCGAGCGGGCGTGTGCGCAGCGCCTCGAGCCCGGCCCAGGCGAGCGCGCGCTCGATGGCCGCGTGGTCCGCGGCGGCGGGCGCAGCGAGCATGCCGCGATGCGGG
>Ga0194132_10006269_pt1 | contig 18559 bp, 22 predicted proteins | sample TA2KigOf80mmetaG_FD_148612 | JGI IMG/M metagenome (GOLD analysis project Ga0194132, IMG submission 148612) | Freshwater microbial communities from Lake Tanganyika, Tanzania - TA2015054 Kigoma Offshore 80m | ecosystem: Environmental > Aquatic > Freshwater > Lake | place: Tanzania: Lake...
CGCCGCCGGTTCCCGGCAGCGCGACGATGACCGGGCCTGGGCGCTGCGGCGCCTGACCTTCGGCGCCGGGGCCGGTCGCTTCGGCGTTGTCGATGTGCGGCGGCTTCGGCGCCTGGGCCATGATGGCCTGGCCTCGGCCGCTTTCAATCGCGTCGTCGAGCGCTTGTTCGGTGCGGCGCAGGATGTCGCCGGCCCAGCGGTCGGAGGTCGCCACTTCGGCGGTACCGATCGACACCGAGAAATTGAGGATCTCGCCGTCGATCACCACTCGTGCTTGGCGATCTCGTTACACATGCGCGAGCCCAGGATGTGTGCGCCCTTGCCGGGCGTTTCGGGCAGGATCGCCATGAAGCGCTTGTTGTCGAGCCGACCGAAAGAATCGCAGTGGTGCATTACCAGCACGCAGTATCCGGAAAACACTTGGACCAAGGTATCTGCGGCGATCGGGCCCCAGGTGTTGGCGATTTGGTCGTAGCCGTCGATCTCGATCATCATGACCGAGAGCGGCTCTTTGTAGCGCCGGGCGAGGCCAAACTCGTTCTGCGCCGACTGGTTGATATGGGCGCGGTGGGAAACGCCGGAAATCGTGTCGGTGGTGGCGCGGCGCGACAACTCGTTCTTGAAGGAGAAGGCTTCGCGTCTTCCACGTTCAAGCGCGTAGGCCAATCCCACCGCCATGGCGAACAGGGGTAGCGTGTAGACGAGGGTGCCAAAGAAGCTGATCGGCGTCCCCTGCATCGGATAGATCACCACGAGACCCAATGTCAGGATCATCGCTTCGGCCACCAGGGCTGCGACAGCCGACTGCAACGTCGGCGCCGACAGCACGATCATCAAAGCCAACGCCCCCGACATATAGGCAAAACGAAGCGTCGCGTTCTCGGGCAGGAACAGAATACCCATCACGATGGCCGCGCCAAAGCCAAGGCCCAGCACCATCGGCACCAGATCCAGCCGCTCTTTCAGATAGGACGTGAAGCTCAGGCCATAGAGGGCAAAGGTCGCGAACAGCACCGCAAGCGAGGTGGTGGCAAAACCCATGCCGGTCTCGCCAGCAAAGAAGCTCACCCACAGGCCGGCAATGCCAAATACGCCGCCGCCCGCGAGCACAATCCAGCGCTGCACCGCTTCGGTGCGCGTGGCACGATGCTCCTGATAGGCTGCTTCTTTGTCGCCCTTAAACGAGGGCAGGCGAAGAAATCCAGAAATTCGTCCCCCAATCGCGGCGGAAATTATCACAACTGATACGCGCGATGTGAGTCGAATTTTTATACTTACTCAAAACGAATGCAGCGAATTTAGAGAAGATCAATTATGCATCCACAACCGATAGATGTGGCCTAGACTCACGTTAGTGAAGTTTGGCGGCGATCAGCTCTGACGCGGATTTGTTGCGCGTCACCTTTTTCGCCTCGGCCATCGCGTCGCTCGCACGCTTGAACAACGAACTCGCAATGTCGGCGGTCGCGGCGCTGTCGGATCTGACGGTCTGCGACGCGAGACCCGAGGCCAGCAGCACATCGTGGACGCCATCGCGGGTTTCGGCGGGCTGGCCGACCAGGCCGAGCACTTTCCTGGCATAGGTCATGGCGTGATGCTGCAACACGACATCCGACATGATCACGCCGAACGTATCGCCGCCAAGGCGGCCGATGTAATCCGTCTGTCGGCGTTGCCCTTTGAGGCGCTCGGCGATGGTTCTGAGCACATCATCGCCGATTGCGGGACCGTACGCTTCGTTCAAGAACCGGGTTGCGTGCATGTTGAGCAACAGGAGCGACAGCATACCGCCCTTGGGGCGATGGTCGTCGACGCTTTGGACCAGCCGTTCCATGAATGTCGCGCGATTCGGCAATCCGGTCAGTTCATCGAATGTGGCGGCCTTGACCAACGCCTGTTCGCGGCCGTGACGCTTCAGAGCATAGCGGATGGTGCGGTCAAGACCTTCGACGGTGAGATCGCCCTTGACCAGAAAGCCATAGGCGCCGCGTGCAAGGGCGCCCTCGTCGATGCTGCGATCATCCATCGAGGTCAGCATGATGAACGGTACGTCGATGTCGAACCGGCGCGCTTCGTCCATCAAATCGAGACCGGTATGGGGGCGCAGATAATAGTCGACCAGGCAGACGTCGACGCTGTCGCGCGTCAGCAGCTGCAACGCGGTCGGAATGGTGTCGGTCAAATGGATATTGGCCTGACGCACGCCGGCGGTCTGGAGAAACTTCTTGATCAGCGCGGCATCGAGCGCGTTGTCCTCGAACAGGAGAACGCGCAGCGCTTCGGGCGCAGGCGGGGCGGGCGCAGGCGGGGCAGCTTGGGTCGCGGTCATACTCTCTCCGCCCGGGACCGATTTTTTTGATGCGAAAGCAGGCCCTCGGGGCGCTTCGTGAGTAGGTCAAATTGGTTCACAGATCGTGAACATCCGACCCGCCGATATCACCCTGTAAACCGCTGGAGTCCTTGGGGTTCCATGGCGTCCGACAGGGCCAGGCCCATGCCCTTCGGAATTGTGGCGTCAAGCGCCGGCACCGGGAAGCCGTGGTAGTAGAGCCGCCATTGGCTGCCAACTTTCATCAACTGCGGCGCGGCGACGCCGCCGCCGTCCCAGGCGTCGGCCGCGCCAATTTCGAAGATCGGCTTCCGGTACAGCCGGCGCCAGCTCATGGTGTCATCCGACACGGCAAGCGCCACCGACCGGCGCTGCCACTTGGCCCGGTCACCGTCGAGTGCGGTGTAGCTCATCAACCACTTGTGACCGGTGCGAAGCGGGTTTGGCATGATGTTGCGTGTCAGTTCGCCGCAGCCGTCATAACCGGGCGACTCATCGAGCCACTTCAGCGGCGTCGGCGTCGACCAGGTCGCGCCGTTGTCCGATGAGACGTAGATCAACGTGTCCCACCGCGACAGCTTGATGTCGGTGATGGCGGTATACATGTAGATCTTGCCGTCAGCGTGCAGCGCATTATGCCAAGCCGAATAGAGCCCGCCTTCGGTGTCGGCGATGGCGCCGCCGGGTCCCTTGCCCGGTCGCCGTGTCCAGTTGATGCCGTCGCGACTGACGGCAAGGCCTGCTCGCATTCGGTATCCGGGGTACTTGCCGAACGAGAGCTCGATCTCCTCTTTGTCGCCGCCCCAGTACCACATCCACCACTGGCCGTCGGCGAAGGTGACATCGGTCAGTCCCACATGGACGGAATCAAACGCATTCGGATCGCTGCTCGGCTCCAATACCGCGCCGGCGGTGAGAGGGCCTTTGACGCGATCCCAGCTGAGGCCGTCCTTCGACGTGACGAGGCCGACGCGGCCCGAGCTCAGTGTCGGCGGCAGCTTCGGCGCCGAGGCGTCGTCGCGGCAGCAGTACCAGAGCTTCCAGTGATTGGCGCTCGCATCCCAGCGCGGAACACCGACGGCGGTTTTGTTGTCGTCGCAGCGGCCGGCGGGGCCGGGCCCGAGGATCATGCCGGTCAGTTGCGACGCCGGCACGGCCGCGTACTTGGGACTCTCAAGCCGCGCGGCGCGCGCGGAGGTGTCAAGCAGGGTCGCGGCGCCAAGGCCGCTCATCAACTCGCGTCGCGTGGTCATGGGTGACGCTCCGGATGATTGTCGAAGGTGGCCGAGGCACTTACTCTCGCCGCACGGCGGAAGCGCCACAAGGGGGGCCCATGTTCAAAGCAATCGTTCTGGTGCTGGCGTTGCCTGCAGCGGCCGCCGATCTGGCGCAAAACACCGCGTGGTCCACCTACGGCGGCGCGCCGTCCGGCGGGCACTATTCGGCCCTCGATCAGATCAATCGCGGCAATGTGGCTCAATTGCGCGAGGCATGGGTGCATTCGAACGGCGACGTGGCGCGCGACGCCGCAGCCGGCGTCAAGGGGGCCTCGTTCGAAGCGACGCCGATCTATGCCAACGACCGGCTTTATCTCTGCACCACCTCGAACCGCGTGATCGCGCTCGATCCTGAGTCCGGCACGGAACTCTGGACGTTTGACCCCCACGCCGGACTGCTGAACCAGCCGTCGCGGCCCGGCATGTGCCGCGGCGTGACGTACTGGCAGGCGACCAGTCCCGAGCCGGGCAAGGCCTGCGAGAAGCGGATTTTCAAAGCCGATCCACAAGGCCGCGTGTTCGCGATCGATGCCGACACCGGCAAATCCTGCGGCGATTTCGGTAATGGCGGCTGGCTCGACGCGGCGGCGCCGGAATGGGGCGGCGCAGGACGCATCATTTTCACCTCATCCCAACTCGCCCTGGGCGACATGCTGATCCTCGGCGGCTCGGTCGGCGATAACATCAAGGCGGATTCCACCGACGGCGTGATTCGCGCTCTCGATGCCCGCACCGGCAGGCCGATCTGGCGCTTAGTCACCATTCCGCCCGAGCTGTCCGACAAGACCGGCGGCGCCGACGTATGGCCGCCGTTCAGCGTCGATCCTGAGACGAACACTGTCTTCGTCGCCACCGGCAGCCCGTCGGTCGATCTCTATGGCGCGGGGCGCGTCGCCGATATTCCCTATGCCAATGCCGTGATCGCCATTGACGGCGCGGATGGGCGGGTGAAGTGGCATCGGCAGATCGTGCGGCACGACCTGTTCGATTACGACCTGCCCGACCAGCCGCATGTCGTTGCGATCGAACGGAACGGCGAAAAAATTCCGGCGGTTGTGCAGATCACCAAGATGGGAACGGTGTTCGTGTTTCATCGCGACACCGGCGAGCCGCTGTTACCGATCGCCGACGTGGTGGTGCCGGCGTCCGACATCCCAAACGAGATTGCCGCGCCAACCCAACCGCAGTCAGCCCTGCCGCCGTTCGCGGTGCAGGAATTGAAAGAAGGCGAGCTGTTCGGCCTGACGCCGTGGGATCGCGGTTGGTGCGAGGACTCGTTCAAGACTTATCGTTACGACGGGCCGTTCACGCCGCCGAGCGAGAAGGGCTCGCTGATTTTTCCGGCGCCGGGCGGCGGCGGCAACTGGGGTGGCGCGGCCTACGACCCAATGCGACATCTGCTCATCGTCAAGAATCAGAATTTCGTCTTCACCGCCAAGTTGATTCCGGCGCCGCGCCCCGAGGATCGCAACAACGCCGGCGCCGCCGGCCAGATGGATCGCTACCTCGAAGGCACGCCATATCGCGTGCTCGGCGGCCGTTGGTTGTCGCCCTGGGGTATTCCGTGCAATCCGCCGCCGTGGGGCGAACTCGTGGCCTACGATCTGTCGAACGGCACCATCGCCTGGAAGCGCACCGTCGGTCAGGTGCCGTTCGGACCGTTTGGACTGTTCAAGTCATTTGAAAAATGGGGCTCGCCGGTGATCGGCGGACCGATCGCAACCGGCGGCGGGCTCGTCTTCATGGCCGGCACCATGGAAGGCGAGTTCCGCGCGTTCGATGTCGAGACGGGTAAGACAGTGTGGTCGGCCCAACTGCCGGTGCCCGGCATGAGCGTGCCGATGACCTACATGCATAAGGGCAAGCAGTACGTCGCCATTGCTGCCGGCGGCAGCACGCTGGCGGGGACGGAGCTGGGCGATCGGATTGTCGCGTTTGCGCTGGGGGAGTGAGGTGAGGTCAGCGGCATTGGTACTTTGCGGCCAGTGCCTTGGCAAACACCATCGCCGCCGGGAAGTGCAGTTCGCCGGTATGGGCCGCGGCGTAATCGAGAAAGGTCTTGATCAGCGCGTCGTTGGGGACCGCCTCCTCGAAGCACCAGCGATGATCTCCGTACCGCCAATCGTTGAAAAACCTGCCGTTGAAATTGACCTGTGATCCAGTGGTGAATCCGCTGATGAAAGCCGTGCACCGCGCCTGACCGACCGCGTCGGCGCCGCGGCAGTCGCGGGCCAAATCGATGCCTTGCGGCGAGGCAGCATGGGCGCCGCCGAGCCACAGCACGATCGAAGCGATTTTCAATCCTGTAGTCATCAAAGCAACTCTATAGCGCCGAGTAAGGCACCGTCCCCAGCCTCGCCGCTTTCATTCTTGAGGATGAAATAAACCTCGACCCCGTCGCGGTCACGAGAATGGTAGACCGCGATCGGATCCGCGTTCCATGGTGCCAGCTTGGAAAGTTTGGCGAAAGTCGAAGATTCGACCCGTGTTCCAAGGATCCTACGATCAGCCTCGCACTTCGCGCGCTCAATTCCCGCGATCACGGCCGCTCGGATACATCGACCGAGTTGGAAGCGCCGGTGCTGTTGGAGGCCCGCGACGACCTTCCGGCGGCGCTCCGCCGACAGATCGTGCGGGATAGTTCGGGCTCTTTTTTAACGGGTGTCAGCGACCGACGCCGGCGAGCCGCGGCGGCGCGGGTAAGCGAGAAAGGCAAGGCCCAGTCCCAAGAGCGCGAGCGAGCCCGGTGCCGGCACATCGGTGCGGCCGCCTTGAGCACTTACAGCATCGATGAGAATGCCACCGAGACTGAAGGCGTTGTTGAAGTTGGAATCGCCGAACCCGGTGAACCATAGCGTGTCGATCGCGGTCGAAAAGTTTGCAAGGAAATGCGTTTCGAAATCATCGTCGGTCAGGAACACTGGCGCGCCATCGTTGATGCCGTCCAAGGTGAATGTTTCGGCGAACTGCGCGACGCCGCCCATTATGCCGCTAATCTCAATAGATACGGCCGACGTCTGATTGGCCGCGAACGGTCCGTTCTGAGCGAATTGCGCAAACGTTTCGGCGAAATTCGCAAAGACGACTTGGAACGTGCCTCCGCCGACGCGTGTCATCACGATCTTATTGCTCAGCGCGACTTGGTTCGCGCCCGGCGCGCACATCACCTGGGTGCCATTTGACGCGCACAACGGCATGCAGCCGAGGCCGTCACCGGCGACAGTCAATGTCCCGCCGCCTGCGAAGTGAAACCCCTGACTGACAAACGATACTGCGGTCTCTACCCCCGAGGGTCCAATCGCGATGTCTTCGAAGTCAATGAAGACGGGCGCCGATTGCGCGCCGCGGCAAACGGCCAGAGTCGTCAGTGCCGACAGTAGGAATTTTTTCATGGGCTGTTCTCCTGTTCTTGAGTCTTGACGTTGTGACAGCGCCGTAGCGGTTGGCTGGCTCGCATCGCTCTACGCGTAACAGGGGCGTGAAACGAGAACTCGTGCAGGCGATCGTCCCGACAGTTGTCTCGGGACGGAATGGCATCAGTGGTTTTCCTCGTGATTTTCCGAACAGGCGTCGCAAAAAGAATCTGGCGCCACAGCCAACGATCAGGAATTGTGCTGAGACATTCGTTCTCACCCGGCGGTTACAGATCGGGTTGACGATGAGGCGAAGCTAACTGGTTGTCTGCGCGCGCATGCCACGGATCCAAGCCAAGACGTTCATGACGTGCCGGATTGTTCGCCCGGCAACACCGAACACCTGTCGCACCAGGCTGGCGCGCATTTCAACGGCGCGCTTGGCGAGATCGCGAACGGCCCCGGCGATGTGCCGCACGCGGTGGGTGATTTGCCGCCTCTGTCGGTCGGCACCGATGGCGCCTCGACGGCCGAAATTGTGGCCGGCCGGCTGCGCGTCGACATGATCCGCAAGCGTGCATTGCTGATCCATGCCGGTCCCGACGGAATCTTCGGCGACACCCAGAAGGCCATCGCCTGCGGGATCGTACCGGCGGCGTGAGGTCAGCGCTCGCCCTCAAAGCGCCCGCTTTCAATGCGCCCGATTTCAATGCGCCAGCGGATCGGGCCTGATCTGCACCTTCACCAACCGCCCCGGCAGTCCGCCTTCGATATGCTTGGTCGCGTTCTGCGCCATGCCATAGGCGGCCCACACGCCGCGGCCTTTCCAGCCGGCGGTCGCGTCGTCGATGCGACCGTCCATGCCGCGCGGGTAGAAGCCGGCGGGGTAGGGCACGCGGATCACCGTCCACTTGCCCGTCGCCGGATCGAGCGCGGCGAGGGAGTCGGAGTTGTTGGCGTCCAAAATCGGCACGTCGCGGCCGAGGCCGAGCACATTGTGCAGATCGACCCAGATCAGATAGGGCCAGTCCGCCGTGCCGTCCGCGACGCCGGCGATCTTCGGACCCGGCATGTCGTAGAACGTCCAGCCTTCGGGGCAGTGCTGGCCGGTCGCTGTTATTCCGTTCAACACCCTGCACTTGGCGCGCTCGAAGCGACCGAGCTGGCCGCTGCCGAAGCCAACCCACACCACGCCCTTTGAATCGACATCGAGGCCACGGGCGTTGTAGGCAGCATAGGTGCCGTCGGCGCGGCGCGGCGGCTCGAAGTACTCGGTCTTACAGCTCTGCGGCGCTTCTGCGCCGACATCCATTCGCACCAGGCCGCTTGGCACAAGTTTGGGGCGCCACGCCACCGCCCATACGCTGTGATCGTTGTAGTCGACATTGAGACCGTAGGTGAACGCGGTGATCTGTGTGTCGGCCTTGGGGTCGGTGATTGCGCCCACCACCTGGCCGCCCCGGCTCGCGTTTTCCTCGCCGCCGCCGGCGGTCTCGGTGTCGCTCGCGCCGTTCCAACGGGTGTGGTCGGGTGAGATGACGCCATCGCCGTTGGTATCCAGCACCATCGGGCACCAGCCCTGGGCGCGGTTGGCATCCTGGGTGCGATCCCATTCGGCCACCTTGAACCAGCCGATGACGCTGGTGTCGCCGCTGAAGTAAAGCGTGTGATCGGCATCGGTGTCGAAGGCGAGATGGTGCGTACCGAAGCAGGTCGGGATCAACTGCACCGGCTTCTGCGCGGCCGGATCATAGAGCGCGATCTGCAGGCCGGTCGGAAGCCGGCGGGGGAAATAAGCCGCGAACGGACTCTCGCTGGCTTCCAGACAATAGGACGGCGCCAGGCCCTCCGACGTGACGATCGTATTCCAAACCCGGCCCTTGTGATCGGCCATGGGATTGTGCGGCATCGAAATCCTGCGATGCGGGATCGGCGGGTCGTAACCCGGAATGTCGACCGTGCCTGTCACATGGGTTTTCGGATCGAGTGTGGCGATCCGCCCATAGCGGTACTGCGTGCCGTAAACGACACCGTTCGCGTTCACCGTCGGGTCGCGTTTATCGGTGGTGATTTCGTCGTGAATGGCGCCGCCGTCGCCGTGCTCGTTGAGCGACCAGGCCCACATCGACAGCACGACGTTGCGCTCGACGCCCGCGGGCCGGGGCGGCGCGGCCGCCGGCAGCGCGCCTTGCTCGATGCGCGTCGTCCAGTCGGCGAACGAGGCCAGCGCGCTGTCGGTGCCGGCGGCGGCGAAGGCGTTGACCATGCGCTGACGCTGACCCTTCTGCATAGTCTCGAGGTATTCGTCGGGGTCGGGGCCGCGTCCTTCGGCCAATCGCTTGGCCCACAGTGCGATGGGATCGCCGATGCCCGGCAGATTGCGCGTGAACGCATCGCCCATGGGATGGCAGCCGATGCATTCCTCCTTGATCGCTGCGAGCCACTCCTGCTGGGTGGCGATCGCCGGCGCAACGCCGTTTTTTCCCGTGCCGGGAAATGACGCGGCGCCCGGCGGATGGAACAGCGAGAACCAATAGTTGGCGGGATAGATCTCCGCGGCCTCGGCGGGGGATTCCGCGATCGGTGCGGTGAGTGCAATGTCCTGCCCCGGCGCTGCCGCGACAGTCTCGGAATCGCGCAAACCATAGCCGCGCACCCAGACGCGATAGTTGGCCTTGGGCAGATCGGGAATGACAAAGCGGCCGTCATCTCCGGTGACGACGATGCGCGAGAATTCGGTTGGCAGGTCTGTGGTCTCGGCAATCACCCACACGCCCACCTCGGGCCCGCGACTGCTGACGACGCGGCCGGAGATACCGTCGGGGTCGATGGCGGAGGCGGGGGTGGCGAGCAGGGCGAACGTCAGGGCTAAATGCTGCATCGGCCGCGTGCTCCCCATGGCAGTTAAGCCAAGTCTAGCAAGTTGATCCGAAAGTGCGCACATGAATCCGCCAGTGGTCGCCGCGTAAACCATCCGGGAATGAAGTATGATGCAAGTCCTCACGACGAGTCACCCCATGGCCGACCACCCTCGCATTGTCCTCCTACCCGAAGTGCTCTCGGGCAAGCCGGTGATTCGCGGAACGAGAATCTCGGTCGAGTTTGTCGTCGGGCTCATGGCCGACGGCTGGACGGCAGACGACATTCTCGGTGAATACCCAGGATTGACGTAGGACGACGTACTGGCCTGCCTCGCCTACGCCCGCGACATCCTGAAATCGGAAAAGGCCTTTCCGAGCGCGGCGGAGCAACTGCGACGGTTACGCACGCTGCGCGGCCGCCTGCCCGCCGATTTCAAGTTCGACCGCGAACGGGCCAATTCCCGCTGATTTCTTCGACACGAATGTGGATATCGACCGCGGCTGCTGCAATGAATACGCAAGATGTCGCTCGAAATACGGACATCCGCCTCAATTTGAAGCGTCATGGCTGGGTGGTAGGATCACACCCATGCTGACCGAACCTGTCGCCACTTTGAAACACCTCAACTCGGCGCTGTTGTCAGAAGCGAAGGATGCGCGCATGGCGATCCTTCTGGGTATTGCCCGGGGCGAGCAGGCCGCCACCGATCGGCGCGTCGTCTCGCATCACGAGGCGAAGGCGCGTCTCAAGCGGTGGCTGCGCGACGAAGATATTGAGGCGCGGCCAGTTTGACTCAATTACCCGCGTGTCCGTTTATTTTGCAAAAATTCTAGCCGGATGACAGTCATCTACGACACGATCGGGATCAATTATGCGCAACTCCGTCGGCCCGACCCGCGAATTGCGGCGATAATTGAAACGGCGCTCGGAAACGCAGAGAACGTGCTCAATGTCGGTGCTGGGACGGGTTCATATGAACCCGCCGATCGGAAAGTCACGACGGTTGAGCCGTCGATCGAAATGATACGAAAGCGCAGTTCTGCGGCAGCGGAGGTCATTCAGGGTTCAGCTGACGATCTCCCTTTTGCAGACGGCACCTTCGACGCCTCAATGGCGATCCTGACCATTCATTATTGGCCCGATAAGGCGGCGGGCTTGCGCGAAATGCCCGCGTAACGCGGGGCCGCATCGTTCTCCTTACATTCGATCCGGTGCAACGGCCGTGGCTGACAGAATATGTGCCTGAGTTGGCTGCGCTTGATGAATGACAGATGCCGGCTATGTCCGACTATGGACGATGGTTGGGCACAGTGCAGGTCACTCCCGTCTTGATCCCACACGACTATATTGACGGCTTCCTATATACGTACTGGCGGCGGCCTCGAGCATATCTAGATGATCGCATACGATCAGGTAGTTCTTCATTCTGGGTCATCGGCGGCGCTGCGGAAGCGGGTATACAGCGACTGAAGCGCGATCTTGAATCGGGAGAATGGGAGCGCCGCTACGCCAGCTTGCTTGGTGCAGAGTCATATGACGCGGGCTATCGGCTTGTTGTAGCAAACTAGGAAAAGCGGGAGCCTCTCATCTGATTGGTGGTCCCCTTCAATTCGCCCAATTCTGGACTCTCAACCCAGCCACCCGCTTGAACTCGCGTTCGTTGTTCGTGACCAGCGTCAGGTCGGCGGCCTTGGCGTGGGCGGCGATCCAGAGGTCGTTATTCCCAATCACCTCGCCTTTGGTTTCCAGCGTTGCCCGGATCGCGCCGTAAGTTTGTCCAGCATTGAGTGGCAATGGCATCACTGGGATGAGGCTGATGAGTTCGGCCAACGTCTCTCTCGCGCGCTCACGGGACGCGCTTTTCTCCACGCCGTAGAGCAATTCGCCATAGGTGATCACTGAAATCGCTGCGTCACCGGGCTTCATCCGCTCGAAGCGCGCCAGAACCGAAGCTGGTCTCTGTCGCCGGACATAAACGATAATGTTGGTGTCGAGCAGAAATCGCGTGCTCATTCAAAGCCCGTCGCGTTTCTGGGGTAGCGCGTCCACCCGATCCTTCAGCACGTCCTCGGGAAGATTGGCGAGCAGTTCAAATGCGCGAGCCAATCCTTTGCCGCGGTCGCGCAGCACAATCTCTTCGCCACGGCGATAGATCTCGACGTCCTTGCACTTCAGCCGGAATTCCTTGGGCAGCCGAACCGCCTGGCTGTTGCCCGACCGGAACACGCGCGCGGTGGCCATGGCCGTTCACTCCCATGTATATACATTACAATATATACATAGGGGTGAGGGGCATGACAAGAGTGAGGAGCGCGACTCTGAGACGAGATGGGGGTTTTCTCACCCCGACTTCCGACCATGCGCCTGCACATGTGCGCGCAGGGCGCGGTTGATTTGGGTCTGGTACCCGCCGTCCTTTGCGCGGTGCTTAAACCAGGCGATCACGTCGGCATCGAGGCGCAGGGTAAGTTGTTGCTTGATGGGGCGATAGAACAGTCCACGCTTTACGCCCGTCCAGTCCAAGATTTCAGGAATGTCGCTGGTGTCGACGTCGCTGTCGCCCATCCGCGCCAGCGCCTTGAGGTCATCGACCGGAACGCGCCGACGCCTGTTAGAATTCGCCTTCGCAGTAGACTTTTTGCTCATGCTTGGTCGCCTTTCGCGCGCTGATAATTCGTCCGTCCGAACCCAGCTCGTCGTCGTCCCGCCACGTGTGCACGACGACAACGATCAACTCTTCGATCATGCCGATCGATATCCATCGCTCTTCGTCCCGATTGTTATCTCGCCGAGATAGGACGAACGGATCGTCGAAGACACGCTGTGCCATCTCGAAGCTGAGGCGGTGCTTGCGTTGATTGGCTAAATTCGTGGCCGGATTCCACGTCCAGATCATAGGTACAGAGTTGTAGTTACAGAACTGTAACGCTCTCCGGGGCGTGCGTCAAATGCTTGGAAAACCTGAGTCAGCCCTCACGCCCCCGGCATGCGCCAGTCTTTCCAGTAGACGATCTTCCCGCCGCGGACGATGAACACGCCGGCGATGTGGAAGTGGTTGTCGGGCCGCGTTGATCCTTCGGGTTGGATGAAATGGTCGATCCGCTCGTTGATGACGAGATCGCCGATCGCGGCCGAGCGTTTGGTCTCCCACGTGATCTCGCGCATGCCTTTCATGAAGCCGCCCATCTGGGCGCGGAACTGGTCGATGCCCTTGACCACCGGGCCGCCCTCGAACACGTGGTATTCGATCTCGGGCGCCAGATAGGGAATCAGCTTTTCGACATCCTTGCTCGACCAGTCGTCGCAAAATTTGGTGACAAAGGCGATGTTGGCCTGTTCGTCGGCGCTGACGGGCTTGCTGACGAGCAGGGGCGTCAGGGCGGCGAGCCCCGCCATGGCGCGACGGCTGAGCGCGGTTTCATCCATGTGGAACTCCTTATGAGGTGTGGCTTGCTGCGGGTGCGGTGTGGAGTAGTTTAGCAGCCTTATTTGCGGGAAGGGGGCGAAATGCTGACCGCACTTGTGACCGGCTCAAGCCGGGGTCTCGGCCTCGAGTTCGTCAAGCAATACGCCGCCGACGGCTGGTCGGTGATCGCCACCTGCCGCGATCCGGCCAAGTCGCCGCTGCTCGAAAGGGTCGCGGCCGGCGCCACGGGGCGCGTCGCCGTCGAAGCCATGGACGTGACCGACTTTGGCCAGGTCGATCGCCTCGCGGCGAAACTCAAAGGCACGGCCATCGACGTGCTGGTCAACAACGCCGGTATTGCGCGCGACGATGTCGAACGCCAACGCATGGGAGCGATGGACTATGACGGCTGGCTGGCGCTGCTCAAGACCAACACGCTGGCGCCGATCAAGGTGGCCGAGGCGTTAATGGGAAATGTCGCCGCGAGCGGCAAGAAAACCATCGCTGCCATATCCTCGACGGTTGGCTCGCTGGTCGAGATGGACTACCCAGTCTACCCCTACGCCACCAGCAAGGCCGCGCTGAACAAAGCGCTACGCCTGATGGCGGCCCAATTTCGTGATCGCGGCGTGATCGTGCTCGCGTTGTGCCCGGGCCATGCCAAGACCGACATGGGCAATATGGCGCCGGGCGCGAGTGTCGAGGTGGATGCCAGCATCGCCGGCATGCGGAAAATCATTGCCGGCGCGACGATGGCCACCTCGGGCAGTTTCACGCGATGGAACGGCGAAAAGATTTCATGGTGAACGGATGAAGGTGAAAAAGAAAAAGACGGCCGCAAAGACATCGAGCAAGACTCCGAGCTGGGTGCCGACCGCAGCCGAGATCACCAAGGCAGCGCGCGACCTGGTGCCGAAGCTGCGCGATCGCGCCGCCGAGACCGACAAGTTACGCGATCTGCCGGCCGCGACCATCGCCGATCTCAAGAAGGCGGGTATCCATAAGATTTTCACGCCGCGGCGTTACGGCGGCTTCGAGATGGACTGGGGCGTGCATGTGGACGTCACGCGCGAGCTGGGGCGCGGCTGCGGCTCCACCTCGTGGGTGGCGTCGGTCGTCTACTGCCATACGTGGCTGTTGGCGCGCTTTCACCCCGAGGCCCAGGAGGAGTTCTGGCCGACGTGCCCTGACGCCGTGATCGGAACCGCTTTTGCCGGCGGCGGCACCATGCGCGAGGTGAAGGGCGGCTTCATTCTCGACGGGCGCTGGAAGTTCTCGAGCGGCATCAACCACGCCGATTGCGCCGTGGTGGCGGCGCGCGTCGGCGAGTACGACCCGCACTCGGGCCAGCGCGGCATCTTCCGCATGGCGCTGCTGCTGCCCGGCGAATACGAGGTGATCGACGTCTGGCATTCCGAGGGTCTGCGCGGCACCGGCAGCAACGACATCAAAGTCACCGAGCGCTTCATCCCGGCGCACCGCACGATCTTGACCGAGGAAGCCACCGGCACCACGCCGCCCGGCGCCCGGCTGCACAAGAGCTACATCTACAATGTCGAGTTCTCGCCCTACTTCTTCACCTTGCTGACGGGGCCGATGATGGGCACCGCCATCGGCGCCTTCGAGCAGTACTGCGAGCAGACCAAAGCGCGCAAAGGCCAGATGTTCGGTGAGGCAGTGGCGGAACAAGTGCCGGTGCAGATCCGTGTCGGCGAATCGGCCGCTGAGTTGCACGCGGCGCGGCTGCTGGTCGATAACACCACGAAGTGGCTGCACGAATTCGGCGTTGCGCGGCGGCCGCTGCCGGCGACGTCGTTGCAGATTATCCGTCGCGATCTGGCGCTTGCCGCCAAGCTGAGCCAGCGCGCCGCCGGCCGCGTCGCCGGCATGATGGGTGTGACGGGTCAGATCGGCGCCAATCCGGTTCAACGGGCGATGCGCGATTTGCGCACCATTTGCAGCCACGGCGGTATTCAGTGGGATGCGAGCATGGGGCCGGTCGGTAAAATGCTGTTCGGCGTTTCGACCGGCGACAAGCGGGTCGATGCCGACCGCGATTACCTTGAACCAGCGGGCGTGCCCAATCTGTTCGACCGCACCAATTGAGTTTTGCATGACCACCCTATCGACCGGCGACATCGACGCCTGGCGCCAGGCGGTGGGCCGCACCGAGCGGCGCGAGGAGATTGTCGACACCGAGAGTCTGCGGCGCTTCGCCGCCGCGATCGGTGAATCGCTCGACGTGGCTGCGACCGCGCCGTCGCTGGGGCATTGGGCGTTCTTCCTGCCGGTGGTGCCGCCGACCGACATTGGCCCCGACGGCCACCCCAAGCGCGGCGGGTTCCTGCCGGCGATCACGCTGCCGCGCCGCATGTTCGCCGGCGCCAGCATGACGTTTGGTGCGCGCTTGCTATTGGGCCGCCCGGCGACCCGCACGTCGACCATCGCCACGCTCAATCACAAATCCGGCAAGACCGGCGATCTGATTTTCGTCGAGGTCGATCATGTCATCTCTCAAGATGGCGAGGATCGCGTCACGGAACGCCAGACCATCGTCTACCGCGACGCCGGCGACCGGACGCCGGCGGTTGAAGAGAAGCCGCAGACGGTAGGCGCCGACGACGTAAGCTGGCGCCCCGGCCCGGTTGATCTGTTCCGTTTTTCGGCCGTGACTTTCAACAGCCACCGCATCCACTACGATTCCGATTACACCAGGAGCGAGGAAGGCTACCCCGGCCTGGTCGTGCACGGCCCCTTCACGGCGGCGAAACTGTACGCCTACGCTCGCGCCCGGCTGGGCAAGGAGGTGCGCACATTTTCCTTCCGCGCCCAGGCGCCGCTGTTTGTCGGCCAACCGGTACGCTTTGCACCGGGCGCCGAGCCGGGCGCCGTAGTCGCGATCCGATGCGACGGCACAACGGCGATGACCGCGCTGACGGGCGGGTGATTGGAATTCGACCTGAGCTGCTCAAGTGTCAGACACGTAAGTCACTCGATTTCGTGATTAGATTTGTGTAAACGCCCTTACGTATCTGGCACTTAAGGGCACCGTCGACCGTGTTGCGCGAGAATTCACGCTGATGTGACGGGCGTTTGGCGCGCCGTCGTGGCAGTGTCGCGGTCATCACAATAGGAATCTTACCCCATGCTGATCCGCATTAAGAAAAAATCCGATGTCGTGTCGTCCGAAATCACGTCACCGTCGGTGTATCTCAACCGCCGTCAATTGATCGCCGCGACCGGCCTTGCCGCCGGTTCGATGGCGTTCGCGGGGAAAGGCGAACCGGCATTACAGCAGGGCCCGGGCGTCAATGCCAAGCTCGAAAACGTCAAGGAAGGCTACAGCAAGCTTGCCCAGAACGACCCGATGACATCGTACGAAGCCGCAGCCAGTTACAACAATTTCTACGAGTTCGGCACGGCCAAGGAAGATCCGGTCGAGAACGCGGGCAATTTCAAACCGAAGCCGTGGAAAGTGACGGTCGACGGCCTGTGCAAGCTCTCCGGCACCTTCGACCTCGATGAGTTCCTGAAGCCGCATCAGTTGGAAGAGCGCATCTATCGCCTGCGCTGCGTCGAGGCGTGGTCGATGGTGATTCCGTGGATCGGAATCTCGCTGGCGGACGTCGTCAAGCGCCACGAACCGTCAGGTGACGCCAAGTTTATCCGTTTCGAGACCATCGTCCGCCCCGAGGAGATGCCGGGCCAGCGCAGCCGGTTCATTCTGCCGTGGCCTTACGTCGAAGGACTGCGGATGGACGAGGCCATGAACCCGCTCTCGATCCTGGCAGTCGGTATGTACGGGGAAACGTTGCCCAACCAGAATGGCGCGCCACTGCGCCTGATGACGCCGTGGAAGTACGGCTTCAAGAACGTCAAGTCGATCGTTCGGATTTCGTTCGTGGACAAGCAGCCCAAGAATACCTGGAACGAGGCGACGCCGCATGAATACGGCTTCTATGCCAATGTGAATCCCACGGTCGATCATCCCCGCTGGAGCCAGGCCAAGGAACGCCGGATCGGCGATTTCCTCAAGCGCGATACGCTGATGTTCAATGGCTACGAGGAAGAAGTCGCCTCGCTCTACGCCGGCATGGATTTGAAGAAGCATTACTGACCTATCTCCGCGCGCGGGGACAGCTGGTCCGCGCTAGACTGACCGCCAACTACGTCTGTTCAGGTGTCGTTGCGTCCCCGTAACCAGGAGGATCGTTATGGCTGGTCCTGTCAGCGTCGCCGGCGCGCCCGTCGTACTGCCGGCCATTCGCAAAATCACCATCGCCGATCTGTTCGAGGTTCTTGCCAAAGGCTGGGAGGACTTCGAAGCCAAACCGACCTTGGTGCCGATGATCATCGTCGTTTACACCGCGGCGTCATTGGTGGCCTTCGCGGCTTATTCCGACTACGACATGCTGCCGCTGGTTTTCCCGATCGTCTCGGGCGGCGTGCTGCTCGGCCCGTTCGCGACCATCGCCATGGCCGAAGTCAGCCGGCGCCGCGCGTACGGGCTCGATTACGCCCAGATGCGCGGCTACGATTTCATACACTCGCCGGCGATCAACGATATCGTCCTGCTCGGCGGGATGATGGTGGCGTTGTTCTTCTTCTGGCTTACGGTCGCCATGACCATCTTCGGACTGACGATCGGCGATCCATGGAACAGCCTCGCCACGCCGGCGCGCAACATCGGCGACTTCGTCGATGTGCTGTTCGGCAGCGCCGCCGGTTGGGCGCTGATCATCGTCGGCAACGGCATCGGTCTGGCGTTCGCGGTGGCGGCGTTGCTGCTGAGTGCGATTTCGTTTCCCCTGCTGCTCGACCGGAACTGCGGCGTCGGCGTCGCGGTCTCGACCTCGATCCACGCCTGCATCGCAAATCCGGTGCCGATGGCGGCCTGGGGCCTGATCGTTGCCGGTGCGCTGGTCATCGGCGCGCTGCCGGCACTGGCCGGTCTCGTCGTCGTCATGCCGGTGCTCGGCCATGCGACATGGCATCTGTATCGGAAGCTGGTGGGGGCGTAGGACGGGTTGATAAATTCGTCCGGATTGACGTTGCCGCGATTCTGGCTAGATTCTAGCCAGAATGAGATTCGAGATCGAGCTCTCGCCGGATGCAGTCGATGACTTTCGCAGATTATCTGCAGGTCAACGCGCCGACGCGAAGGCTGCGATCGAGATCCACCTGAGGCACGAACCCGAGAAAACGAGCCGCAGCAGGATCAAGAGGCTTCGCGGATTCGATCGACCGCAATATCGATTGCGGGTCGGCGATATTCGAGTGTTCTATGACGTGGGCGAGGCGACTGTCGAAGTTCTCGCGATCGTTTTGAAAT
>Ga0194132_10006270_pt1 | contig 18556 bp, 15 predicted proteins | sample TA2KigOf80mmetaG_FD_148612 | JGI IMG/M metagenome (GOLD analysis project Ga0194132, IMG submission 148612) | Freshwater microbial communities from Lake Tanganyika, Tanzania - TA2015054 Kigoma Offshore 80m | ecosystem: Environmental > Aquatic > Freshwater > Lake | place: Tanzania: Lake...
ATTGACAATCGCGCGGAGAAGGTGTAAGGTGAAGATCGAGCCGCACCCGCCCTTGATAAGTGTCAAGCAAGAATCCAGGCTAAAGTGTCAAGGATGTGTCCGGTCGCGCAACATCGCCCTCCAGGATATAACAAATGCGAGTCGGCGCGGGTGACGTGGGTGATTGCTGCGGTTAGCGGCCGAGTAACACTTCCAGCCCATTGATAACGAGCATGGCACACACTGGCGTTAATAGCGTTGATACCTCTCGCAAGGATGCAGGAACTGCCCGACGACTTCGATAGGTACGCCGCCGCCGTGTTACGGAGCGAAGCGTTTCGCAACGCACCCACTTCGCGGCGCCGTGCTTGATGAAATCCCTCAATGCCCGGAACGCGCCTTCATTGCCGGTGATCGTCGGAGTGTACCGCAACGCGTGCGCGATGGTGAACTACGACCCGAAGTCAGGGCGCCCGACGCCCGAGGTATTGAAGGCGATCGCGCGGGAGAGAGGCAACAAGGCGGGCGTGTACGCCACCGTGATTCGATGCGGCCGCCTGAGCGCGGGCCAGCCCATCTTTTTCGAATCGAGCGGCTCGTCGAGCTAGGCCGCGGCCAGCCAGGTCTCCAGCCAACGGAGCACGCTCGCGCGTCCGGTGACGCCTGGCCGACATACACTCGCTATCATGCCGCGCCCGGCCGTAGTTGCAATCGCAGAGTGCAGCCGCCCGGCACACGGCGCTTCGCCTGTCCGCGCCCAATTAGAGAACGATAAGTCGCGATCTCGCCCTTGAACTGGAACCGTGCTGCCGTGCGTACCGGCCGTGAACACCCGGTGAGCGTTGGAGCCGTACGAAGCAGAGCGCCGTACCGGTCTCCTGCCGGGAATGGGAGGAGCGCTGGCCAACTCGACCGTCGCGAGCCGGTCGGAGCTGTTGCGGCCGTATCCGCAGTTCTCCAGCATCAACCTCTTTGAGCCGCAAGGGTGGTCCACGTATCATGCCCTCCAGGTGGAGTTCGAGCGTCCCATGGCGGCGGGCCTCACCTGGCAGGCGAACTACACGTTCTCCAAGACCATGGACGGGCTGGCTTACCTGAACGCCGCCGATCCGGCACCGGAGCGAGTGATTTCGGCGCAGCACTCGCCGCAGATCTGGAAGTCCAACATGCTCTTCGAATTCCCCTTTGGGAAGGGCAAGCGCTTCGGGCCGGGGCTGCGGGGCGTGCCGGGCCACTTGATCAGCGGGTGGCAGTATTCGTGGATCTGGTATCTGGCCGTGCCGAGGCCGCTCGACTGGGGGAACATCCTATTCCGCGGCAATATCAAGGACATCCCGTTGAAGAACCGCAGACAGGACCTGATGTTCAACACCGGCGCCGGCTTCGAGCAGGATTCGACGAAGCAACTGGGCGCGAACGTCCGGACGTTCCCCAGCCGCCTGGCCGGGGTCACCGCCGGACTGCCCACATCGGTTTGGCGCTCCGGCAGCGATATCTGCCTGGCCAAGAACACGAAGATCGGCGAACGTTTGGACATCCAGTTCCGGGCGGAGGCCTGGAACGCCTTTAACCAGCTCAGCTTCGGCGCCGCAAACACGAACCCGGTCAGCTCGACGTTCGGAATGACGTTCAGCACCTCCGGCCCGCGCGTCCTACAGTTGGGGCTGAGGGCGTCCTTCTGAGCCTGGCTTGGGGCATTGCAAAAGAAGCCGGCGTTGCGAGGCGTTGGGAGAGTACCTTGCAGCCGTCGAGATCAAAAGCTGAATCGCCCGGCCACCTGGATGTTCCTCGGCGTCTGAGCGCTATTGATCACGCCGAACACCGGCGAGGGCAGCCCCGAGGCTGGTGCGCCGAACTGGGTGTGATTCCACGCATTGAAGAACTCCCAGCGCAACTGTAGCTGCCTGCCTTCGGAAAAGTCGAAGCGCTTGAACATGGAGATGTCCCAGTTGGCGATTCCCGGCGCGCGCAGGATTCCGCGGCCCGCGGTTCCGAAGTTACCTGGAGAAGGCAGCGAGAAACAGGAAGTATCGAACCAGCGCAGCCTCGTGCGCTCTCCTCGAGGCAGGCGGCCATCGCAGGTCCGGTTGGCGAATACCGCGAACGCATCCACGTCGGGAATCGCGGATGGGGCCGTGACCGAGATGGGCGTGCCCAACTGGTAGGTCGTGATTCCGTTGATCTGCCATCCGCCGAGCGCGGCGTTGGCGGCGCGGTTGGTTCCGCTGAGAAACCGCTTGCCCCGGCCGAATGGCAGTTCGAACTGGTAGCTGGCAACGAAACGATGTCCGGTGTCGAGATCGGCGCGGCCGCGGTAGGAGTTGGCGTCACCCGGCTGCTTGATCGGATCGCTCGAAATGTCGCGTCCGGTGTCGAGCGCCTTGCTCCAGGTGTAGGAGCCGAGGAAGCTGAAGCCCGCCGAGAAGCGCTTCTCGATCTTCGACGTAAGCGCGTGATAGCGCGCCTTGCCCATGCGGTCGAACTGACGGATGGTCCCATATTCGGGATACGGCCGCCGGCTCTGGATCGGTTGATTCTGGAACGGAATGTTGGGATCGGGAAGCCGCGCCTGATTGAAATTCGAGGCCGCGGGCATCTTCATCGAGATGTTGCCCATGTATCCGATCTCGGCGACGTAGTTCTGCCCGAGCGTTCGTTGAATGTTGAAATTCCACTGGCCTGTGTACGGGCGGCGGTAGGTCTTTTGGACCGTGGCGAAGCTGAACGACGGGCCGCTCGGCAGATCGCGTCCGGTGGGCCTGTCGGGATAGAGGTTATCCACGAATCGAGACGGCACGATCTGCGTAGTGGACTCAGTTTGCTGAGGGTTCCACACGAATGGATAGAACAGACTCATGCTCTGGGTGAGCTGGTTGTTGTTGACGTTGTTCCAATAGTAGCCGTGCCCCATCCGGATCACGGTCTTCTCGTCGAAGCGATAGACCAGCCCGATGCGGTCGGCCCAGTTGTTGAGTTGCTTGTTGATGATCGAACGGCTGACGTTGCCGCCCGCCTCGGTGCTCGTGCGGAAGGCGAAGGGATCCTTCAACGCGTATTCGAGTTGCCGCGATTGGAAGTTGAACACGGCCATGTTGTTGCGAGGCTGCACCCAGGGACTGTTGTATTCCCAGCGGACTCCCAACGTGAGCGACAGCCGCTTGGAGACCTTGAAGTCGTCCTGGAAGTAGATGCCCGGCTGAGTCGACCGCCCGTCGAAGCCGAGTTCCTCGAGCTGCACCTGCCAGAAACCGGGAACGCCGATCAGGTAATCCGCCAGCGCATCTCCGCCGCCCCCGATTCCGGGGCCGGGGTTGCTGAAGTTGGCGCCGGTGTACTGAATGAAGCCGCGCGGGCTCTGCGCCGACCGCTGGCGATAGCGCACACGCCGCAGATCGATTCCGGCCTTGAGGTTGTGCTTGCCGCTGGTGTAGGTGAAGTCGTCGGCCCATTGGAACCGGTCCGTGATGTTGCTGATCGTCGGCGAGAACGATCCGAACCCACTGTAGCCAGCCACCGAGACGCTTGGAAGTCCGAACTCGGCGGGATCGGTCGACGTGTTGCGCAGTCCGATCCTCGCCGCCAGATTCTCGCTCTGAGGCTCCTGCGCGAACTGCGCGGCGGACCGGTGATAGGAGAAGCGGAACTCGTTCACCGCTTTCGGAGAAACGATCCGTGTGTACTGGATCAACGCATTGTTGTTGCGCAGCGGCGCCACCCGGCCGGCGATCGGCGCGTAGTCTCCGCGCAGCGTCGGCTGATCGATGTAGGAGTAGCGCGTCATCAGGCGGTCATTGGCCGTGGCGTTGTGATCCCACCGGCCGGTGATCTGATCGTAGTCGTCGATATCGGTAGCTGTGGTGATGTAGTTGTTTCCGAGACCGGCGGCGTTCGGCCTGCGCCAAAACGGCAGCAGATTGCGAGACACCGGGTTGATCCGGTTGACCGGAATCACATTGTTCGGAAACGCGGTCCTGCGCCCCGTCGCCGCGCTCCCCGAGACCGGATCGTAGATGATCCGCGGAATCTCGCCGAGGTCGCCCCCTTGCATTCTCTCCGTGGGAACGGTCGCGATCCGGGTGGTTGTCCGGCGGCGGCGCTGCCCTTCGTAGTTGAAAAAGAACCATGACTTGTCGCGGCCGTTCACCTTCGGAAGCAGCACGGGTCCGCCGATGCTGCCACCGAATTGGTTGAATCGGAATGGAGGTCTTCTCGCCCCGTCGAAGAAGTTCCGGGCGTCGAGCGCGTTGTTCCGCAGGAAGTGGTACAGCGAGCCGTGGAAGCTGTTTGTCCCTGATGCGGTGACCGCCGTGACGAGCGCGGCCGCCTGGCCGTACTGCGCGTCGACGAAGTTCTCCTGAACCTTGAACTCCTTGATGCTCTCGACGCTCGAGAACTGGAACGTGCCGCCGTAGCGCTCATCCCGTGTCTCCGAGCCGTCGATCAGGAAGCCGACGTTGATGTCGCGGGTGCCCGCCAGGGATACGCCCGTCGGACGGCCCCAGACGACCGAACTGAATGTCGAGCCCTGTGGCGCCGCGCCCGTGGTGAGCAGCGCGAGATCGAAGAAGCGGCGGCCGTTGAGCGGCAGCGTCGTGATCTTTCGCGAGTCATAGACTTGGCCGATCACGTTGCTGTCGGTGGAGAGCAGAGGCACGGCTCCGGCTTCGACCGTGACCTGTTCGGTGACCTCGCCAGGCTGAAGCGTCGTGTTCACCCGGGCCTTCTGGTCCACCGCCAGTTCCACGCTCGGAACGATCTGTGTCCGGAAGCCGGGCGAGGAGAAGGTCAGCTTGTAGGGTCCCGGAGCAAGCTTCGTGAAAATGTAGTTGCCGTATTCGTCGGATTGCGTCTCGCGGGTCCAGCCTTGGGCCAGGCTGGCCACCTGGACCTTGGCGCTGACAACCACGGCTTGACTCGCGTCGAAGATCGTTCCCAGGATGTCGCCTGTCAAGCTCTGCGCGTTCAGCGCCGCGGCCGAGAGAAACAAAAATGGAGCAAAGTGATTCGTTCTCATAACGGTGACCTCCCGAGTTAATCACAGAGCGTGCGCGCCCGTCAACCCAATCGTGTATACATTGCTCTCCTGAACGCCGCCGCGTTTGACTTTAGGCCAGGAATTGGAACGCGTAGATGCGCATTTCTTCGAACCGGAACCGGAGGCGGACAGGTTTTCCCGCCCACGATCCCACCTCCCCGGTATGTTGCCAACTGACCTTCAAGTCAACGCCGTCGCGATCGATGGGCCTGCAATCGGAGAACGTATAGTTGGCGCAGGGTTTGCTGTCCGCGGCCGAAACCAGTTCCACCGCGAGCCTGGCATTTGGTCCCGTAGGCTCGACGTTGACGGCCAACTGGCTGCCGTCGAAGACCAAGGCTCGCGTGCTGAAGAAGCCCTGTTCCCGCTGAGCTTCAATACCGATGATCCGGTCCCTTGGGAACACGGCTCGCCCCAGCGTGAACCCATGATAAGGGCTCTTCTGCCTTTCCACGCTATCCTTGCCCAATGCCGCACATTGGGTGTAGACGGCCATCCGGTCTCCGCCCAGGTCGACGATACCCGGCCCGACATGGATCATGCCTGCGTCGTAGGAGCCTTTCGGGCCGTTCGTGATGAATGGCTGACGCACGGGCCGCGTCCATCGCCGGTTGTCCCGGCTGACGGCAACCTGAATGTCAGTCTCCTGCGCTCCTCCGCGGAAGGCGCCCAGAAACATGAAGTGGACACGGTCAGCCCACGGGTATTCCGAGTACCCGTTGGTGTAGAAGTCCAAGTCCAGCGGATCGCTGTCGTCAGGCGCTACACACGGTTCCGGTGGCGTCCAAGAGCGGAAGCTGGACGATTCGATCCGCCTCACTGCGCGCCCGCGCGCGGCTCTTTCGATCGGGTCAGACGGCACTGCAACCTCGCCATAATCGCTGCCTCCCCGCACATAGGCTACGTATTTGCCGAGGTACGGATCGTAGCCGGCGCCGGTCTGCGCATCCGGATGAATCATGAAGGCCTCCGGATAACGTCTCCAATGGAGGCCATCCGGCGAGTAGGCTCCCATCAGGACGGCAAGCGAGCAGAGCGGCGGACGTTGACCCGGTGAGTCTCCGTAGACCATCTTGTATCGCTCGGCTGGCGGGGCCGTGGGGTCAATAAACACGCACGGCCCATGGGCTCGTTGCCCGCCCCCCGGCCTCTCGCAGTTGAACACGATGTTGTTCTTCTTGGAGCCGTTCCATTCGATGATTCCCAAGTCCGGCGTGCGCCAGGTAACGCCGTCATCGGATTCCGCGTAGGCGACCTTGTCATATTCCTGGGTGACTCCGCCGATCGTCTCGTCCGCCGCCGCATTGTACCAGAGCCGGTATTTGCCGCCGTCCTTCAGGACTCGCGGCCAGTAAAAGCATCCTCGCTCCCAGGGCAAGCGAGGAGAGTAGACCGGCGACGGCGATTTCTCGACCTTGCCGACGCTCCATCGGATGTTCCGCGGATAGTCGAGATCCTCTGGCGTCCCTCGATGCACCAGGGTATAGTCGAACAGCAACTGCCGCCTGGTGCGAACGTTGATTGGCTTCGGCGGGCGCCTCCGTGCGAGCGCCAGGTCCAGGCAGGATTGGGCGGGCGGTGCGGGGGCTGGTGCCACCTGCGCCTTCGACAGGGAGCCTGCGGAAGGCAGCGAGGCGGTCGCGAGGGCGAGGAATCCGCTTCGTGTCATTTCACTCTCCGGTCCCAAAGTGATTCGTTCTCATAACGCGGACCTCCCGAGTTGATCACAGAGAGGGCGCGTCCGTCAACCCAATCGTTGTATACACTTGACTGCGGTATGCCGCCATGAGAACTACGGAAGAGCCGCGATCGCCTCGCGCGCCTGAGCGGACCCTGGATCGAGCGCGAGCACTCGTTCGAACGCGGATCGTGCGTCGGCGAACCTGCGTTCAACTGACAAGGCCACGCCGAGGTTGAAGTGCGCGGAAGCATTGCCGGCGTCCACTGCGATTGCGGCCGAAAGGTGACGGATCACGCAGGCGTGGTCTCGAGCGGCAGCGCATGAATCGGCCGCCCTGTATCGCGCGCCGGCGTTGCCTGGCCGCAGGCGGATCGCCTCCTCCCATTCGGCCAGCGCCTCCCCGGACTGTCCGGAATCCTCCAGCGCCCCCGCCAATTCCATTCGCGCATCCACGAAATCAGGGCGAAGCTTCACGGCGCGGCGAAAGGCGTCCACGGCATCCGCCGTTTGTCCCCGTTTGCGGAATACGCCGCCGAGATTGAAATGAGGATCCGGCATCGTTGGATCCTGGCGCGCCGCTTGGAGGAACAGCGCTTCGGCTTGATCGAGTTCGCCCTTCGATGCGTGGAAAACACCGGTTCGATTAGAGTCCCTGGCGGCGTCGAGCACGCGGCTGGACTCCTGAACTGACTTGATGCGGGCTGTCTCGGCGTCAGCCTCGCGGACCTTTCCGGAACGGCGCAGCAGCCGCGCTAACGCGAACCCGTAGCTGAAGTTCGCGGGCGAGAGCGCGGCGGCTCGCCGGTATGCGCTGACTGCTTCGGTCGGGCGCGACGCACTCTCGAGCCACTTGCCAAGCCGGAAGTGCGCCTCCGCGAGCTTCGGATTCCGCTCGAGCGCCGATCGGTACGCCGCGGCTGCTTCGGCGTGGCGCTCCATTCGTTCGAGAATCCGCCCCCGCCGGAAATGGGCGTCCGCGTTTGCCGCATCGGACCCCAGAGCGCGATCGATTTCGCCCAGCGCTTCCGAATGGCGGCGCAGGGCGGCGAGCGCGATGGCGAAGTTGATGCGCGCTTCCGTGAACCCGGGCCGCTCTTCGAGAGCCTTCCGGCAATGCGCGGCCGAGCCTTCGTGGTCGCCGCTCTGTTCGAGAACGAGGGCGATGGCGTTGTGTGCCTCGGCGTGCGGTCCGGGAGCCGCCAGGATCTTGCGAAACGCCGTCAGCGCCTCCTCCGCGCGTCCCTCCGCGTGCAGCAATGCGCCCAGGTTGAACCACGCGCCGGTGAGCGACGGATCGAGCGCCACCGCGAGTTCGAACTCGCCAAGCGCGCGCCCGGCGGCCCCGCGAGCCGCGTGATCGAGTCCTCGTTGCAGAGCTTCGCGGGCCGCGCTAGCCCCCGCCAATCCCGCCGATATCGCGAGCATGATGACCGCGGCGCGCATGCATAGTATATTTTACTCGTGTGGCTGTTGCCCGGTTTGATCTCGATCGCGGTCCTCGCTCTGCATGCGGCGGGTTCGGAAGAAGCCTACATCCGGCGCGGAATGGAGTTGCGCGACGCTGGCAGCGGCGCCGCCGCCATCGACCAGTTCCGGCGCGCGATCGGCATCAACCCGAAGCTTCCCGCGATACACCGTGAGATCGGGCTGCTGCTTCTCGATCAACGCGACTTCTCCGGCGCCGCGGCCGCTTTCCGGAACGCGTGGTCGCTTGCCCCGGAGGATCTCGATTCCCGCTACAACCACGCACTGGCGGTGGCCAACTCCGGTGACCCGGCGGAATCGCTGAGGCTGCTCGGGCTCCTCGCCGCCCAAAAGCCGGCCTTTGCCCTCGGCTACTTCGGGCTCGGCCATGTCCACGCGATGGAGGGCCGGTTCGGACCAGCCGAGGAGAACTTTCGGGAGGCCCTGCGGCTCGATCCTTCGCTGTTTCGAGCCTGGTTCGAACTCGGCCGGCTGCTCGAGCGCAAAGGCGACGCCACCGGCGCGGTAGGCGCCTACCGGACGGCGGTCTCGAGGAAACCGGACTTCGGAGCCGCCCGCTACCGGCTCGCGATCCTTCTCAAGGCTTCCGGTGATCTCTCCGGCGCAGCCTCGGAGCTAGACCGGGTGAAACAACTGGCGGAGCGGCGTGCGGGCGGTGAACGCGCGGGCAAATCCTATCTCGCCGGCCTCGCCCTGTTCGATGGCGGCCGGTTCGGAGACGCCGTCCGTGAACTCGAGGAAGCACGATCCGCGCGCCCGGACTTCGAAGAGATCGGACCCGCCCTCGCCGCCGCCTACGTGGCGTGGGCTGTCGAGGCCGAGCGCGCCGGTGACGTCGCCGAGGCCGTGCGCCGCTTCACGAAGGCCGTCGCCATCGAGCCCGATCCGGAAACGGAAAACCATACCGGCGTGCTGTTGGCTAAGGCTGGCCGGATTTCGGAGGCGGCCTCGAGGTTTCGTTCCGCTCTGGCGATGCGCCCGGACTACGAGAGCGCGCGTCGAAACCTCGATCGAGCTTTGCTGCTGATGAAGCAAGATGGCGCGCAGCCGCGCCGGTAGTCGCCGATCCAGGGCGGCGGCAGGGATCCAAGCTACCATGGACGTATGCCATTGCGCTGGCTGAACTTGTTCCTCGCGCTCCCGCTCTCCGCGCAATACACCTTCGATCAGGGCCAAGCGTTTCTGAAGACCTACTGCCTGGCCTGCCACCAGCCCAAGTCCCCAGCCGGCGGATTTGCATTGCAGCGCGTATCCGAGGAGGCATCGCTCACCTCGGCGGCGGGCCGGTGGACAGCCTTGGCCGCGCGGGTCCGGAATCGCGAAATGCCTCCTAAAGGGGCTCCGATGCCGCCGCTCGACCAAGCCGAGCAGTTCACGGCGTGGGTGGACGCGAGTCTGCGGCAGAAGGCATGCGCGGATGGCCCGGTGGCGGGTCCGTCGATGGGACGGAGGCTGAACCGGGACGAGTATTCGTTCACGGTGCGCGATCTCCTCGACCTGCATATTGATGTCGCGCGCCTGTTCCCGGTGGATGGCGCGGGAGGCGAGGGGTTCGACAACGCCGCCGAGACGCTGTTCCTCTCGCCGCTGCTGTCGGAGAAGTACATGGACGTCGCGCGGTTCGTGATGGACGCCGCCGCCAAGGAGTACAAGCCTCGCGAGCGGATCCTGGTGGCCCGGCCTGCGAAGGGCGTCACCGAGGTCCAGGCAGCGCGGACGATTCTCGAGAATTTCCTGCCGCGCGCCTTCCGGCGTCCGGTGTCCAAGACCGACGTCGAGCCGTATGTCGAGCTGTTCCAGGCGGCGCGGAAGCATGGGCAGCCGTTCGAACCCGCCGTGTTCTACACCCTGCGCGCGGTGCTCGCGTCCCCGATGTTTGTGTTCCTGTTGGAGCCAGCCAACAACACCGGGGCACCGAGACCGCTCGATCCGTACGCGCTGGCATCGCGGATTTCCTATTTCCTGTGGGGAAGCATGCCGGACGAGCTGCTGATGGATGTCGCCGCGGCGGGGAAACTCAACGACCCCGAAGTGCTGCGCACCCTGATCCCGCGGATGCTGCGCCAGGAGCGGTCGCTCGATTTTGGACAGCGGTTCACCGGCCAGTGGCTCCGGACCCGCGAGCTGACTGGTGACAAAGCGCCGGACGCCAAGCTGTTCCCCCAGTTCGCCGCCGATGAGGAGCTGCGCGGCGACATCCGCAACCAGCCGGGCATGTTCTTCCGGGAAGTGATGGTGCAGAACCAGTCCGTGCTGAGCTTCATCGACTCGACCCACACGATCGCGACCAGCAACATGGAGAAGCACTTCGACCTGAAGCTGCCGCTCCGGCGGAATCAATCGAAGCAGCCCCAATGGGTGGAACTGCCCGCCAACTCGCGCCGCGGCGGACTGCTCGGAATGCCTGCCGTGCTCGCCGTTTCCTCCTATCCTTACCGGACCAGTCCGGTGCTGCGCGGCGCCTGGATTCTCGATTCGATCCTGGGCACGCCGCCTGCACCCCCGCCGGCCAATGTTCCAGAGCTTGAGGAGCATAAGGAAGGCGCACCGCCCAAGTCGATGCGGGAACGGCTGAGCCGGCACCGCGCGGATCCGGTCTGTGCGAGCTGCCATAGCCGGATCGACGGGTTGGGATTCGCGCTTGAAAACTATGACGTGATCGGCCGGTGGCGGACCGAAGAATCGGGCAAGCCGGTGGACACGTCGGGCGAACTTGCCGATGGTACGGCTGTCCAGGGTCCGGATGGACTCCGGCAGGTTCTGATGGCCCGCAAGGATCTGTTCGTCCGCAACCTGACGAACAAACTGCTGGGCTACGCACTTGGCCGCGGGCTCACACTGAAGGACAGTTGCGCGGTGGACCAAATCGTCGATAAAGTAAGGCAGAATGATTATAAGGCGCATGTGCTGCTGGAAGCGATCATCCTGAGCGCCCCATTCCAGATGCAAGCTCCCGCGCCTGTCCCCACACGGAAGGAGCCGGTCAAGAAATGATCTCCCGCAGAACGCTGTTGCGCGGCACCGGTGTGAGCTTGAGTTTGCCGTGGCTCGAAACGCTTGCCGCGGCGCCCAAGCCATCCACTCCGGCGAAGCCGCCGGTCCGGATGGCCGCGCTGTACATGCCTAACGGAGTGAATGTGCCGTCGTGGGTGCCGCAAGGGACGGGCCGGGACTACACGCTGTCGCCGACTCTCGAGCCGCTGCAGGATCTCAAGGAAGACTTGACCGTGCTGAGCAACCTGTGGAATGCGAACTCCAAGGGCGGCGACGGGCACTATGTGAAAGAGACGGCGATCCTCACCTGCCTGACGATCAAGAAGACGCAGGGCGCCGATATGGCGAACGGGATCTCAGTGGATCAGGTGGCCGCCAAGAGCGTGGCGGGGCAAACGCCGCTGCCTTCGCTCGAATTGGGCGTGACGCCGGTGGCGATTGGCGTCGACGCGGTGGTGGGCTATACGCGCGTCTACGGGTCACACATCGCATGGAGCGATCCCACCACGCCGCTTGCGCGGGAGATCAATCCCAAGGCCGTATTCGAGCGCCTGTTCCGAGCCGCGTCCGGAACGGGCGCACGGACGGCCAAGCTCGACGGGATGCTGCTGGACCGGGTGCTGGGCGACGCACGGCGTCTGCGGACGCAGGTGAGCGCAAGCGACAAGATCCGGCTGGATGAGTACCTGTCGGTGATGCGGTCGCTTGAGGAACGTGTGCAGCGGGCGGGCGCGGCGAAGGGGAATCCGTGGAAACCGCGTGTCCCAATGGATCCGAAAGCAGCGCCCGCCGAGGAGCCGCGCGACCACGCCGAGCACGTGAAGTTGATGCTCGACATGATCGCGGTGGCCTTCCAGACCGATACTACCCGCGTGGCGACGATGATGTTCGGCAACGCGGTGAGCAATGTGAGCTTCCGGTTCCTGGAAGGCGTGAGCGCTGGCCACCACGACGTTTCCCACCACCAGAACGACGCCAACAAGCTGCGCGAGTACCAGTTGATCAACAAGTGGCACATCGCTCAGCTCGGCTACCTTCTGCGGAAGCTGCGCTCGATGCGCGAGGGCGAATCGACCGTGCTCGACAACTCGATGGTCCTGTTCTGCTCGGCGCTGAGCGACGGCAACAAGCACGATCCGCACAAGCTGCCGCTGGTGGTTGGCGGACATGGCGGCGGCCGTGTGAATGCGGGCCAGCACCTGACCTATGCCGACGATTCGCCGCTCGCGAACCTGTATGTGTCGATGCTCGATGCGTTCGGCGTGAAGTTGGAGCGGTTCGCCGATAGCACGGGTCCGCTGGCGGGATTTCTGAAGGAGGCCTGAGCGGTGCGTCTGCTGCTCGGATTGGTGGCCGCCGCGGGGGCTTGGTGCGCGGACCTGACCGGGATCTGGACGGCGTCAATTCCGGGACGGAATCCGGGGGACGTGATCGATGTGGCGTTCAAGTTCACGCAGTCGGGCGTTGCGTTGACGGGGAAGATGTACGGCGACTACGGCAGCTTCGCGATCTCAGAGGGCAAGGCCGAGGACGGCAGAGTCAGCTTCATCCTGGTGACCCGTGACCAGGCCGGGAACGAGATCAACATTACGCGGTCCCGGTATGAGGGGAAGCTTGTGGACGGAGCGCTGGAGCTGACCAGGACGCGCGAGAGTTCGACGCGGAGCGGGAGCGGGGCAGGTGTCCAGTTCCGGGGGAATGCAAGCCAGACGTTCCGGTTGACGCGGCTGCTGTGACCTTGAAGCGGATCCCCGTGCGGCTTCTGCCGCTCCTGGTGGGGATTCCGGGAGGCGCTCAACAGGATCCGGTGATCCGCATCACGGTCAACCTCGTTCAGGTGGACGCGGTGGTGACCGACCGCCAGGGCAAGGTGGTCACCGACCTGACGGTGAGAGATCACGAAGTTCTCGTTCGTGCCAACACGGGCAGCGAGGCGATCGGTCCCGTGCGTCCCGGGCAGCCGCCGCCTCTGCGGCCGGAGCAGGTGAGGCGGACCATTGCGATCTTTGTCGACGATCTGGGCCTGAGCTTTTCGAGCACGCATGCAGTGCGCGAGGGGCTCAAGAAGTTCGTCCAGGAGCAGTTGACGCCGCGATGACCCCGGCGGGGGGCAACCTGCTGTTCGCGGCGAGCTCGTTCCGCTTGGGCCAGGCAATGAAACCGGGAACCTACGTACTGGAATTGGAAATTACCGGCCAGGCGCGCAACAAGCCGGAGCGCGTCTCGCAGTGGATCGACTTCCAGGTGTTGCCAGCGGCGGCGCCGGCATCCGCGCCATAATCTACGAATGCATTCCCGCCTTGACCGCTTCGCGCGGATCATGGGACACATTGTTCCGGACGCGGCCACGACGTCGGTAATCCTGGTGTTGATTCTGTTCGCGATGGCGATGATGCTGGGCGATCCATTGGAAAAAGCGATGGAGGCCTATTACAAAGGCCTGTGGATGCTGCTGCCGTTCACGATGCAGATGACGCTGATCATCACGCTGAGCTCGGTGCTCGGCGCGACTCCATTTTTGCGCTGGGCGATCGTGCGGCTGTCACGGATTCCAGGGACCACGGCGCAAGTGGTGATCGTGAGCGTGCTCCTCACCTCGTGCCTGTCGTACCTGTATTGGGGCCTCGGGATGACACTCGCGCCGTTGATCGCAATCCACTTCTCACGCGAGGCGGAGCGGCGCGGGATCCGCGTGGACTTTCTGTATCTGCTCGCGCTGCTGTGGGGCGCGAACTCGGCGTGGCAGTACGGATTTTCGGCGAGCGCTCCGCTGTTGATGGCGACGCCGGGCCATTTCCTCGAAAAACTGACCGGCGTGCTGCCGTTGTCGCAGACGATCTGGTCGCCCGCGGCCATCCTGCAGACACTGTTATTCGGCGCGGCGCTGATGGTGATGGGATGCTGGCTGATGCCGCGGGAGGTGCGTCCGGTGTCTGCGTTCCCGGACGCAATCAAGGCGATCGAGGAGCCGGAGCCCGCGGCGGCGGCGAAGAACTGGTCCGAGCGGATCGAGCGGAACTCATTGGTGGTGATGCTGCTGTGCCTGCTGCTCGGCGGATGGCTGTACCTGCACTTCTTCACCAAGCGGCTGGGGCTGGACATCAACTCGCTCAACACGACGCTGCTGTTCCTGTGTCTGCTGCTCCATGGGAGCATCCACCAGTTCAGCCGGGCGCTGCAGAAGGCGGTGCTATCGGCGTGGCCGGTGATTGTGCTGTATCACTTGTACGCGGGAGTGGCGGGGTTGATTCAGAACACGTCAGTGGGCGAGTTCCTGGCCCAAGCGGTGGCAGCGGTGTCGACGCCCTACACTTTCCCTACGCTCGCGGCGCTCACCGGAGCGTTGGTGTCGATCTTCGTCCCTTCGAGCGGCGGGCAGTGGGCGATCCAGGGCTACGTGACTTCGAAAGCGGCGGCGGCGGTGGGCGTGTCGGTGACACGCGGGATGCTGGCGCTGGGGGTTGGGGATCATGTGGGGAACCTGACGTCGCCGTTCTGGTACGCGGTAGTGGGCGGGATCGCGCGGGTGAACTTCCGTGAGTTCATCGGCTACGGCCTGGTGCTGGCGGTGGTCTGGTTCGTGTTGGGCATCGTGGTGTTCACGTTCGCGCCGTGTTAGCGCGTTTCGTCACGGTCGCGGTCCAACGCGGGTCTCGATCCTCAGCGGGAGGTGTCATGGTGCCGGAAGCAATGAGCCTTTCGCACCCGTTTCGTTAGGTACTCGGTTGATTTTGTTCGGCCCGGAGCTGCCTACTGCTCGGGCAGGTAGGAATAAGAGATCGGCGTCCCGGAGGAGGAACCGGATTTTCTTCACTTCATTCCGCCTGGCACCGGGAAAGCGCGCCGTCTTCCAGCGCAGAACATGCACCGTCTCATCCCCGGTGAACGGCTCGGACTGATCCGCTTCGAAGCCCGGAATGACGTTGCCTCTGAGGTCCACGACTTCCGCCCGCACGGACCCGCCGGGCCGCACCGCGGCGTTGATCCGGATTCGCGGCTCAGGCACGGTCTCGCGCCGGGTGAGCAGCCATCCACCGGCCGCGGAGGCGCGCATGGAGGCAAAGCCGTCCTGGCGCAGGATGGCGAGTCCGATCGCACCGTTCAGCGACTTCTCGCTGTGCGGTGTGTCGAATCCGCCGTAGTAGAGGTAGAGCTTTCCGTTTCGCTCGACGGGCGCGCGGGCTGTGTAGATCATCTTCGAGTCCCAGGATCCGGCGGGGCCTGTCGCGAGGAACGGGGCGCGGGCCGGGGGCCGGGTCCAATGGAGCAGGTCCCAACTCCAGGCCAGTTGCGCGTCAACCGTGCGGGGACTCATTGCTTCCGCCTCTTCGCGTGACATGAGCATTTCCGGCGGATAGTGGACGCGGGCATGGTAGATCCACGGGAGTCCGATATAGAGGCCCTCGTAGGGGAACACGGGCATGCCGTAGACCTGGGTGTCAGGAGGGTCGAGGTCGTCGGCGGTGAAGATGGGCACGGCGGAAGGCTTGGTCCAAGCGCGGCCGTCCCCGGACCATGCGACACCCACTGACCGGCCGCGGCGCGTGCTGCCCTTCCAGGTGGCGGTGAACCGGTGCTGGTACGGATCCCAGAAGAAGTTGACCACATCGCTTGATTCGAACAGTCCATGGCGCGCGGTTTCGGGGTCGAAGATCCAGCGCAGGCCATCAACTGAGGTGGCGCGGCGGACCTTGTCGTAGTCGGCACCGTAGCAGAACATCAGGTATCCGGCGCCGGGACGCGGGATCACCGACGGGTTGTGACACTGCCCGCGTTCCTTGCGCGGCGGGTTTTCGCCGGATTCCTGCGTGACAGTGACCACCAGGTTGTTGGCAGTGGATCCGTTAAAGGGGATGATGCCGAACTCGGGCTTGGTCCAATGAATGCCGTCATCGGACTCGGCATAGAGATTCTTGTAGCCTTGTTGCACAATGTGGTACCACATGCGGAACAGGCCATCCTCGTGGAGGACTGTGCCGTAGAGGTACGGACCCGAGCTGCCGCGCTCCCAGTCCGTGGTGCTCTTGAGAAGCGGATTGCGGGCGTGCTTGGCGGGGGAATGGAAAACGCGCTCGACACCGGAGCTCGCCTCGACGGTTAGGGCGTCGAGGAACAGACGGCGGTGCTCAGCCGCACAAGCGGGGAGCACGGCGAGCGCCAGGATCCAGCGCATGGAGAGTATTATGACATCGTGCTCTGGAATATCTCGTCCGCGGCGAAGCGGGCGTGGTACTCGGGCAGCTCGAACGAGATGTCCGGTACACCCAACTGTTCGTATCCGGCAACTTGGCCATCCCGGCCGCGCGATGACCTCGCCGTCGACGTAGTCCTACCGGAAGATCCCGGCGGCCGTGATGCGATAGCCGAACTCAGCGGAATACCGATTTGATCGTACTCAGCCAGTTTGGCGGTAAGAACGCTATGTGCCTCGTCCGGCGACACGACCTCAACTGCCACCAGAGGCGCTTCTTCGGGCACAGGATCGCTCGGATCGTGGCGGAAGACGGCAACGTCGACAACGCGGTGGTGTCCTGAGAGTGTGCGGATCCGGATCTCTGCGATCAGGAACAGAACGCCCCGATCCAGGTACGGACCGAACGACAGCACAAGCAAGGTCTGGACTTTGGAATGTCTGGTGTTGGGCGACTGCCGCTCGATGACCTCGCTGGGCAGGATCGATGATCCACGTGTTGGGCACGCCGGCCTCTTCGTACCGCCGCCCGGTCTGTGGTAGATTCTGGATTCATGTTGACCCGGCGCACTCTCCTGGCATCCCTCAAAGCGGCTGGATTCGCCCCCGCGCAGACCCGCAAGCCCAACCTGATCGTTTTTCTCGCCGACGATCTTGGCTACGGCGACATCGGCTGTTACGGCTCGCCCGACGTGCCTACTCCCAACCTCGACGCACTCGCCAAGGCCGGTGTGCGCTTCACCGACGCCTACGTGTCCTGCGCGGTGTGCAGTCCTTCACGGGTCGCTCTGTTGACTGGGCAGTATCAACACCGGCATGGCCACGAATTCAATTCCGGATCTCCGGAGCGGGAGGCGGAGGTGAACTTCGGCGTGCCGCGGTCGGCGACGCTGCTGCCCGCGCATTTGAAGTCCGCGGGCTACACCAGCGGGATCTTCGGCAAGTGGCACCTGGGAGTCCGGCCGGGCTACCATCCGCTGGAGCGCGGGTTCGATGAGTTCTATGGGTTCCTGGTGGGTGGCAATTCCTACGTCACCAAGCGCACACCGGGCGGAAGCACGGTGGACGCGGGCGAGGGGCCGTCCGCCGCGCCCGAGGATCGCGCCCAGCCCATCTACCGCGGCCACGAGAAGATCCGCGAGGACCGCTACTTCACCGACGCTCTCGGCGAAGAGGCGGCGGCGTTTGTCGAGCGCAACCAGAACCGTCCGTTCTTCCTCTACCTGCCGTTCAACGCGATCCACACGCCGCTGCACGCCACCAACAAGTATCTCGACCGGTTCGCGCACATCAAGAACGTCCGGCACCGCTATCTGGCCGCGATGACCGTGAGCATGGACGAAGCCATTGGACGCGTGCTCAAGAAGGTGAAGGATGCAGGACTCGAACGCGACACGATGGTGGTGTTCCTGAGCGACAACGGCTGCCCCACTATCACGGGCGCGGGAAGCAACGGTCCGTTGAACGGCCAGAAAGTGACGTACTACGAAGGCGGGATCCGCGTGCCGATGATCATGCGTTGGGAAGGGCGGCTGCCAGCGGGAAGTGTCTACCGCAACCCGGTCGTGAGCCGCGACGTCGCGCCGACGTTCCTCGCCGCCGCCGGAGTCCGTGTGCAGACGCAGTTCGACGGCGTGGACCTCGCTCCGTTCGTCACCGGCGCGAACAAAGGGATCCCGCACGATGCGCTGTTCTGGCGCGGCGGAAAGGCACGGGCGGTCCGTAAAGGGAGCTGGAAGCTGATCGAATTCGGCGAATCCTACACGCGGCTATACGATTTGTCGAAGGACCTCGGCGAGAAGAACGACTTGGCGGCGAAGCTTCCGGACAAGGTCCGGGAGTTGCGTGCGGCCTGGCAGGCCTGGAGCGCGCAGATGAAACCGGCCGCCTGGCCTCCGCGGTACCGTGAGCTGGTGGTGAACGGCGAGAAGCTGACCTGGGAGCTTTGATGGGGCTCGACGTCATCACGTCCGTCGTGATCGCACGCCGACGTGAGGTTGTGGCGAGGTTCGCGGGGGATCCGGCCGCATCGCGTTTGTTGCCCACTTCCTCGGACGGCGCATGGAGTACACCTACGAAGTGACTGAGTTCGCCCCGGGTGAGAGGTTGACCATGCGGACCAGTGAGGGGCCGTTTCCGATGAGAAGGGTGCTGGAGCCGGCCCCCCTTTAGGTGTTACCCTGGACCAGAT
>Ga0194132_10006272_pt1 | contig 18552 bp, 16 predicted proteins | sample TA2KigOf80mmetaG_FD_148612 | JGI IMG/M metagenome (GOLD analysis project Ga0194132, IMG submission 148612) | Freshwater microbial communities from Lake Tanganyika, Tanzania - TA2015054 Kigoma Offshore 80m | ecosystem: Environmental > Aquatic > Freshwater > Lake | place: Tanzania: Lake...
GGGCCTCCAGTTCGGCCGCTGTACCTTTGGTCCTCATGGCAAACAGGTTACGACGATCCGGTGGGTTGTACAGGGCTCGCTACCTGCCGGTCAGTAGCTATGGGACACTGCGGGAGCTAACCGCGGGGTTAACCCCGGCCTCGCAGAGGCCGGCTACAGAAAAGGCCGAAGGCCGCTTCGCAGTTACGCGGAACTGGTTGGCCGTCGGGCCTCGCGGTGAAGCGCCGCTCGACCGCGACCCACAACGCGCCGCACCTACTTCGCCTTGAGCTTGTCGATGAGGAAGTCCGCGCTCACTTTGTACTTCTCGTGAACCTTGCCGGGGTACACGAGCACGTAGTCCACCTTCTCGGCCTTCAGCTTCTCCTCAAGGATCATGCCCAGCAGCGCGGAGTGCGTGGGGTCGTCTTGGCTCTCGCCCTTCACCGGCGGCTTCTTCTGCGCCGGGTACTCCATGAAGATCTGCGGGTCGTCCTTCGTCACGTGCGTCATGGGCGAGTACTCCTCGATCCACTTCAGCAACTTCTCGCGCTGCTCGAAGTACGCTTGGAACGCGCCGTCGCGGTTGGCGGGCGTGCGCACGCCGAAGGCGTGGCCGCCGTAGCGGGCGTTCGGCATCCACTCGCGCAGCGGTTTCGGGTCGAGTGTGGTCTGTGCGCCGGTCACGGCGGCGCAGAACAGGCGCGTCGATTCGCGCGCGACCGGGTCCGCGCTCTTGGGGTCGGCCATGTCGTCGTGGAACGCGAGCCACAGCGACGAGCACCCGCCGGCCGAACCGCCGGTCGCGCCGATCCGCACCTTGTCGATGTTCCACTCCTTCGCTTTTGCGCGGACGAACTGCAGGGCGCGGGCGGCGTCTTCGAGCGGCCACTTCACCGGCGGCTTGATCCCGGCGGCGTCGGCCTGCGTCACCATGCGGTAGTTGATCGCGACCACCGAGACGCCGGCGTCGAGGTACCGCTTCACGCCGTTGCGGTAGCCGCTCTTGTCGCCGTTCACCCAGCCGCCGCCGTGGATCAGGAACACGACCGGGGCCGGCGCGGTTGTGTCGGCCTTCCAGAAGTCGAGCACCTGTCGCGGGTGCGTGCCGTAGGCGACGTTGCGCGCCGTCGGTGCGAGGGCCGGCGCGGGCGCGGGCGCGGGCGGGTCGCCCTTCAGGAGCGCGTGCGGCGCGGACGTTTTCAGCCCGCGCGCGTCGGTCACGGCGAGGTAGTACACCAGCGGGCGCGCCGCGGGCAGTTTTGCGCTCACGACGCCGTCCTTGGCGACGGCCGCGACCGTCTTCCACTCGCGCTTCTGCCATGGCCCCTCGGCCACCGCGTAGTGCAGATCGCCCGACAGCACCTTCGTGCGGCCCGCCACCTTCGCGCTCACGGTGTCGCCGTCGCGCGCCATCGCGCCGACCACCGGCAGCGGGTCGGCCTTCTTGAGGTGCGAGTCGATGAACTCGTCCACTTCCTTGAACGTCCAGATGTGCCCGTGCGGGAGCCGCACTTGAACCGAGAGCGTGCGCGGGGCCTTCACCAGTTCGTAACACTTCTGGTAGCTGTCCATGGGGTACGCGAAGTCGTTCGTGCCGTTGAGGAACAGGATCGGGCACTTCACGTTGGGCAGGTACTTGGAGGGGTCGAACGTCTGAACCCAGCGGGTGCGCTGCGCCGGGGTCATCTTGTCGAAGCGCGACTCCTTCCAAACGCTGTTCTCGTGCAGGAACCCGCAGCCGTAGACGGGTACCGCGGCCTTGAGGCGGTCGTCCACGCCGGCGACGATGCACGTCAGGTAGCCGCCCCAACTGATGCCGGTGACGGCGACCTTGTCCTTGTCCACTTCCTTCAGCCCGCGCAACAGATTGTGCCCGCGGACCACGGCGGCGATCGCGTGGTACGTCCACATGTCGCCCGCGGTCTTGTCGTCGAAGGGGCGGAACTTGGTTTCGTCGGACTGGTCCGGGCCGCCGTCGGCGAGCCGCCCCTTCGGGCCGTTGCCGGCGAGGTCCATCGCCAGCGCGCAGTACCCGCGCGCGGCCCAGTGCTCGGCCCACGCTTGGAACGCCTTGCCGCCGCCGCCGTGGACGAGGAGCACCGCGGGGAACGGCCCGTCGCCGGCGGGCTTGGCGTAGTAGGCGAACACGGTCGTCGGCTTCCCGTTCAGCGGTTCGCCCGCGTAGAAGACCTCTTTGGCCTTGCCCGCGGCCGCGCCCCAGCGGGGCTTGGGGTCGGCGGCTGTTAGCGCCGTCACGTCCCACGGGCCGATGTTGTCGGCCGCGGGCGCGGGCGCGGCGAGCGCGAACAGCGCGAGGAGCGCGAGAGAGCGGGGCATGGCGGCACCGAGAGGGGAAGGGGGCCGGCGCGCGGCGCGCCGGTGCGGTCAAGATAGCGACCGCGGGGCGCTACGCGGCGGGGGCGGGCGCGCCGGTGCGGGCGTAGCGGTCCCAGAGCGCGTCGAGTTTCTGGTGCGCCGCCGCGAGCGGGAGCGCCTTGTAGCGGTCGCCGGTGTTCTCGATCAGCCCGGCGCGGGCCAGCTGCGCGAGCGCGTCCACCACTTCGAAGTTGAACTCCACGCCGAGCCGCTTCTTCAGGTCGGTCTCGATGGAGAAGTCCAGTTCCTCGGCCGTGAACCCGTTCGGCCCGGCGTACCGCCAGAGGTAGAAGTACCCCAGCAGCGCCTCGCGGGTCTCCTGCTCCTCGGCCTCGTCGAGCAGCCGGAACAGGACCCCGCTGTTGTTGTCGAGGTTCTGGTAGTACAGGCTCTGGGTGAGCTGGAGCGTGTACGTCTGGCGCGACGACTGGAAGCTGTACCACGTCTTGTAGCCGTAGCCGAAGACGAGCGCCAGCGGCGTGTACAGCGCGAACAGGAGCGCGGTGCTGAACCCGCTGATGACGGACAGCGAGAACGTGCTGAGCTTCCAGACGACGTAGGCAATCGAACTGAGCGCGGAGCCGCCGAGCTTCCAGCGGTCGAACTTCCTCATGCGGATGCGCCCGCCGGGGAGCAGCATCTCGATGTCCACCTGCGGGATGTCCTTGAACAGTTTGAGGAACACGCTCCGCGTGTCGGCGTCGTCGGCGAGCCGCTTGTGGGCGCGCTGCTTGAAGATGACCGCGACGCGCGCGAACGTGGGCACCTCGAGTTCGCGCTTGCGCCACCAGAACAGCCAGTGCCGGCTGGTGCGCGTGCCCGCGCCCTTGCCGCGGTAGAACACCTCCACCTGATCGAAGGCGTCCCACGCCACGTCCATGTCGACGCCCCACTCGCTGGCCCCGGCCATGATCTGTTCCATCACGTCGCGGGTCAGGCGGCGGTAGTTGGCGCGGCTCATCAGGTGGACGAACGTCTCGAACAACTTGGTCAGGGTCGCGGCCCGCTCGTCGCCGGCGGGCGGGGCGAGGGGCTTCGGGTCCGCGTCCGGGTCGAACGCGGCGTAGGCGTCTTTCAGCCGCCGAATCTCGGTCGCGTAGCTGATGTGGACGTGCCCGACCACCGCCCGCGCGAACCGGCGGAACGCGGCCTGCTCGTCGGCCGACAGCTCTTGGTCGTGCAGCGGCCCGCTCTCGGTACACAGGAACGCGACGAGGTCGCTGACGCGAACCGGGACGAAGTGCTCGCGCGGCTGGAAGTCGGGCATGTCGGGAGTTCCAAGTTCCAAGTTCCAGAGTTCCAAGTTGAAGGCAAGAGAACCAAGACAAGTTGGGTACTTTCAACTTGGAACTCGGATCTCTGGAACTCGGAACTTCACTCGTCCAGCACGCCGGGGTCGTCGAGCTTGGCCGCGGCCTCGTCCGCGAGCTGGTCGAGCGTCCCCTGTACTTCGCTCATGCGCTCCGGGCGTTTTACCGCGTTCGGCTGGATGCAGTGGTGAATCAGGTCCGCGAAGCCCTCCGGCACCATCGGGTTCGCGACCCGCACCGGCTTCAGTTGGTCCTTGAACACCTTTCCGGTCATGGGCAGGCCGTCCGCGGGCGACACCCAACTCGGCGGGTTCTGGAGCGTCACCAGCCGGTACATGGTCGCGCCGAGGTTGTAGATGTCGGTGCGCTCGTTGATGAGCTTGTGCGACACGGTTTCGGGCGCGATGTACTCCGGCGTGCCCTGCACGCGGTCCTTCGGTTCGCCCTTGATCCACGCGAGGCCGTAGTCGAGCACCTTTACCCGCGTGCCGCGCTCGAGGATCAAGTTGTTCGGCTTCATGTCGGCGTGAAAAACGCCTTGTTTGTGCATGTGCGTCAGGCCGTCGGCGATGCGCTCGCAGATGCGGATGAGCTTCGCCATGCGCTGGAGCGGGAGCTTGTCCATCGTTTTGCCGGGCACGTACTCGATGAGCAGCTTGGCCTTTTTCGGCCCGCTGAACCATCCGCTTTCGGTCTCGAAGGCGTATACCTTCACGAGATTGGGGTGGTTGAGCATTTGCCCGACGCGGAACTCGTGCTTGGCCTGTTCGAGGAACTTCATGTCCTCTTTGGTTTCGATGGGCACCATCTTCAGGGCGTACTCGCGGTCGTCGTCCGCGCGGCGGACGTGAAGGATGTTGCTGTGCGCGCCGCTGCCAAGCGTCCCAAGTACGGTAAACTTGCCGATCTTGTCGATCACCATCTGGGCACCACGAATAAGCTGGGATGATGGGAGAGATGGTATCAGATTCACAAGCCCGTAGCGACCCTATGACTCCCGACCTCGACGAGCGCACCAAGCAGTACGGGCGCGAGATCTTCGCCCGCCTCGACCGGCAGGGGCCGGTTCTCTTTACGCGCGCGTGGCTCGAAGACAAGCTCATGGGCCTCGGGATGCACGACCCGGCGCTCAAGGTGCAACTGTTCCGGTTCGTGGACACGCTCCCGTACCTGAAGCAGCCGGTCGAGGTTTCGCGGCACCTGCGCGAGTACCTGAACGAGGCAAAGGACGAACTGCCGTGGTGGGCCCGGTGGGGCACGAAGCTGATCCCCAACCGCGGGCTGTTGGGCAAGGGGCTGGCGTTTGCGGCGCAAACCGGCGCGAAGCAGATGGCCCGCAAGTTCATCGCCGGGTCCAACGTGGACGAGGCCGTTCGCGCCGTGCGCGTCATGCGCGACCGCCGGCTCGCGTTCACCATCGACCTGCTCGGCGAGGCGACCATCACCGAGGTCGAAGCGGACCACGTTCAGAAGCAGTACCTCGACCTGCTCGCCGGGCTTTCGCCCGTGGTGAACGCGCTGCCGGAAGAGCCGACCATCGACCGCGACGACAAAGGCCCGATCCCACGAGTCAATGTTTCGGTCAAGCTGTCGGCGCTGTTCAGTCAATTCGACCCCATCGACCCCGACGGCACGGCGGCGGCCGTGTGCGCCCGACTGCGGCCCATCCTCGCGCTCGCGAAGCAAACCGGCGCGTTCGTCAACTTCGACATGGAGCAGCACAGCTTCAAGGACACGACGCTGCGCATCTTCCGCGACGTGCTAACGGAACCCGCGTTCCGCGACTGGCCGCACGTCGGCATCGCGATTCAGGCCTACCTGAAGGACACCGAGGCCGACCTGATCGCGCTCCGCGACTGGGCGCGCGACGTGCGCAAGTGCCCCGTGTGGATTCGGCTCGTGAAGGGCGCGTACTGGGACTACGAGACGGTCATCGCGGCGCAGAACCACTGGCCGGTGCCCGTCTTCACGCAAAAGTGGCAGTCCGACGCCAACTTCGAGAAGCTGACCGAGTTCTTGCTGGCGAACGTGGAATGGCTCGTCCCGGCGTTCGGGTCGCACAACATCCGCAGCATCGCGCACGCGATGGCCGTGGCCGAGAAACTGGGCGTGCCGCCGCGCCGGTACGAGTTCCAGATGCTGTACGGGATGGCCGACGCGATCAAGGAATCGATCCAGTCACTGGGCCACCGGGTCCGCATCTACACGCCCTACGGCCAACTGCTCCCCGGCATGGCGTACCTCGTGCGCCGGCTGTTGGAGAACTCGTCCAACGACTCGTTCCTGCGCCAAGGCTTCGCCGAAGGGCTATCGGAAGAGGTGCTGCTGATGAATCCTCAGAAACCTACCCCCCCTGCCCCCCTCCCTGAAGGGAAGGGGGAGAAAGAGGCTCCTTCTTCCTCCCCCTTCCCTTCAGGGAAGGGGGTTGGGGGGTTAGGTTCTTCGTTTACGAACGACCCCCTCACCGACTTCTCCGTCGAAGCGAATCGCACGGCGATGAAGGCCGCGCTCGACGCCGTGCGCGGGCAGTTCGGCCGGGCTTATCCCATCGTCATCGACAACAAGCCCTTGCCGATGGGCAAGACGCTCGACCGCGAGAACCCGTCGCGCAAGAGCGAGTTGCTCGGCAAGGTCGCGATGGCGAACGTCGAGCAAACGAAACAGGCTATCGCCTCGTGCGCGCGGGCCTTCGATTCGTGGCGCGACACGCCCCTCGAAGACCGCGCCGCGCTCCTGCGCCGCACCGCGGAGCAGTTCCGCAAACGGCGCTTCGAACTGAGCGCGTGGATCGTGTACGAGAGCGGCAAGCCGTGGCGCGAGGCCGATGCCGATGTCGCGGAGGCGATTGACTTCTGCGACTACTACGCCGTCGAAATGCTGAAGCTCGGCACGACGCAAACGCGCGACGTGCCCGGCGAAGACAACCGCTACTTCTACGAGCCGCGCGGCGTGTCGGTGGTGATCGCGCCGTGGAACTTCCCGCTCGCGATCCTCACGGGCATGGCGGCGGCGGCGCTGGTCGCGGGCAACACCGTCATCCTCAAGCCCGCCGAGCAATCGGGCATCATCGGCGCGAAGCTGATGGAGTGCTTGCAGGCCGCGGGCGTGCCGCCGGGCGTCGCCAACTTCCTGCCCGGCGACGGCGAAGAGATCGGGCCGACGCTAGTGCAGCACCCGGACGTGGCGCTCATCGCGTTCACCGGCTCGCTGAAGGTCGCGCTGCTCATCAACGAGCAGGCCTCGAAGACCCCCGGCGGGCAGAACTTCGTGAAGAAGGTGATCGCGGAGATGGGCGGCAAGAACGCCATCATCGTGGACGCCGACGCCGACCTCGACGAAGCGGTGAAGGGCGTCGTCGATTCGGCGTTCGGCTTCGGCGGTCAGAAGTGTTCCGCCGGCTCGCGCGCCATCGTGCTCGACGGCATCTACGATCAGTTCCTCGCGCGCCTCGTCGAAGCGACCAAGTCGCTATCGGTAAAGGCCGCGGACGATCCCGGCTGTTCGCTCGGCCCGGTGATCGACGCCGAGGCGAAGGGCCGCATCCTCAAGTTCATCGAAGCCGGCAAGACGGAATCGAAGCTCGCGCACCAGACCGACCTCGGCGCGCTCGCGGAGCAAGGGCACTTCGTGCCGCCGACGATCTTCGCGGACGTGAAAGAGAACGCGACGATCGCGCAGGAGGAAATCTTCGGCCCGGTGCTGTCCGTGATTCGCGCGAAGGATTTGGACGACGCGCTGCGCATCGCCAACGGCACGAAGTACGCGCTCACGGGCGGGTGCTACAGCCGCAGCCCCAGCCACCTCGAAAAGGTGAAGCGCCAGTTCCGCGTGGGCAACCTGTACATCAACCGCAAATGCACCGGCGCGCTGGTGGACCGCCAGCCGTTCGGCGGCTTCAAGTTGAGCGGCATCGGCTCCAAAGCCGGCGGCCCCGACTACCTGTTGCAGTTCGTGCTGCCGCGCACGATCACCGAGAACCAAATGCGCCGCGGCTTCGCCCCGGAAACGGGCGCGGGGGAGTGAGCGCCGCAGCGCAGTGTTGAAATCTTGGCGAGCGGCGCGGCGTAAGCCCGCCGGTAGAGCATAACAACTACCGGCGGGCTTACGCCGCGCCGCTCGCTACAACCGGTCATTTCAACAGAGCAACGGCGCAACTCAACTCCTGTGGCCCCGCGGCGGTAGTCGCAGACGATATCCATAGACTTGAAATAACTCGTCGGCCGTCGCTGCATTGATGGGCACATATTGCCTGTCCTCAGCGATTGTCCCAGCGATTACAAGTCTTTTCAGTTGAGGCCAAGGGCGGAGTTTGCAGAGTGCTAGCGCGTGGCGATCCACATCGGCCTGCTCAACCGTGATTTCAATCAGACGTTGCAGGTATCCAGTTTGGGCCAGCACGTACCAATTCACCGGCCGACAGTTCACCCGCAGCGACGTGACCGGGCTAGCATCGAAACAACCTTCAATAACACCGTCCGTCGGCGTCTCGAGGACCGTGAGGTCGGCAATGAACCCGCGACTGAAGGTTTCGCCCCAGCGACAGCTTAGTGTTTGGGGTAAAGCTTGAAGCCACTCCCGCTCGTGGGCAGGCAGCAGATGATTGATGCGATTCTCTTTGTGCTGCCGGGCAGATGACACGACCGGAAGCCGGGCAGCTTGACACTGGAGGCGAATGAACTCTGCGCGGTCGTCGTCGCCGTGCTCTTGGACCCAGTCGGCGAAGACCAGTCGCGGGGTGTCGTCGTCGGGGTTATCGCAGATCGCGCGCATGAGCGCGTCACGCTCGTTCATGGTTGGTGCCTCAGTCGGTCGCCGAAGCGCTTCAGCAGGCGGTCGCGGTACGGCTCAGGTAGCGCGGAGAGCGACAGGCGGATGTCCGGGATCGAGTCGAAGTGCGGGCACGCCAAAATGTCGTCGGCCGCTTGTCGCGCGACGACGCGAGCGCGGAACGTGTGCAGGTGCCGCAGGTGCTGAATCTTGGTGAGCTTGTCCGCCTTCTTCATGTACCAGATCATCAGCCGCCGGACCGGGGTCGCGGTGAACAGCTTGGCCGCGTGCTTCGCGAGCGTCCCAGTCGATTGCACGCGGAGCAGACCGGCGAACCCGCGGTCGAAGGTCTTCCCGTCGAGCCAGTCCGGGGCTTTGACCCAGTGGACGTTCTCCTTGTCCGGTACGGGCAGTTCTCGCAACCACGTTTCGCCGAACTGGGTCTGAAGCGCGCTGGCGCGGCGGTCCAACTTCTTCCGGCGGGCGTCGTCCGTCGGGAGCCGGGCCAGTTCGATCTGCACGCGGATGAACTCCGCGCGGTCGTCCTCGCCGTTTTCCTGCAGCCAGTCGGCGAACACCAAGCGCGGGGTGTCGTCGTCCGGATTGTCGCAGATCGCGCGCATCAGCGCGGCGCGCTCGTTCATGGCACTAACTCCGACGTGCCTCGCGGCTTGTGTTGCGGGGCGATTGCCACCACCGGCAGGCCCAGCAGTTTCTTGATCGGGATGAACTCCCCCACGTCGTTCCCCTCGATGCAATGGCCGATCCACTGGAGCAGGTAGCCCAGCACGATCGCGCCCGCGCCCCAGTACCAATCGGCCACGAACAGCAGCGGCACGCCCGCGAGCGCGAGCGGGATGCCCAGCATGTGGATCCAGAAGTTCGCCGGGGTCTGGTGCCGGTCCAGCCAGTTGCCGCGGGCGCGGCCCGCGAACCGCAACAGCTTGCGCGCGATGGGGAAGCTCATGGAGACAGTTTCAAGTTCCAAGTTCCAAGTTTCAAGTTGTCCCGCGTACCATAAACTTGGAACTTGGAACCCGGAACTTGGAACTCCCTCCGATGATCGCACCGTCCATCCTCTCGGCCGACTTCTCGAAACTGGGCGACCTCGTGCGCGAGATCGAGGCCGCGGGCGCGAACCGCGTTCACGTTGATGTGATGGACGGGCACTTCGTCCCGAACCTGAGCATGGGCGCGATCGTCGTGAAGGGCCTGCGCCCGGTCACCAAGCTGCCGCTGGAAGTTCACCTGATGGTCGAAGACCCCGGCCGGTTCCTCGACGGGTTCGTGAAGGCCGGGTCCGACTCGCTGATCGTTCACCTCGAAGTGCTGCCGGACCCGCGACCGATGATCGAGCAGATCCGCGGGATGGGCAAGAAGGTCGGGCTGGCGTTCAACCCCGACATGCCGGTCGAGCGGATCGAGCCGTACCTGCGCGACATCGACCTCGCGCTGTGCATGACGGTGTTCCCCGGCTTTGGCGGGCAGCCGTTCATCCCCGAAAGCATCGACCGCCTGAAGACCCTGCGCGCCATGGTGGAGAAGCACAACCCGGCGTGCGAGATCGAAGTGGACGGCGGCATCGACGCGAAGACCATCGCCGACGCCGCGACCGCGGGCGCGAACGTCTTCGTCGCCGGCACCGCGGTCTTCGGCGCGAAAAACGGCCCCACCGCGGCCGTGAAGCAACTTGAGGGGCTTGTGAAGAAGTAGAAGAGGGAATGGCCACAAAAAAGCACAAGAGTCACAAAAGAAGACCAAAGGCAGAAGGCCGGGTTGAAGACAAGTGACGTGACGCCCTCACGCCTTTTGTCTTCAACCCGACCTTCTGTCTTTTCTTTTGTCTTCTACTTGTGGCTCTTGTGCCTTTTTGTGGCCATTCCCTCTTCTGCCTATGCGACTTCTCTCGTGACGCTCATCGTGTCGCGGAACTTGATGTCCCCGATCAGGCACGGGTGCTTGTACTGCTCTGGGGAGCCGCCGGTGTTCGCCAGCCGCGCGCGGTCCCACGCCGCCCACGCGCCTGCCGGGATCAGCGCCGCGCGGAGTGGTCCGAGGCGTCCGCTCTCGCGCTTCGCCGCGTACTCCACGTTCTCCGTGCCCAGTTGGGCGTCGAACTCTTTCAGGAACAGCTTGAGGCGCGGCTCGTCGGTCGCGTCCGGGGCTTCGATGAAGAGCGCGTAGTACGGCTGCTTGTCGTCCCACACCGGGGCGACGCTGTACGCCGTGATCGGCTGCGGCACGCGCCGGGCCACCGCGTCCATCGCCTTCGTGACGTGGTACTCGCTCAGTTTCTCGCCGGTCAGGTTTGCGAAGCGGTGGCCCTTGCCCAAGAACTCCACTTCCGGAGTGCGACCGAAGAACCCGGTTACGCGGACGAGGTCCGAGATGTGGTAGCGGTACAGGCCGTAGGTCGTCGTCGGCAGGATGTAGTAGCTCTTCCCTTCGAGCAGTTCGTGCGCGCCGAGAACGGTGGGCTTGGGCGAGTCGATCTCGCCCTCGGGCACGAACTCGAAGTAATGCGACCAGATGTCCAGTACGCCGCTGCTGGTGCCGCCGCGCAGCGGGATCGTGAACCGGCCCTCGCTCGCCAACAACCCCAGATCGTGAATGGGCGGCTCGCCGAAGTACTGCGGGAGCTGTCGCAGATACGGCCCCATGCTGCCGCCGGTCCAGCAGTTGATGACGGTGCCCTCCGTCGGCCACACGTCCATCGGGTACAGCCGACCGTTAATCGCGGCGAGTATGTCCAGTTGGCTCGCGCGCTCCACGTCCTTCTTCAACAGCGGCGCGAGGTGGGCGCGAATCTCCGGGGCGATGTCGAGGTCGGCGCGGAGCGTGCCGTCGCGCAGGTCACGCACGAGGTGCTCCTTCTCGGCGTCGAGCGTGCGCGCGAGTTGGATCAGCGTGCTGGGGTTCGCGGCCATCAGTTGCGACACGTTGCGGCCAATCGAGAACCGCAGGGCGACGTAGTACCGGGCCTTCGCGTCCTTGATTTTGCCGGTCACGTAGGGGACGCAGTACATGCGCTTGATGATGCGCTTCTGCACCATCGCGGTGTAGCCGGACAGGTTGCCGCACGGGATGCCGGCGGGCGTGCGGAACTCTTCGGGGTCGCCGCCGAGTTGCACGATGGGGCGCATCGCGATCCGCCGGCCGCGGTTGTCGCGGTACATCTTCACGCCCCACATGTTCCACCCGCGCCGGTATGCGGCCAGATACGAGTCCGTGACCGGGATCAGCTTGCGGCTGGCCGTGGTGCCGCTGGTGAGCGCGAACATGAGTACGCGCGGGTTCGCGAGCAGCGCCCGCGTGTCGCCGTTCTGCACCTTCTCGATGTACGGGGCGACGTACTCGTAGGGCGCGATGGGCACGGTGTTGCGGTACTCGGCGACCGTGTTCGCGGAGGCGAACTTGTGGTCGCGGCCGAACTGCGTGTCGCGCTGGATCGTGAGGATTTGGTCGAGGAGTAGCCCCTGCGTGGCTTCGGGGTTCTGGCAGTCGCGCTCGAAGCGCCTCAACTGCCGGCGCACGGGGTACGTGAGCAGCCGGCCGAGGCGGACGAGTAGGAAGCGTTTCAGGGACATTTCTGTACTCGCGCGCGACGAAGCCCACGACAACGTCGTGGGCTTCAGGGGGCGAACGCCGGTTGCGGCTTCGCGAACAACTCGCGGAGCCGCAAGCGGCTTCAGATCAGACTGTTCGTAACCACAGGTTCGCTGACCTCGGCCAAGTGCAGGTCGAAGAACTGCACGAGGGCGCGGGCGTACTCGTCGCCGGCGACGTGGAGCGCTTGGTTGTGCTTGGCGTTGGGCACCAGCCACAACTTCTTCGTCGTGCCGGCGGCGCGGTCGAAGAGGGCGCGGGCCATGTCGGGCTTGATGTACGTGTCGCCGTTGCCGTGGATCATCAGCAGCGGGCGGTTGAGCCGGGCCACGGCCTTCTCGATGCTGGGGTAGGTGACGCCGCGGTTGCGGGCGACCTTGCGCACCCCGGCCAGCCCGACGATGCCGTAGAACCAGTTCGGGAGCACCCGCTGGAGCCGGCGCGCGCCACTGTAAATCTGGATCCAGCGCTGCATGTAGGGCACCATCGTGGTGTGCGTGCCGTACATGCCGTCGGTGACGAGGCACTTGACCCACGGGTCGGCCGCGGCCACGATCGCGCCGGTGCTGCCGCCCTTGCTGATCCCGAACAGGCCGATGCCGCGCGGGTCCGCGTCCGGGCGGTTCTTCAGGTACGCGACCGCGGCCTGCATGTCGGACACGTCGCGGTCCGTCACCCACTGGAGCGGTTCGTAGTTCGGGTCGCGGGCGCTGTCGCCCTGATTCCGCGGCTCCACCGCGAACACGTCGTACCCGGTCTCGACGAGCGACTGGCAATACTGGCGGGACGCCCAACGGTTCGAGCCGAACTCCAAGCCGAACAGGATGACCCCGCGGCGCTGCGGCGCGGTCGTGCGCAGGTAGCACCCGCGCAGGGTCAAGCCGTCGGCGGCGGTCACGGTCACGTCTTCGGCGGCCGGGTCCGGCTCGCCGCGGGGCACCACGAACAGCGGCTTCTCTTGGAAGATGCGGAGCACGAAGCCCATGTACTTCCAGCGCACGTAGAGGTACACCACGGCGAGACCCAGCCCCCACGCGATGGGGGGGACGGCGAGAACCGTGACGACGATCCAGAGCCAGAAGACCACTCGAAAGCTCCGTGAGGGAACGGAAAGCTGGAATTATAGGTCGCGAATCCGAATGTGCCAGTTTTTCTGACAGTACTGGCTGTCCGCTTTACCCGCGGAACGCGCTCACCACAAGGGCGACGTTCTGGCCCCCGAAGCCGAAGCTGTTCGACAGGGCGTGCTGGAACCGCACGTCGCGGGCGGTTTTGGGCACGTAGTCGAGGTCGCACTCCGGGTCGGGGGTCTCAAGGTTGATCGTCGGCGGGACCGCGCCGGCTCGCAGGCCCGTAATCGTGATGATTAGCTCCACGACGCCGGCTGCGGCGATCAGGTGGCCCAACATGCTCTTGCTGCTCGAAATCGGCACCTTGTAGGCGTGGTCGCCGAACACGGCTTTGATGCCCTTCGTTTCGGCCGCGTCGTTGGCCTTCGTGCTGGTGCCGTGGGCGTTGATGTAGCCGATGTCGGCGGGGTTCAGGCGCGCGTCGCGGAGCGCGTCGGCCATCGCGCGGATCGCGCCCTTGCCCTGCGGGTCCGGGTCGGTCATGCGGTAGGCGTCGGCGGTGCTGCCGTAGCCCGTCAGCTCGGCCAGAATGTTCGCCCCGCGGGCCTTGGCGGATTCCAGTTCCTCCAGCACGATCAGCCCCGCGCCCTCGCCGATCACGAACCCGTCGCGGGTCAGGTCGAACGGGCGGCTGGCCGTCTGCGGGCTCTCGTTCCGCTGCGAGAGCGCCGTGAGCAGGTTGAACCCGCTGATGCCCAGCGGGGTGATCATGCTGTGCGAGCCGCCGGCGAGCATCACGTCGGCCTCGCCGGTGCGCACCATCTCGGCCGCCTCGCCGATGGCCTGCGAGCTGGCCGCGCACGCGGTCTGGCACGAGGCGAACGGCCCCTCCAGCACGAACTCGGTCGCCAGCTCACCGCTGGGAACGTACATCTCCTGATACTCTTCGTACTCGCCGTTGAGGTGCCGGAACATGAACCCGGTGGCGGCGCGCACGTTCGTGGTGGCCGCGCCCGGCTCCATCGCCGCGGCCGTGGCCGTGGTCATCACCTCGAAGTTCTCTTTGCCCTCGCCCGATCCGAGGTACACACCCATGCGGGCGCGGTCCCCGGTGTTGGGGTCGAGCAGCCCGGCCTCGGTCAGCGCTTGCTGGGCCGCGGCGAGCGCGAACCGCGTGTTGACCCCGTGGGCGTCGAACCGGCGCGGGTCCGGCACGAACGCGCCGAGGTCGAACGCGCGGACCTCCGAGGCGAACGTGGTGGGGAACGAGCGGGCGTCGAAGTGGGTGATCGGCCCGACCGCGGTGCGGCCCGCGAGCTGACTCGCGAACAGCGCGGGGACCGAGTGCCCCAGCGGGGTGATCGCGCCCATCCCGGTAATCACGACTCGTCTGCGCATCTCAATAGCTCTCAGCCGTTAGCTGTCAGCTCTCAGCTACCAGCGATCAGCCAGTTTCGTGTGCGTGCCAGATGCCCCGCTCCGGCTGACGGCTGAAAGCTGATAGCTGACAGCTCCCAACCAGCAGCTACTCCCAGCGGCGAACCACGACGGCGGCGCATTGGCCCATCGTCGTGTACGACACCTTGACCGCGTACGGCTTGGCGACCGGGCGCGGCGCGCCGGTGTGGACCGCGACCGGGCACGCCGGGTCCGGGTCCGTGTGGTTCAGCGTGCCGGGCACCGCGCCGTACTTCAGCGCGAGCACGGTACACGCCAGTTCGATGAGCGCGGACGCGGCCCCGAGGTTCCCGAACCGGCTCAGCGGGGCGAACACCGGTGTGTCGCGGCCGAACACTTCCGCGATCCCGCGCGCCTCGAAGGCGTCGCCCGTTGTGGTGCCGGTGCCGTGGGCGTTCACGTGGTCCACGTCGGCCGGGGTGATGCCGGCCGCGGCCAGCGCGCCGCGGATCACCCGCGCCAGCCCCGGCCCCTTGCACCCGCGGTCCACCCCGGAGGCGTATCCCACCACCTCGGCCAGCACGGTCGCGCCGCGGGCCCGGGCGTGGTCCAGTGCTTCGAGGGTGAACACGGCCGCGCCTTCGGCGGTCACGGTGCCGTCGCGGGTCCGGTCGAACGGGCGCACGGCGCCGGCCGGGTCGTCGTTCCGCCGCGACATCTCCATGTACATGTTGTACCGGCACACCGTGATGGGGCTGATGCGGCCCTCGCTCGCGCCCACCACCATCACGTCGGCGGCGTCGCGGCGGATGACGCGCGCGGCCTCGGCCAGCGCGATCAGCCCGGCCGGATCGCCCGGGATCTGCGTGTTGCTCGGCCCCTGCATGTCGAACAGGATCGTGCCGTGGCACGCGGGCATGTTCGGCAGGTGGCGGAGCATCCAGAGGGGCGTGATCTTGCTCAGCCCGTCGCGGCCCCACGCCTCGTAGTTCACCGTCTTCCCGTCTGGGCTGGCGATCTTCGCGGCCTCGGCGAAGTCGTTCAGGTCGGTCGAACCCATCAGCGAGGCGAACTCGACGCCGATGCGCTGCGGGTTCACGGTGCCCTTCGCCAGCCCCGCATTCTGCATCGCGAGTTGCGTGCCGATCACGCCCAACTCGACGGTGCGGCCCATCGCGTTGAGCGTCTTGCGGTAGCTCTTCTCGATGAGGGTACGCGGGGCGAAGCCCTGCACCTCGCCACCGATCCACGACGGCAGTTCGGCGCAGTCGGTGAGTGTGAGGGTGCGGACCCCGGACGTGCCGGCGACGAGCGCGTCCCAGAAGGCGTCCGCGGTGGACCCGATCGGGCTGAGGACGCCGAACCCGGTGAGAACGAGCCGGCGGGGGGAAGTTACCATGTCGGCACTCGGTTTCGGTCCCTCAAAAGTATGCCGCGCGGCCGGTACGGGGCGGGCGCGGGCCGACACACTACGTTGTATTCTATTGGCCGGTCCGCTCGTGCCGACTTCGCGGGCCGGGCCGAGTTTTCCAAGCGGGGAAGGTTCAGTAGCGCGGGTAATTGGGGTTGTTCCGGGGTCCGAGAAACGCCGGAAGCCCCACGAGGGGCTTCCGTGTGCTCTCATTGTCTCATTCGGCCGACGTAAGTTATTTTGCTGCCGAGGGCTTGCGCGCGGCTTCCGCCGCCCGCAGCAGGAGGCTCAGTTCGCCGGAGAAGACGAACTTCGTGTCCGGCAGTCCGGGCGGCAGTTGCGCCGCGGTCACATGGGCGAACATAATTTCGGCCTCGCCGATCAGTTCGCCACCGCTGTGGACGGTGGCCCGGACGCGGGCACCCGTGTCGTTCAAGTCTTCGAGGGTCGTCGTGTAGATCAGTTGCTCGCCGGCGAGCGCGTCGCGGTGGAACCGGACGTTGTTCATCTTCGCGAGTACGACGTTCTTCTCGAACTGGTTGGCCTCGCCGACGAGGATGCCGCCGGTCTGGGCCAGCCCTTCGAGGATGAGCGGGGCGGGCATGACCGGGAACCCGGGGAAGTGGTCCGCGAAGTGGTCCTCGGCGAGGCTGAGGTTCTTCACCGCGGTCGCGCTCTTCCCCGATTCGAAGCTCTCGAAGCGGTCGATCCACGTCCAGCGCATCGTCGTGTGCCCGCCTAGTTCTGCTTCAGGCGCATGTCGAGGTAGTTCACGAGCAATTGCACGGTGAACAGGTCTTCGACCTTGTCCATCCGGGGGTCCTTCTTGAACTCGGTGAGTTCGGCGTAGGGCATCTGCTTTTCGAGCGCCGCCAACCCGACGGCTGTGACCTTGCCGTTGGCGACGTAGGTGGCGTCACCTTGGAAGATGGACTCGGGGAATAGTTCCTCGCGGGGGATCTTGATCCCGAACTGTTTTTCGAGGCGGAAGACGATGTCAAGGAAGTCGATGGACTCGGCCCCGAGGTCGGCCTTGAGCCGGGCGGTCGGGGTGACCTGCGCGTCGTCCGCGCTGAGTGCTTCCACGAGGGTCTTCTGAACCTTGGCGAAGATTTCGTCGTTGCTCATGTCTCACTTCTCCAGCGGGCCGGTCAGCCGGACACCGCGCCGAGGCTGAGGCCGCCGTCCACGGTAATCACTTGCCCGGTGATGTAGGCGGCGGCGGGGCCGCACAGGAACACCACCACGCCGGCGATGTCCTCGGCGGCCCCGAGCCGCTTCACCGGGATCATCTTCTTGAGGTTGTCCTCGCCCGCCATGTTGCGCACCGCGGCGCTCATGTCGGTGGCGATGAACCCCGGGGCGACTGCGTTCACCAGCACGTTCCGCGCGCCCAGTTCAGCCGCGAGGACGCGGGTGAAACTGTTGACCGCGCCCTTGCTCGCCGCGTAGTTCGCCTGCCCCTTGTTCACGTGGTCGGCGGCGATGCTCGACACGTTCACGATCCGCCCGGACTTCTGCTTGAACGCCATTTGCTGGGCCGCGGCCTTGCAGAACGCGAACGTCCCGTTCAGGTTCGTGTTAATCACCGCGTCCCAGTCGGCGGCGTCCATGCGGAGGAACAGCTTGTCCCGGATCACGCCGGCGTTGTTCACCAGAATATCAAGTCGGCCGTGTTCCGCCAGAACCCCGGCCACAACGGTTTCCGCGGCGGCCGGGTCCGCGACGTCGGCCCGCACGCCCTTCGCCACCCCGCCGGCCGCGGCGACTTCCTGTTCCAGAGCGGTCGCGGCGTCCGCGTTGCTGTGGTACACGAACGTGACTTTCGCGCCCTCGCGCGCCAGCGCCAGCACGATGCCCTTGCCGATCCCGCGGCTCCCGCCCGTGACCAGCGCGACTTGGTCCTTCAGTTGCATCGGAACCCTTCTCGCTCGCCTGCGGCTCGCGGCTAACCCCGTAAGGCCCCCGTCAGCAGCGCCCAACGGGTCTTCCAGTGTTCGGTCAGTTTCGCGTCGGCGGCGGCCCCGGCCGGGCCGCGCGGGGCGAGCGCGTAGCCGTGCAGCGTGAAGATCGCGTTCACGGTCTGCTCGCCGGCGTCGTTCGCGCCCTTCGCCTTGAAGCTCGCGGTGTCGCCCTCGGCCTTCGTTAGGTCCACGGTCACATCGAGCCGGCGGCCGGGCATCATGAACGTGCCGTACTTCACGCTCTTCAGTTCGCGGAGCACGATCACCGGGTCGCGGAAGTCCGTCGTGGCGCGCCAGAGCCACGAGGCCGCTTCGACGCACGCTTGCAGCATGAGCACGCCGGGCATGATCGGGAACTTGGGGAAGTGGTCCGCGAGGTACTCTTCCCCGAGCGCGAGGTACTTGGCCCCGGCCAGCGCCTTGCCCGGCTCGCAGCGCTCGATCCGGTCGATCAGGTGGAACCGCATCCGCGCGCGCCCGTGACAGACGATATTGTGTCCAAAGTATACGGACGGGGGCGCGCCCGGACAACCCTTGTATCGCTGGAGTTCACCCAGTGTGGAAGTTACTTGACAGTTGAAACGGAAACGCCTCCCCTACTTGGTGTTGGAGCCAAGGAGGAAGGAGGCGGGACCGATGGCAGGCACAGCGCTCACCACGCCGATCCG
>Ga0194132_10006273_pt1 | contig 18550 bp, 11 predicted proteins | sample TA2KigOf80mmetaG_FD_148612 | JGI IMG/M metagenome (GOLD analysis project Ga0194132, IMG submission 148612) | Freshwater microbial communities from Lake Tanganyika, Tanzania - TA2015054 Kigoma Offshore 80m | ecosystem: Environmental > Aquatic > Freshwater > Lake | place: Tanzania: Lake...
TCGGCCATCTGCTTGATCCGCGCACCGCCTGGCCAGCCCAAGGGATGCTCAGCGCTACCGTCACGGCCCCCACCGCCGCCGAGGCCGACGCCCTGGCGACCGCATTTTTCATCCTGGGCGTGGACAAGACACGCGCGTATTGCGACGCCCATCCGGACATCGGCGCCGCGCTCGTAGCCGCGAACGCGCCGCATCGAATCACTCTGCTCGGCCACGCTCTAACGGAAGTGGAATTGTTACGCTAAGAGCTTCGCCCGCCCAAGCACTGTGTAAGTCGGTCCCTCAGGCATCAACACGCTCGACATCACGCAGACATCGTGCACGCTCGTCTCGCCGCCGCTCCACGATTTGTGCTTGGCAATCGCTTTCACCAACTCCTCGGTGGGCCGATCGCCTTTTACGCGGCCCAGCGTGACGTGGGGCACATAGCCGCGCGTCTCCCGACGATAGGTCCCCATCTCCATGAGCGGCTTCTCGATGGCGTCATGAATGGCGCATACTTCCTCCGCGCCGGCGCCGATGCCAACCCACAGCGTTCGAGGCCGGCGGGCGTTGGGAAAGCAGCCCGTTCCCTCCACGGTCAGATGAAACGCAGACATGTTCGCGACCGCTCGCTGGGCTGCCCGGCAAATGTCCAGTGTCTCCCGCTCATCGACCTCGCCCAGAAACAACAGCGTAATGTGCAAGTTGTCAGGCTCGACCCATTTGACGTCGGACGCGATAATCGCGAGCTGTTCTTGAAGCGAGATCAACCGATCTCGGATGGCGTCGCTTAATTCGATGGCGAGGAACGTCCGCAGCCGCGGCATGATAATGTCTCCATGAACTCCGCTCTCCCTCTGGGAGAGGGGATGAGAGTGAGGGCCGAACCCGGATAATGCAAGGTGGCTACCCTCACCCCTGGCCCCTCTCCCGGAGGGAGAGGGGTACTAAACAGCGCCTAAACCTGTGCCGCCAATCGTTCGGCGTCGGCAACCATCTCTTCGAGCAAGCTCAGACCCAGCTCCCAGAACTTCGGATCGGTCACATCGACGTCGAGCTTGGCCAGCAACACATGCGGCGCATCAGAGCCGCCGGACGCCAACAGATCCAAGTACTTCGGCACAAACGCGGCGCCGTCTTGTTTGTACTTCTGGTACAACGCGAGGACGAGCAACTCACCGAACGAATAGGCATAGCAATAAAACGGGCTGCGGATGAAGTGGCCGATGTACGACCACCATCCGGCATACCCCGGCGTCATCTCGACGACATCGCCGAACATCGCCTGGTTCGCTTGCATCCACAGCTCGCCGATCTGGTCGGCGCTGAGTTCACCTTGGATCGCTCGAGTCGCGTGCAGGTGCTGCTCGAAACGGGTGAGCACGACCTGCCGAAAGACCGTAGCGAACGCGTCTTCGATCTTGCCGCACAGCATCGCCAGGCGCTGCTTCGGTTCCGGATAGCGCTGCTGCAATCGTCGAAACGTCAGCATTTCGCCGAAGACGCTGGCCATCTCGGCCGTGGTCAGCGGGGTATCGCACTGAAGATAGCCCTGCTGGCGCGAGAGATATTGGTGCACTCCGTGGCCGAGTTCGTGGGCCAGGGTCATGACGTCACGCAGGCGTTCGGTGAAGTTCATGAGGATGTACGGATGCACGCTCGGCACGGCGCTGGAGGAGAACGCGCCGCCGCGCTTGCCGGGCCGAAGCTCCGCGTCGATCCAGTTCTTCTCGAAGAAAGTGCGAATGATGCTCCCGGCGTCCGGGCTGAAGGCGTCGTAGCTTTCCTGAACAATGTCGCGCGCCGTCGCCCAATCGCATTTGGGCAATTCGCCCGAGAGCGGTGCATAGCGGTCGTAGTCGTAGAGTTTGTCGATGCCGAGCAGTTTTCCCTTGAGCCGATAGTAGCGCTGCACAAGCCGATAGTTCTTCTCCGTCGCAATCATGAGAGCTTCGACGACTTTGTCGCTGATCTCATTGGCCAGGTTGCGGGCGGCCATGACGGACGGGTAATCGCGGATTTGGCAATCGGTCTGATGATCCAGAACGATGGTGTTGAAGATGAGCGTCAACAGCCGCGATTCTTTTTGCAAGCCGGCCGTGACCCCTTCGGCAGCGGCTTTGCGCACAAACCGGTCGGCATCGTAGAGCTTGGCCAGGATCTCCTGGATGCTCAGCTCTACCGTCTTGCCGGCGTGCGTGAACGGGCACTTGAGCGAGGCGGTCGCCTCCTCAAATAGCCGGCCGAACGCGCTGCGGCCTGTCAATGACTTGGCATCGAGGATCTTCTCTTCTGGTTCGCTTTTATAGTACGGCTTCCAAACGCGTTTCTGTTCCAGCCAGTGCCGGTACTTTTTCAAGCTCGACTTGCCGACCAGCTTTTTCGCGACCGACTTGGGGACTTTGACCCATTCGAGATCGAAGAAGATGAGGTGCTTGTTGATCTCCGTACGCATCTCCTGGGTCTTTACGAGCAGCGCGCCGTGCTTGGGGTCGTCGGTTTTGCCGGAATGCAGGAGCATGGCGTAGACCGCGGGCCGATCCATCTGCTCGTAGAGGCTCTCGAGTTCGGCGACTGCTTTAAGGAGCGCCTTGGCCTGCGCCGGCTTGATGCGTTCAATACGGCCACGGTACTTCTTCTCGAACGCCTTGGCTCGCTTGAGCGCCTTGGCGAGGTCCTTTTCGATACCGGCATCATCGAGGTTGGGATAAAGGTCGCCGAGGTCCCAGTTGACGCCGGCGGCACTGTTGGTTGTGTTTTGCGACATGATTAACCGAACATGTCAGAGCCTGAAGCGATAGCGAAGTAATGAATCAGATGTTCGCTAACGCTTAAGGCCCTGACCGGCAAGCTCCTTTCAGTCAATGAACATCATCTCGTTGGTCATGAGTAACACTTGTGCATACATCTCCCACGGGGCCAACTGCGAACGCTCCGGCCCAAGGAGCGACTCAAGGAAACGCAAGCCGAGCTCGACTTCCGCCGGCGTGGCATTTCGCGCATACACATGCCGATACAACTCGCGCACACGCGCGGCGCCTTCGAGCTTCGCGGTTCGTCCGGCCAGCGATTTCGCTTGCTCGGTCATGAAGGGGGAATTCAAGCCGAACAGCGCCTGCTGCGGCACCGTCGTCATCGGGCGACGTTCGACCGACTGATCCGGGACGGCAAAGTCGAAGGCACGGAACACGCCCGGCAGGCTCTGGCGATCAACCAGGCCGTAAACCGTTCGCCGAGCATTCTTGGCATCGCTGGCGATGTTGACCGGCCGCCCAGCCACCGTTCGATCGAGCCGGCCCGCTACGGAAAGCAACGTGTCGCGCATCGCCTCGAAATCAAGCCGACGCCGATGCATCCGCCAAACCAGACGATTTTCCGGATCGACCTTGCGAGCATCGGCGCGGTCGAGGCTGGCTTGCAGATACGTCGACGACAACATAATGCGCCGGTGCAGTTTCTTGAGCGACCAGCCGTCGGCGATGAAGGTCGCCGCCAGCCAATCGAGCAACTCGGGATGACTCGGCGGTGTGCTGCGCGTGCCGAAATCGCTGGGCGAGGCCACCAGCGGCTCGCCGAAGTGGTGCATCCAGACGCGATTGACGATGACGCGGGCCGTGAGTGGGTTGGCCGGCGAGGCGATGGCCCTGGCGAGGTCCATCCGGCCGCTGCCATGCGTGAACGGATCGCGCTTTTCTCCGGCAAGTATTCGAAGGAACTGTCGCGGCACACCATCGCCGGGCGCTGCCGGATTGCCACGCACGAATATTTTCGGCTCCATGATGTCCGCCGCGTCGAACAGGACCATTGCTCGCGGCGGAGCGTTCGGCATTTTGAGGGCGATCTTGTCGAACTGAGTGCCCATGCCACCGTAAGTGTCCTTCTCCGAGCGCGACATGTTGTGCCAGGTTTGCGATTTTGGAAAATACGCGGGACTCTGCCTGCTCGTCAGTGCATCCACGAGTTGTGCTTGGTGTTCGCTCGGCTTGTTGGTTCGAGTTTGCTGGTAGACTCGCTTCAGTAGATCGCCATAGGCCCGAGCGACGTCGCCCTTGTTCTTCGGTTTGGCGCTGGCGAGCGCGTCATGAACGAGCGGATTGAGCTTTGCTCTCCATTCGCCGATGATCGATGCCGACGCCGAAGAATAGTTCGCGGCGGGAAGCCTCATCAACTCCTGCCATGGGCCGAACACGGGATCTTTCGTTCGATCCGGGTGGGCGAGATGTTTGCGCCATTTGTTGACCATGGGTGGCCGCAAGTCGGTCGGCGCCAACGATAGAAAATAGATCGCCGTCTCGGCGTGGTCCGGCTCCGTCGTGGCGACGCGCATCAGATAATCGCCGACGCGCTGCCGGGCCGTATCGCTAAGCATCGCGTACTGGCTGTCGAGCATTTTTTGCATCTTCTCGCGATGCGGCCCCGCTTGCTTTTCGTATAGGTCCAGTGACTTGCAATTCTCCGGGCGATCGGCCAGCGGCGGCTCCAGGGGCGTCTCGCAATTCGCGAAAACGCCGTAGAGCGAATAGTAATCGGCTATCGGAATCGCGTCGTACTTGTGATCGTGGCAGCGCGCGCACGACACGGTCAGGCCCAAAAAACCGCGCGTCACCGTGTCGATGCGGTCGTCGATGACGTCATGCACGTTGTTGTCGTATTGCCGGCCCAGCGTCAAGAACCCCATCGCTGCCAGCCGCCAGGGCTCGACCTTCGGCTCAAGCTGATCCGCGGCGAGTTGTTCGAGGATGAACCGATCAAACGGCGTATCTTCGTTGAAGGCGCGAATGACGTAATCACGATAGGTGTAGGCATATGGCCGAATGCGGTCGTCACCGAACATGAGCACGCCGTCCTTCGTGTCGGCGTAACGAGCGACATCGAGCCAGTGGCGTCCCCAGCGTTCCCCGTAGTGCGGCGAAGCGAGCAGCTTGTCGACCACGACGCCCAAGATTGATCGCAGTGAAACCTTGGGATCCGCGCACGCCTTGACAAACTCCTCGACTTCTTCCACCGTCGGTGGAATCCCGATCAAGTCGATGTACACGCGCCGCAGCAACGTGCGCGGATCGGCTGCCGGCGACGGCGACAGTCCTTTCGGCTCCAACTTCGCCAGGATGAACGCATCGATCGGCGACTGGGCCCAGGCCTGATTCTTGACGGCCGGCGCCGCAGGCATACGAATCGGCTGGTACGCCCAGTGCTTCTTGGCGACCTCGAAGTCGTATCCCTTCACGACCTTGCCGGTGGCCGGAAATGGAGCGCCCAGCATGATCCAATGCTCCAGATCGGCGATCGCCTGGGCCGGCAGCTTGCCGTTGCGGGGCATGCGCTTCTTGGGATCGGCGTGGTTCACCAGCTTGATAAGCAAGCTCTCGGCCGGCTTGCCGACGACGATCGCCGGCCCTTGCTCGCCGCCTTCAAGCAACGACTCACGCGAATCGACATAGAGACCGCCGCGCTGCTTGTTGGATTCCTTCGAATGGCACGAATAACAGTGCTGCACAAGGACGGGACGAATTTTTTTTTCGAAGAAGTCGCCAAGCGCATCCTGGCCCGGCGCGCTCGATGATGCCGCAAGCACCGCAAGAACGGAAAGGATCGAAACATTGCGCATGACGAAGGAACCGGTGTGGCCTCAGGGAATGCGAACAACAGTATCATACCTCGGGCGCGTTCGCCGTCAAATGCGCGCCCGTCAGAGCCTGGAGCGTAAGCGAAGAACTACTTCTTCGCTTACGCTCCAGGCTCTGACGGCGATTTTGCTCGATTGCAATAGGGTTGGATCTTTTCGAACAGCAGTTCGACGAATTGCTCCAGCATGTCCACGTATTCGGTGCCGGAGATAATGGCGGCCTGTTCGAGAATCTTGCGGCGGCGTTCGATCAGCTTGACGAAGTGCTCGACGCCAAGCTCCGTTAGTGGGCCGCCCGTGCCTTGCAACGATAACAGTTCATCCACCTCGTGCTGCGACAGATCGCGGGCCGTGTTCGGGTTGGACTCCATCCAGGCTAACAACTCTGGCTGAGTAGCCTGTTCGTAGAGCAGGCGGACGTTGTCGCTCGCTGGGGGCGGGAGGTGCATCTTGGGCAAGAGTTTTTCCAGCGGAAGCGCTTGCAGATCGTATACGGTCAGCCCAAGGGCGCGAGCGCAGGCGCGAACGGTGGCGTGATGCAGCTTGCGCACGGGACCGACGAAAATGTTGCGGACCGTGAGCCGATTCAGGTCGGCTCGGCGTGCGAATTCGTCCTGGCTCCAGCCCCGCTCTTGCACGAGCCGCGCAATTTTCGAACAAAGCGGAAGGTCCGCGCCGTCGACAGTCTCGCTCATGGCCCACGATTGTAATCGATGCCCGCACGGTCGTACAGGTTGGTTGTGTTTTTCTGACTGTTTATTCAGACGCCGCGCGGCGCCATGCGGGCGCAAAACGAACACGGAATCATGGCTGTACGTCGACCACCATGAACGCATCACTGCCGTCGAGTTGGCCCGCCGAAATCCCGCGCAACGTGAATACGTGCCGGCCCGGCCGAATGTCGCGGCCTAGCGGCACGCGCATGACACGCCGCAGCGTACCGGGCGGCACGTCAAGCTCCCAGGCCTGGTCCTTCGTCAATCCGCGTCCTTCCAACGTCACGCTGAGCTTTTCACGTTGCTGCAATAGATTCGTGATAACGAGCACGGCCTCGATTTTGTCTCCCGGGTTCGCTTTTTGCACGAGCGGCTCGACATGCACGCGATGCGGGTTCCAATCGTGCTGATGATTGCCGCTCAGGCACAGCTGATCCGCGGCCTTGGCCGACACTCGACCCCACTCGACGCGCCGGCGAAAATCCTCGGCACTGAATTCAAACGGCCCGCCATGTTCAGCCAACACCCAATCGGGAGCGGCGTCGAGCACCTTCTTCGCGCTGGCGGCGTACAACGGCGGGAAGCTGCGATTCAGCCCCATCCACCCGCCCGAACCGCTGAACATGTCTTGGTGGAAGAAGTTGTCGGCTGTGAAGTAGCAGCACTTGCCATCGATCGTCGTTTCCACGCCCATGGTGAATTCGGATTGGCCCGGCAAATGGCTGAAGCGAAAGCGATACTCGCGCCACGGGAGCGTGTCGCCGTCCTTGGGAGTTTTGTCGAATTTCACCGTTCTCGCATCGAGGAACGGCGCTCGCAGCTTGAAGGGCTCCGCGATCGGTCCGGCCACTGAGTCGAGCGCCCACACCTCGAACTTGGCGCGATCCGGCAAATAGTGCACACCATCGTAGTGATCGAAGTGTGCGTGGCTGAACAGCACGACTTCAAGCGGGCCGAGCTTCTCGTCCTTTTGTAGCTTGGCGAACTGGTCGGCGCTGCGTTTGTCCCACGGGTCGATCATCAAGCACGTGTTGTCTTTCGACGTGAGCACGTAGGTATTGCCCGTGAGCCAAATGTGCTCGGAGACGCGCGTCCACGGCTTCGACCCGTTCGATTGCGCCTGTTCCTTGGCGAGGAACGCGTACCTGGGAGCGTTGCCCAGGCGTTCCTTGGTAAAGCGTTCGAAGCTCTTCAGGAACGCAATCTCCTCGATTGCTTTGAGTGTATCCTTCAACGCGCCAGCAGCGTTTTTGCTGACAACCGGCCCATGCGACGGGCAAATCAGGTCCGGCCCCACCTTGATGAGAGTATGCAGCGAGTTGGTTGCGGGCTTCAGGCCGGCGTCGGTCCAGTGGTCCCAATCCGTCGTGTAAGGCGCCCACAGCTTGCCGGGCGATGTAAACGCACCGCCGCAGAAGGCGATGCGCGGGCCCTTGTCCTTGGAAGCGATGATCGCGACATGAGCGAGCGCATGGCCCGGAGTATCTAACACGCGAAGAGTCCAGCCTTCCCAGTCGATTGTGAGCCCATCGACAAGGGCATAGTCGATATTGTCGAAGCCGACAGGAACGACCTGATAAGCGGTCCGGGAACCGCGCAGCGGGATCGACTCGCGCCAGTACTTCTCGACGGCTTTCGGGCTGAGCCATTCCTCGGCCTTTTTCGGGGCCTGGATTTTCACGCCATTCGGGAGCGTTCCCAGGCCGGCACACACGCCGCGATGATAATGCGTCAAGAGCACGCGGTCGATTCGCCTCACTCCGTGCTTGGCAAGATCGGTGGTGTCGGTTGGCGCATCGATCAACAGCGCTTTGTCGCCAGCGATAAGGGCGTAACCAGCAACGGGACCGGCGGAACGCAACACGCCCGGCGCGATCTCATTCCAGGTCGACATCGTCTTTTCTTGCGATGCCTGGCCGAGCCAACCGGCAATTACGAGCAAACCAAGACAAAAGACCACGCATAGAATTCGCAAACGCATGACGGCACCTCGCCGAAAAAACGGTCGTGCTGGCATTATCGCGAATGCGACAGGGCGCGGAAAGCGATGTTGCGTGCGGTCGGCTTGTTGCCAGCCTAGTCTCGCTACGTAGAAACCGCAAGCCGGGATCGCGTATTATATCTTCAGGGCAATCGTCGCCCGACGTACTGTCCGCGTGAAAGGAGAACGCCATGGCGCAACCGATGGCCGACCGCAATATGCTCTTTGGCATGCTCGCGCTGCAAATGGACTTCATTCGCCGCGAGCAACTCATCGCCGGCATGCAGGAATGGGTATTTGACACGAGCAAACCGCTCGGGCAGATTCTGGTCGAGCAGAAAGTGCTTACGCCGGAGAACCGTGACCTGCTCGAAGCGCTGGTGCAGAAGCATCTGGCTTTGCACGAGGACGACACGGAGAAGAGCCTTGCAGCGATCAGTGTCGCGCCGGTGATGCGGCAGGAACTGAAGGACATCACCGACGACGAGCTCAAGACGAGCATCGGTCGAGTGCGCATCATGGACACGCACCAGAAAGCCGACGAGATGCCGTCGGTGTCGAAGGTCCCCTCCGGCGGCGGCACGATGCGCTTCCGCCTTGTCCGGCCTCACGCCAAGGGGGGCTTCGGCGAGGTGTGGGTGGCGATCGACGAAGAACTGCACCGCGAAGTGGCACTCAAGGAAATTCAGGAGCCGGCCGCCGACGATCCGGAGAGCCGCTCGCGATTCTTGATCGAAGCGGAGATCACCGGCGGGCTGGAGCATCCTGGCATCGTGCCGGTTTATGGCCTGGGCACGTATGCCGACGGCCGGCCGTATTATGCCATGCGCTTCATTCGCGGCGACAGCCTCAAGGACGCGATCGAGCGCTATCACATCGCGGAAGCCGGTTGGGACCCGGGGCAGCGCGCGATGGAGTTGCGCGGCCTTTTAGGCCGCTTCGTCGATGTCTGCAATGCCATTGCCTATGCCCATAGCCGAGGCGTGCTGCATCGCGACTTGAAGCCGGGCAACATCATGCTCGGCAAGTACGGCGAGACGCTGGTGGTCGACTGGGGCCTGGCCAAGCCGATGGGCGACACGACCAAGGAGCCCATGCAATCGATCGAACCGGGCGAAGGCTCGCTGGTGCCGCACTCGATCAGCATGACCTCGCAAACGCTGGTGGGATCAGCCGTCGGCACGCCGCAGTACATGAGCCCCGAGCAGGCGGCAGGCCAACACGACCAGCTCGGCCCGGCCAGCGACGTCTATAGCCTCGGCGCGACGCTCTACTGTCTGCTCACCGGCAAGCCGCCGATCGAGGATCGCGACGTGGCCGTCGTATTGCGCAAAGTGCAAGCCGGCGATATCTCCAAGCCGAGCAGCATCAAGCCGGGACTCGACGCGGCGCTCGAGGCGATCTGCTTGAAGGCGATGTCGCTCAAGCCCGCCGACCGCTACGAAACGCCCAAGGAACTCGCCGACGACATCGAACATTGGCTCGCCGACGAGCCGGTCGCCGCTTGGCCGGAACCGTGGACCACGACCGCGCGGCGCTGGGTCGGCCACAACGCCACGCTGGTGACAAGCGTCGCCTCGACCATCGTCGCCGTCTTGATCGGCCTGGTCATCACGACGATCCTGCTCACCGCCGCCAACAAGCGCGAACGCGAGGCAAAAGAGGAAGCGCTACGCAATTTCCAGCTGATGACGATCGCCAGGAACGATGAAGCCAAAGCGAAGGAAAAGGCCGAGGCGAACTTCCAGCTCGCCCGCGCCGCCGTCGATCGCTATCACACGCACGTCAGTCAGGAGGATTTGCTCAACGAACCCGGCATGCAGCCGTTGCGCAAAAAGCTGCTCGATTCGGCTCGCGAGTTTTACGAGAAGTTCAAGAAGGAGCGGGCCGGCGACACGACGGTGCAAGCGGAGCTGGGGCGAGCGACGTTTCGATTGGCCCAGATTGTCGGCGATATCGACTCGGAACTCACGGCCATCACGCTGCTCGAGGAAGCCGTCAAGACGTTCGACGCCCTGCCGGCGGCGAAGAACACCGCCGAGGTAATGAGCGATGTGGCCGGCTCGTGGCACCACCTGGGCCGGCTTTATCGCCTGACCGATCAGTTGCCCAAATCGGATGGCGCCTACAAAACGGCCCTGGGGATCTGGGACCACCTCGTAAAGGACAACCCCAAGGACGACGCCATGCGCGACGGCCTGGCCCGTTCTCAACTAGGCCTCGGCAACCTGCACCAGCTCACGCGGCGCCGGCATGACGCCAAGGACATCTACGACTTGGCCCACAAAAACTGGGACCAGCTCCACAAGGCGCATCCGAAGACCACGAGTTATCAGCGCGATCTGGGCATCGTTTTGCACAACACCGGCATGATCTTCAAGTCGCTGGCGGGCAAAGAGACGGAAGCCGAGCAGGCCTTTCGCTCCGCTGAAATCCTGCAGAAGCAACTCGTCGACGATTGGCCCAACATCAGCCAGTACCAGTTCGATTTGGCCAAGACGGAATTCAACCTGGGCGAGGTTCAGGAATCGCTCAAGCTCTGGCAAGGCGTGATCGCCAAGCATCCCGCCGTCATTGAAGGGCACAAGATTCTCGCGGAGACCCAGGCCGAGTTGGCTCGAGTGCACCTCACCACGACCAAGGATCGAGAAAAAGCGAAAGAAGCCGCCGACAAGGCCGTCGCCATCCAACGCAAGCTGATCGTGGCCCATCCCGGCGTGTCGAGCTACCAGGGCATGCTCGGCGGCGGCTTGCTCGCTCAGGGCGAAGTCTTTCTCACCGACAATCAGCTCGACAAAGCAGAGGCAGCGTTCGCCGAGGCGATCCACATATTCGACAAGCTCGTCGCCAACATCCCCGACGTGCCGCACTACCAGCGCGACCTGGCCCGCGGCTACACGAGCCTGGGGCTGGTGCTCTCACGCAACGAAAAACTCGTCAAGGCAACCGACGCGTACAAGAAGGCGGTCGACCTGTGGGATCGACTCCTCAAGAAGCACGGCGATGAGCGCGATTATTCCGAAGGACTCATGCGAACTTGCTTCGTCCTAGGCAACTTGGCAAGCACGCGCGACGCCAAGGAAGCAGTGGCGTGGTACACGCGGGCTCTGGACGTTGCACCCATGGGGACGAAGCCGCTCATTCAATTGTCGCTTGCCACGGCTCATGCCCGATCGGGCAACCATCGCGACGCAGTCGCGTTGGCAAACAGCCTTGTCGATCAAGCCGCGTTCGGAGCGGCCAAGTTCCAGTTCGCGCGCCTGTACGCCATCTGCGCCGGTGCTGCGACGCTCGATAGTCAGCCCCAACTCGCAGACCAATACAGCATCCAGGCCGTGAAGCTGCTCACGTCCGCGTTTGCCGACAAGGAATTCAACTCGGCCGCCAATGTCGCCAAGCTCGATACCGATCCCGATCTGCAATCCGTGCGCTTGCGCGACGACTTCAAAAAGCTGCAAACCCAGCTCAAAACGAAGTAGCGGCTGGCAGCCGTGCTGCCGTTTTTCGAGAGCCCCGTGCACACGCGTGTGCAACGAATTTTCGTGCCGCAGCCGGTACTGCGAATTCATTCGGCCCAAATACGCCCATCCAAGGGTCGGCCTCGTCGTTTGGGTGGAGGCGTCTGCGACGGTGTCGTCAGCGTAGTAGAATCGTAGGCGGGCCGTTGGCTTGCTGTACCTGGAGGACATACGATGACCCGATCACGCCTGTTCGCCCTGGCGCTGCTCTTTATCTGCGCGTTCGCCGGCGTTCACCTTGCCGGCGACTTGTCGCCGCAGGGTCGACTCACGGGCGTTTGGCAGATCACTTCGGTCGAGCAGGACGGGAAGGTCGCGCCGGCCCACGTCGGGTCGCGGCTTACGTTCGACGGCTCGAAGCTTCACCTCGACGCCTGGTTCCCCTGGGTCGCCTCGGACCTTGGCTGGCTCATCGTCGACGCCAACGACATCGGTCAAACGGTTACCTACATCGCCGTCGATGCCGCGACCGTGCAGCGACACGTGGACGACGCGGCACGGGGCTGAACGATGATGCCCGCAAGCTTCGTGCAAGCTCCGAAAAGAACGTCGACGTATCGCGTGAATGAAGCGAATCCGCCCGAACTTGAATTGACGACCGTGTATGACCACGGCTAGCCGACGCTGCAGACCAAGGCGATCTTTGAACTGAACGGGGACATGCTGCGTTATTGCGTCGCGCCGCCGGGCTACGCGCGGCCGACGTCGTTCGCGACCAGGCCGGGCGACGGCTACACACTGGTCGTTCTTCGCCGCGTCCGCCAGAAATGACTTACCACAGAGGCACACGCCGAAATTTGAAACGCAGAGTGCGCAGAGAACGTGGAGAGTGATCCGCCAATGCTCTCCGCGTTCTCTGCGTTTCAAGATGAGGCGTCGGAGTTTGATGGCGGAGAAGGTTGTTGCAGGACAACAAGAATCCGAGGGTGTGCTTCACGGAGAAAATGTCTGGCATGGCTGACAATTCGTGCTTGCATTTGCTTCATTCTCTTTGCCGCTCTGTGCCTTTGTAACTCTGTGATTTGTTTGTCATCGCGCCACGATGGCGGTTTCACGGCTCGGCGCAGCTTCCGCGCGGCTCGGAGCGACCAGCGGAATCTCGACGATGAACGTCGTCCCCGCGTCGCTGCTCTCGACGCGGATGCTCCCGCCCATCAGGTCGACGAAGCTCTTCACGATCGCCAGGCCAAGGCCTGCGTGCGGCGTGTCGGCATGGCGCGACGGGTCGGCGCGGTAGAATCGCTCGAAGATATGTGCTAACGCCTCCGGCTTGATGCCGATGCCCGTGTCGCGCACCTCGATGCGGACGCGGTTCGGCGTGCGCTCGACGACCAGGTCGATGCTGCCGTTGGGTTTGTTGTACTGGATGGCGTTGTGCAGCAGATTGATGAGTACTTCGCGCAGCTTGGTTGCATCGGTCTGCGTGACGATCGGTTCGTCCGGCAGGTGCAAACGCAGGTCCAGACCCTCGGCTTTGGCGAGCGGGCGAATCAGATCGGCGCAATCAAGGGCAAGTTCGGTGACGTCGGTTTCGCTGGCGCCGTACTGAACGACGCCTGCGTCGAGACGGGCCAGGGTCAGGAGGCGCTCGACAAGGTCGTACATGTGCTTGCCGGAACCGAGGCATTCCAGCAGAATTTCGCGATACTCCTCGGGGCTGCGGTCTTTTTTGAGGCCGACTTCGAGCGTCGTCATGAGTGCAGCGAGCGGCGTGCGCAGTTCGTGCGAGATGTCCGCCGCCGCCTGTTTCTCGCGCGCGAACGCCTTCTGCAAGTGTTCGAGCAATTCGGACAGGCGCAAGGCAATGGGCTGCAACTCGTGAGGCAACGATTCGATGTCCAACGGAAGATGAAAATCCTTGACCGAAACTTGGCTGACGGCGTCGGACATTTGGATGAGGGGAGAGAGGCCGAAGCGAATGAGAAGGATGCCGCCCAGCCATAATGCCGCCAGCATGCCGGCGTTGATCCAGGCCAGCTCGCTTCGTAGTTCGCGCAAATGCTCCTGGATACTCCCTTCAAGCTCGGCAAGCTGCTTATCGCGTTTTTGTTCGAGTTCCCGAATCAGCTTGAGAGTTGGCTCTAGATCGCTTGCGTACTGGATGACGATCGTCGGGGTGGGCAAGTCTACGAGCCGGGGCGACGGCGCGGGTTGTTTGCCTCCTTTTCCTTTGACGGGCGGCGCCGGCCACGTCCAAAAGACTTTGCCGCTGTACCGTGAAACCGGCGCCCGCAAAGTCACTCGGCGAACGTGCACGCCCGGCTTCAGGTCCAGTTCGTCGAACTTCTCGGTGAGCGATTCGTGTTGATGGTGCTCGGGGTCCAGCGTGAACCACACATCGCCCATCGACTCCGAGCGTTGCATCGGTTGGCCGTCGAATCCACGGTACGACTGGAAATAATCCATGTGTCCGGCCTTGTGCGCCTCGGCCATCAAGTCATCGGACAACTCAAGGTGGGTGAAACGCGGATAGTAGAGGGTTGGTTCGCGGAGCGGATCGCGTTTGGCGGGGTTTGCAGGGTTTTGCTGAGCCAACCAAACCGGGGTCAGGATGTTGCCAAACGGAGGACCCTGCTTCGGAAACTGCGGCAGCCACAGCGGGGCCTGAAAGCAACCAAACGGCGTAAGAACACTGGTGATAGCCGTGGCCGAATGCACCGCTTCATAATGGACTGTGCGAAGCGAGCTTCGTGCCAACGCACGCGCTTGAACGAGGAGGCGGCGGTCTAGCTCAGTCCAAACCCGGCCACAGTCGCCTTGGCTCTGCAATCGAATGCTGTCTTCGGAATCGCGCTGACGTTCGCGCAACGACGTCTCGGTCATTCGATACGAAAGCCAAGACACGGTTCCCAGCGCCGCCGTCGACAGCAGCAGGAAGTAGACGATCAACGAAAGCCGAATGGATTTCATCGTCATTCCTCATCGCCGCGCACCATGTAGCCCTCGCCCCAGCGAGTCAGGATGAGCTTCTTTTCGTAGTTGTTATCGATCTTCGTACGCAGATATCGGATGTACACATCGACGACGTTGGACGTGTTCTCATCGTGCTCGTCGTACAAGTGCTCCCAGATCATGGTTCGCGTGACGACTTTGCCGCGATGAAACGCTAGGAATTGCAATAGGGCAAATTCGCGCGGCGTCAAGTGGATGGCTTGCCCGGCGCGTTTGACGGTGCGCGCCGCCGTGTCGATCTCGAGGTCATGGATGCGAAGGATCGGGTCCTTGACCTGATGCCGTCGCCGCACTAGCGCCCGGAGCCGGGCCATCAATTCTTCGAGCTGGAACGGCTTGGTCAGGTAATCGTCCGCACCGAGGTCCAGGCCGCGAACCTTGTCTTCGGTCGTGTCTTTCGCAGTCAGGATGAGGATGTGCATGTTGATACCGGCCTTGCGCCAGGATCTGAGCAAGGTCAAGCCATCGACCTTCGGCAACATGAGGTCGAGCACGACGACATCATAACCCGCGCCGCGGGCCTTGAAGTCGGCTTCTTCGCCGTCTTCCGCCGTATCGACGGCGAAGCCTTCTTCCTCGAGTCCGCGCTTCAGCGCACGCAGCAACGGCTTGTGATCCTCAACGAGTAATACGCGCACGATAGCACCCCCAGCAAACAGGGTCCATTCCTGGCTTCATTGTATCCTAATCCCTGCAGATTAAGGGTTCATGAGACCGGCCGATAGTTTCGAGGATGCGTTGCCGCGATGCGGCACGAGCAGTCGGGTGACCGCTCGTGCGCGGGGCCGTCGCTTACCCGCGGCGGAACAGCGACCGAAGGCGAGCTCGCAGGTTTGGGAACAAACCACGGCGCTCCGGCATAATCTCGATCTCAGAAGGCGTCGCCGGTTGGGTCGGCGTCGTCGTGGCGGGCGGCAACTTCTTGGCTTCGGTTTTTTTCTCGTCGGTTTTGGCCGTCTTCTTCTCTTCTGTCTTGACGACTTTTTTCTCCTCGGTCTTCTTTTCTTCCTTCTTGGTGGAAGGGCTGTCGGAGAGCAACTTGATCTTGATGTTCTTGAAGTGCAATTCGGCGCCTTCGGACTGGAAGCCGAACGGGCCTTCGTTCAACGCGAACTTCGCGGAGGAGATCGGCGTGCCGTTGACCTTCACCGCGACGTCGCCGTTGTTGATGGTGACTTCGGTAGTGTTCCATTGGCCGACGGGCTTGCGGACTTTTTCAAGCGTTTTCTTGTCGAACTTGACGTTGGTGAGCCCGACGTCTTTGCCTTCCTTGCCCTTGATCGCGATGAACGAGGCGTGATTACGGTTTTCGCCCTGCACTTCGAGCGAGTTCGGCCAACCTTTGCCATGGGCCTGGATATGAACGAGCAGGCCGCTGTTGCCTGAGAACTTGGCTTCATCGTCGAGATTGTCGGGTCGCTTGTAGCGCCAGTCGAAGGAGAGGACGTAGTTTTTGTAACTTTTTTCCGTGTAGAAGTAGCCGCCGGGGTTGCCGCTGACTTTGATGTAGTCTTGTTCGACGGTGAAGGTCTTGCCTTGGTCCTTGCCGAAGACGTTGGTCTTCCAGCCGGCGAGGTCTTTGCCGTTGAAGAGGTTGATCCATTTGTCGCCGCCGGCGTGGGTTTGCGATGCCAAGCCGAGAGCGCACAGGGCGAAGAGCGTGCCGCGAAACATGGTGACTCCTGCGAGAAGCCCAGGGATGAGCGCAGCGAATCCCTGGGATAGGTACGGGTGGGATTGACTCCGGATGCCAGGGATTTGCCGCGCGAATCCCTGGGCTTGTTGATTAACTTATGATTTCGCGAATCGGCGAACCATGATCGATGGCGAGGCGTTGCCGGCCGGGGATGACCAGGCGATGCGAGTCGAGGCCGAGCTGGTGCATGAGCGTGGCGTGAATGTCGGTGACGTAGTGGCGATGCTCGACGGCGTGGAAGCCAAGCTCGTCGGTCGTGCCGTGGACAACGCCTCCCTTGATGCCGCCGCCGGCGAGCCAAACGGAAAAGCCGTAAATGTGATGGTCGCGGCCGTCGCCGCCTTGGGCGCCCGGCGTGCGACCGAACTCGGTGCCGAACACGACGATGGTGTCGTCGAGCAACCCGCGGCGCTTGAGGTCGATCAGCAAGCCCGCCGTCGGCTTGTCGACCATAGCGCAGTTGCGGCTATGGTTGGCGCGTAATCCCCCGTGCGCGTCCCACGCCCCTGCCCCGCCGCCGCCGTGCTGAATCTGAATGAACCGCACGCCGCGCTCGACGAGCCGGCGCGACACCAAGAGTTGCTGCCCGAACGGCGCCGTCGTCGCGTTGTCGAGCCCGTACAGACGACGTGTCTCTTGCGATTCACCCGAAACATCGAGCACCTCCGGCAACGACCGCTGCATGCGAAACGCGAGTTCGTAGGAGCGAATGCGTGCTCGCAACGCCGGGTCGTCGGGGAAGCGATTGGCGCTCTCGCGGTTCAGTCGGCCGACCAGATCGAAGCCGATCGCTTGCTCATCGGCGCGTGTGTCGGTTTCCGGCCGGATGAAGTCGACGGGCCGAGCCGGGTCGACGCGCAAGGGAATGGCGTCGTGGGCGGGGCCAAGGTAGTGCCCGTCGCGTTCGTTCCAATAGGGCCGCACGCCCATCGAGATGTACTGGGGCAGATTGTCGTTGAGCGATGCAAGGCCGTAGTTGATCCAGGCGCCGACGGTCGGATAGTTGCCGTCGAGCATATGCCGACCGGAATGAAACTGTGTCTGAGCGCCGTGGTTGTTGTCCGAGGTCCAGAGCGAACGGACAACGGCGATGTCGTCGATGCAGCCGGCGACGTGCGGGAACCAGTCGCTGACTTCGATGCCCGACTGCCCATGTTTGCGAAAACCGACTTGCAACGGATAACAGAGCGAGCGCTGTTGCCCGTTGGCGTCGTTGACGACGACGACGCGGTTGTTTCGATTGAGCAACTCCGGATTCATCACATAAGCATACGGCGTGTCGGTGATCGACCGGCCGGCATAGCGATTGAGCATCGGCTTGGGATCGAACGATTCGAGGTGGCTCATGCCGCCGTTCATGAACAGCCAGATGACGCTCTTGGCCTTGGGCGTGAAATGCGGGCGTCCATCCGGGGGCGACCAGCGCGTTTCCGAGGCCTCAGCGTCACGCTCCAACAACGAGGCCAAGGCGACGCTAAACAAGCCGGTGGCGCTCTGGGCCAGGAACGATCGGCGGGTGCATGGACAGTCTTGATGCATCGCGTTCCCCGTATCCTCGTTTAGCGTTCGAGTGGCGCCATGCGGTTGCGCTGCGCCACTCGAACGCTAAACGAAATCCAATCAACGTATCGTGATGAAATCATTATGGTTCAAAATCGCCTGGATCAACTGTGACCTGGCCCGGCGTTCGGCGTCCGGGCGCATCTTATTCAACTCTCGCCAACGTGCCATCGCTTGATCGCACGCCTCGAGTTCGTTCGCCGTCGGAGCGTAACCCAGCAGCCAGGTGAATGCCTCCCGCGCGAAATCGTTTGGCGGAAGTTTCTCCAAGCGGATCGCGACCTTCTCGGCCGCGCCGCTCGCGAGCTTGCTGTTGGAGAGCGCCAGCGCGTGCTGCGGAATAATGCTCTCGCGCCTGCGATAGCAATCGAGCGGGTCGGCTTCATCGAACGTCATCAGGAATTTGTTGCGCTCGATGGCCGAGTGGAAGAAATACAAACTGCGGCGTTTGGACGCGTCCTGCATCGGCGTTTCAACGGGTGGACCGCCGCGCGTCAGGTCGAGATCGCCAGCCAGGTG